>Ga0136644_10003571_pt1 | contig 11655 bp, 6 predicted proteins | sample C_130820_EF_Meta_FD_94780 | JGI IMG/M metagenome (GOLD analysis project Ga0136644, IMG submission 94780) | Freshwater microbial communities from Lake Croche, Canada to study carbon cycling - C_130820_EF_MetaG (v2) (version 2) | ecosystem: Environmental > Aquatic > Freshwater > Lake | place: Lake...
ATGTACGTTGGAGGCACTTCAAGAATACAGTGCGTTTGATGTAATGGTATTTGATTCTACTTATATAGGCATACCTTTACCTCTAGAAAAAGCTAGAGAATTGTTCAAAACAGGCGCTCACGCAACCTTTCACAATGAGACCTTCCTACAAGAAACAATGTTGAGACGTTATTATGATTTGACCGATCTCACGTTGCGCCCGCCGATGGTAACCTCCATGACCCATGATTTATGCATTGGATCATTGAATTATACTACTCGACTCCAATATCATACATCGTGTAGAAATTATTTCTTGGTAACCCAAGGAACGATTACCATAAAATTAACCCCGCCACGTAATACACCTTTTATGAAAGAAATCAAAAAATATGATACACAAGAATTTTTTAGCGATTTAGATCCATGGACAGATGATCCTAAAAAGGTAAAATTTTTAGAATTGGTTGTTCCCGTGGGAAAATTGTTGTACATTCCTGCCTATTGGTGGTATAGTATTCGACTAGAAAAAGATGCATGTGTATGCATGTTTCACTATAAAACGTTAACCAATATAATTGCCACCTTACCAGATATTGGAATGGGTATATTGCAACGACATAACACGACTACGAAAGTATTACCCGTGGTTCATCTCGACTAGTTTCCTTCATTTTATGTCGCGTTTCACACATAAGTGGACCACCTTTTACACCCGTAACATTGACTGCCATACACTTGTGTTGATTGTCCGTAATATCTTTTTTTAGGAAAGATACATACTCGCCCTGCACAAGGTATTTGTACACGTTATTCGGAACCACCAGTTGCTGGTAATGTACAAATATATCCTCGTCTTGATATCTGATAAAACCGTAACCAGATTTATTGTTGAACCATTTGACTATTCCAATGAAACTTTCAGACATTATACACTACATCTGTGCAGATTCTTTATATCAATTCCAAAATAATATAAACTCATACAAGGTATACTTTAATATGTGCGGAATATTCGCAATTATAAATAAAGATCATTCAGATTTGGACAATAATCAAGTACAAGGTGCTTTTATGCGAGGGGCTCATCGAGGCCCAGACCATACCACCTATCAAGAATACAATGGTTACGTTGGATTTGGATTTCATCGTCTTGCAATCAATGGTCTGGATACCATATCAAATCAACCTCTCTCTTTCAATGGGATCCATTTGATCTGCAACGGGGAGGTATACAATTACTATGAACTCTATGAATCTCTCAATATTACCCCCACAACTCATTCGGATTGTGAAATCATCCTACATTTATACAGGGAGTTTGGTATCGAACACACATTACATATGCTAAACGCTTCTGAATTTGCATTTGTCTTGTATGATTCTATCAAGAATATTGTTTATGCGGCACGTGATCCCAATGGAGTGAGACCCTTGTTCAAGGGAGTTTGTCATGATACCATTTGTTTTGCGTCTGAAATGAAAATGATTCCAGAGGGAATGGTGATTACTCCCGTATTGCCAGGTACCTACACAGATGGAATACAGGTACATACTTATTATACGTTACCCTCGATAAATCCAGCATTGACTCACCCTCAACACCTCATTGAAAATACCTTGTATGAATGTGTACGTAGACGTGTAATACACACACAACGACCGATTGCGTGTTTATTATCAGGTGGACTGGATAGTAGTTTGATTGCATCTTTAGTAACCCAATGTATCCGAAATATTGGTCATATCCAGCCACTCGAAACTTACAGTATTGGATTGGAAGGTGCAGAAGATTTAAAATATGCATCAATGGTGGCTGAATACATTGGATCGAAACATACGTCCATTGTACTTACGGAAGAAGAGTTCTTATCTGCCATTCCAAAAGTCATTTATGCGACAGAAACGTACGATACAACTTCCATTCGGGCAAGTGTGGGTAACTTTTTGGTAGCAGAATATATACAAAAAAACAGCAATGCCAAGGTTATTTTTAATGGAGATGGTGCAGATGAAGTCTGTGGTGGATATTTGTATTTAAAAAATGCACCGAACGAAGTAGAATTTGACAAAGAATGTCGTCGATTGGTCAAAGACATTCATTATTTTGATGCACTCCGTAGTGATCGGTGTATTTCCTATCATGGATTAGAAGCAAGAACACCTTTTTTAGACAGGGCGTTTGTTGAATTGTACATGTCTATTCCAGCAAATCTTCGTTATACACAATGTGAAAAGAAACTGTTGCGAACCTCATTCAATTCATACCTTCCGAGAGAAATTTTATGGAGGAAAAAAGAAGCGTTTAGTGATGGCGTTAGTTCACTACACAACTCTTGGTATTCCATCATTCAACGTTCTATTCCTTGGTCGATTCAACAAGAATATGCACAATTGGTAACTTCAATGACCCAAGAACAATATTACTACAAAAAAATATATGATTCTTATTATTCATCTGATTTATTGCCTTACTATTGGATGCCCAAATATACCTCTAGTAAAGACTGTAGTGCACGTACCTTAGAAACCTATGCAAATTAAATACACGCACGATAGTAAAATGTACTGACGGCTGTTTTACTTTTTCGTGTGATTCTACAGACCATACCAGGTCTCATACACAAAACCAACGCAACTGGATCATACCGACTAATAGACGGTAAATCTGCAATGGTTTGAATATTATGAGATCGAAACAATTCTTCGCATTCTTCAGTAGTTAAAATTTCGTGTTTGGGTACTTGGACATGCTTGAGAATATTAAACTGTAAACGCTTGATGTTAATGACTGACACGTAAATCTGAGAATCATTCCATAGAGTATTGATGGCAGAAATTTGAGCATCATTTGGATCCATCTTGACAATCATCATCAGATTATCTTCTTTGGTTAAAATGGGTGGTTCACCTTCACTACTACTTTCGTAAAAGGAACACGCTTCCGATACATTTAATCTTATATCCAAATTGAATTTCACAAATATTTTTTTTCCTGTATGATGTGTCAATAGTAGGTCTAACTGATTTGCATCGACCATCGCACCTACTTGTTGGATTCCACAATGAGCATACTCTGATACATCATACCCCGTTTCTTCAAGGATGGCAAGAAGGTTGTTACGAGCAGAATAAACTTGGGTAACAGAAATTGGCTCCATTCTATATGTTAACTCTATACTAATATTTAAATGTCAATTTTATGGATATTCTCAGAATCACCATTTAATGTATCACCTGCAGTAATATTTAAAATCTCAAGTTCACCTGCTCCACCATCTAAATTTTCATCATCTTCAACTTGTTCAATCGCGTCATCTACGTCAGGTTCTTCAACTTCAGTTGATCCATCTAATTGGCGAGTATCGTCATATACGGTAAGTGGTATCGTGTCTGTGGTTCTATGCTGAGCTGGATTTAATTGAACCTTGAGTTTTCGTACACGTTCATTCATGACCACATTATCCTCGATCGTATATTGCAACGAATTAACACCATCAATCTTCCACTGAATCGTATCTAAAATGAGTTGCTCTACTTTATTCGATTCAACTCGATCATCTTTATTTAGAAAGATATCATTACGTGTTTCCATTTCTATACCCGTGATAGGTTCTTCCGGACGGTATACTATTGTATTTTCAATACGATGAACCAATGCATCATCTTCTCCACCCCATCCATAGAAGGTATTGGGGAATCCATTCATTTGTTTGAATTTAGATTTTGAGATACGCAAGACTCTCCCTAAAAATTTATCTTGCGAGGATGACTTGTATTTATCTTCTTTGATTAATCTTCCTAGGTGTACAAGATCATGGCCATCATCACCATAATATCGATTTACAATATCCTCTTCCAGGAGAATATCCACGTCATGTACCACAAACGTATTGACATTCGGTAATTCACGCGTCAAAAAATCATAACCAATATTTAACAGCATTCCTCGATTGAATTTATATCCATCGTCACTTTGTTCTACCACAAGGATATTGATATTTTTATAATGGTCAATGAAACGTTCCAGTTGTGCAGTACGATCCTGGTCACCTGAATCACGAAACGGTACAATAATAACGGCGCTATTGGTAGATATGGGATTGGTCTCTTTGAATGATTTTATTTTCAGAGTATGTTTAGGTTTCAAAGATTTGATCAGTTTTCCATCGTCTATATCATACATATTTTTTTGTGGTTCTAAAATGCCTGAAATTGAATTGCACAAATCTGACACATAATCATACACAAAGTTCTTGGTAAAGTATTTTTCATAAAAGCTCATCCCATTTTTCGAAATTTGTTGACAGATATCGTCGTGTGCTAAACACCATTCCATAGCAGCTTGGACCTCGGAAATGGTATTCACTAGGATACAATCTGCTGTAGCAATGTTTGGATCATCGATCGTTTTCATATTCAACATGGGTTCAAACCAAAGGGTATAACGTGATTTCACATTCAAAACACAAAACCCAAGTCCTAACAATCCACCGAAACGATAGGCAGCTGAATTTCCTTCAATATTGAGTGTATACTTATACTTAACTTGTTCACTCATTTCCATTCTCTCTCCCTTTTTCTCCTTACGAGTTCTTGGATTGATATACTCTAGATGTAGTGATTTGTCCACATTCCGTCCTTTGATACGGTTTGTAAAATTGACAATCTTTGCATCAATGGAATCTACAGATAATTCGTTGATATACATTCGCGGATTGTTACTGGGATCATTTCCACAACCGGTTCCTTGACCTCTCCAGATACATTTATTCTGACGACTTTCCCAAGGAGGTAGGTTTTCACGTGAAGGACTGGTATTTTTACAGACAATGGATCGTTTATCCAATTTGGCGAATTTCTTTTCAGGACAGATGATATTCCAATCATCTCCGGTAGGAAAAGTAAAATCTGCGTGGTTTAATGAGGTAGACTGACCTACGACTGGAATAAACGTTTTATTATTGTAGGCTTCCGACATGAAAACATCACCGTAAAGGGCATCAAACGATTCTTTCCAATCATTTCGTAAATGAGGAAAATCTTTACGTGATAAGAAAAAGATACAATCGTTTACTTTACGATGACTACACGTATCTACGAGAATGTCATACATTTCAGACATATAGTTATCGGTTGGATCTTTATCCACTTCTTCCGTGCGAAGTAAGCAATTTGTTGCGTGCCACGTCTTGGGTGTTTTCGACGTTTCTTTCCGTTTATCAGAAGTAAGAGATTTCAACAACATATCCAATTGTGACTGCTCTATTAACTCGTAAAAATCATTGGTAAAGTTTACGTTGTACAAGGGGAGGAAATTAAACAACTTGTTGTTTTTGATACGGACAAAAATAATCGTCTTCATTTTATCGACAAAATAAGACAACGTAGTATCGAAGTTGTCCGGATGATGTTTGTAAATGTCTAGGGCACACCTTTCCTTTTGATACACCGATTGGTAGGGTTTAGGCTGAATAGTTCGAGCAATCGAAACTCGACTAAACTGTTGGGTCACATAGGGGAAAATCATTGGATTTAAACCATGTGCGTGAATAAACGTTTCGAGACAGGGGATATCTTCTGTTGATACGTAAAGTGAATTTTCCAACAGAGAGTATTTGGATTGTCGTAAGGACGAAAAGAGAACCGTGGTCAATGCCTGTAATGCCTTGTAGCGCATATTTTCAAATTGATCGACCGTATCTGCCGTAATCAGACGTGCTTGTACATTCATCGTGGCTAATTCGTGGAGGAATAATTTGAAAGAATAGGGTACATTTAATACACTGAACGATTTCTTGTGTTTTGGTACGGTGAGCAATGTATCACTTTCAAACACCATGCCGTCGAGTGATGGACTAATTTGTAAATTTGTATATTCATTATAAACAGCTAATAACCCAGTCGTATTGTCAACACAAATCTTATAAGGGATACGAGAATTATTCACCATCATCGATCCATCTCCGCGATCCATCATCGATTCCCGTACGAAATTGGCCATTCCGTTAGCAATGACACCGTCTCTTTCCATTTCACCAATACGCAATCCACCTTCGTTTGATCGTCCTTGAACGGGTTGACGTGTCAATGCCGTGTTAGGACCTCGTACACGAAAGTTAATCTTATCCGCCACCATATGCTTGAGTCGCAAATAATAGGTCGGACCGATAAAAATGTCACTTTCTAGTTGTTCTCCAGTTAATCCATTGTATAATACTTCCGTCCCACTACTATGATAGCCCAATTTGGGTAGTTCACGTCGGTATGCATCGGTTCCATCTGTATTGAATGCCGTACAATCACCTAGTCCTCCGTTATGTAAATGAACCTTACCAATCAAAGATTCAATCAATTGTCCAATGGTCATTCGTGATGGCAATGCGTGTGGATTAATGATAAGATCTGGTCGGATCCCGACTGATGTAAAGGGCATATCGGTCTCATTCAAAATAAGCCCACAAGTTCCTTTTTGACCTGCACGAGAAGCAAACTTGTCACCGATCCCAGGCATACGTTCATGACAGATGCGTACTTTGGCAACACGATTACCTGGTGTATCTTCACTGATAAATGTTCGATCTACACGACCTTCTTGATCACGGTTCGGATAAATATTTTTGACACTTGTCCCTTGTACCATACGCATCAGTACTGTATCCGGTCGAACCTCCGTATTCATTTCTACGATTCCATTTTCGTCCGTATTTGTACTCCCTTGAAAAACCATCGGTGTTTCTCCACCCGTCTCACCTACTTCATACGTCTTAAAATAACTCGTATTAAACATCCCTCGTTCTAAGGAAGCTCGATTGAATAAAATAGCGTCTTCCGTGTTGTAACCCGTATAACACATAATGGCCACGATAGCATTCAACCCATAAGGTAATGTTTTAAAGGATTGAATGAAACTAGTTTGGATCAAAGGAGTTTGACCATAATTCAAGACTACACCCATTGTATCCATACGATTCTGATAATTGGTGTGATATAAGGATACGGCTTGTTTTGATTGTCCACACGAAAACGCATTTCGAGGCAACTGATTGTGTTCTGGAAAAATAATTTGATTTCCCATAAATCCTAGTAGAGAAGACCCGTGAATTTCCACGTGAGTATGTAATGTTTTTGTAAAATCTTCATTTGGATCAAATCCAATCAGAGACGAATTAGTTTCATCGACGTCTAAATATTCAATAAGGTAAGGGTGTTTTACATCTCCTTGGGTCATTTTTGTCCAAGAGGCAAGGCGGTCGTATGAATATGAAAGTGTTCGGTCAGGTTTCACGTAAAATACTGGTCGTTGAAGACGCCCCGCATCTGTGTAAATATATATAGTGTTTTCAGCGATATTCCAACTAATGCTCGTGGTTGAAGGAAGTATACCGGTTCGTCGACAAATGACCAACGTGTCGACTGTATGTTTTGGATCTTCAATGCACCCAACCCACTGTCCATTTAAAAACAGCTTGACCATGATCGCTGTTTGTACTGTAAGTGTATGTAATGGGAGTATCGGAAGTTCCTCCTCTTTCATTACATCTAGAACGCGTTGTTTGGAAAATCCTTCTGTAATACGAGAACATAAGCTCATTTGTTTGTGTGTACCGACTTCTCCATCACAATCCACAGGGTCAAACATTCCCCATTGAGAAGAATGTAATAAACGAGGACCAGTGACCTTTGCACTATCGTCCATTTGAAGCACACATTTACGTAAGTGAGAAATTGACGAATTGAAGCTAAGTCTATTGAGTTTCTGAGACACACCTACTTTTTGAGTATACTCGGTTGCACCCCACTTACCCTTAAATCCAGTCTTGATTCCGTTTTCAGTCACTCGTTCTTCAAAAAACTGATGATAATTTGCCAAAAATAGGGTGGGGAAATTTTCAGGTTCATTGAAGAAATTTTTATTTTTTTTATAAGTTCGGTCAATTTCCAAGTTTACATGATCCAATTGCTGGTGATAAAAATCGTTGAATAAATCGTGCAGTAAAACACCGGAAGGTTCTACACGTTTCATACGAAAGGAATCACGGTCGGTTAATGGATCAATTCCCAGTGCCATACGAAGCACCTTTTTCACCATAAGCCCTACAAAAAATGCCTTGTCTACAAACTGTTCTCCCATATGGGGTAGAAACAGTTTGATTAATACGTGTAGTGCATATTGTACCGATTGATACTTTGTAAAAGAACCGATGAATTCAAGTGCATGGTACTGGGTGTAAACACCGACTGCATCACAAATGCTAGAATGAAAATATTCTTGGAGGTTATCTTCACCGAGTAAACAAGTTTCAATGATTTGTTTATCGGATAAAATACCTAATGCCCTCATCACAATACATAATGGAATAGGAAGACGTACATCAGGTAATTCGACTACCATTTCGTGTAAAGTAAATCCATCCGTAGTACGTACTGGACTAGATTTATCCTCTTTCGTAGAAATACGTACCGCAGTCACGCGAGGGAAGGTGGTCCCATCCTCAGAATAGGATTTAATATCTGCACTATAATAATATTTGTCGCTGTAATTTTTCGTTGTACAAATTGTATTTCGTGCACGTCCTTCTTGACAAATCACCACTTTTTCACTACCATCAATGATGAAATAACCTCCAGGATCGCTTCGGCATTCCCCCATAGTGAATCGTACATCGGGTGGAGCGTTATGTAAAATACACATTTCAGATTGCAACATAATAGGGAAATTGCCTAAAAACACCATATCGTGAGTAGTATGTTCGGTTACTTTACCGTCAATTTCAATTTCAAACGTTAACTTTGCATGAATACTGAAGGCATAAGTCATATTACGAAGACGAGCATCGTTTGGATAGAGTGGTCTTTGTATTCCATTTTCAATGAATACGGGGACTCCAAAAACAAGTTCAGAGGATGTTTTGGTTCCAACCCATAATCGACCGATGTGATGAAAGACGTTTTTATCATCTTTATTCTTTAGGTTGATCAAAGGATTGTTGTTCTTGATAATGTCAGGAATTTGTTTTACAAATCGATTAAATGAATCCAAGTGATGGTTTACTAAATATCCTGGTTCTTCTAAAAATTTATGTATACACTCCATAATTACCCCTTTTATTTATATTTATTGTGTTTTGGTAAACATAATAGATATACTCAAGCGATTTACGCGTTAATTGGAAGATTATTCATATCAAACTTGTACTTGTTTTTTTTTCCGGGTCTCGATTCAAAACCCTCTTTCAAGTCTGATGGATATGAGGGTTGCGTTTGCACATATGCGTACGGACATCCAGTTTGCTGGCACGCAGTAGATTGATCAAATGCGATGATTGAATCTGCATTTTTCTGTAAATATTTACGGTAGTCCCAGTTTGTTTTAATGTTCTCGCGTGTACGTATCTGATCATTCAATACAGCAGTGGGTTGCCAATTTGAAAATGATCGCCCATCAGACATGATCGCCGGAAAATCCTGATGAAAATTGTTCATATGAATGAATTATATTTTATTTTGCAGAAAATCAATAAGATCCTTTTTGGTTTTCAATTTAGGACCATTCAACTCTGCCACTTTATCCTTTAACTCTTTCAACGTAAGTGACTCTAATGATTTTACCTCTTCACCAGAAATTACCTCTTCTAGACCAGAAAGGGTTAATTTCTTGACTTCTACTTCTTCCGGTTCAACGATTTTCTTGACATTCAAGTCTTCTAATAACTCATTCTCAGGTAAAGATACCTTTTTAACATCATCATCCGAAACAGTGATTCTTTCTGGTTCTGGCTCTAATTCTTCATAATATGGTGATTCATTATCATTTTCATTTTCGTCCTCCTCTGAAGATTCTGATTCATTAGGTTCACTTTCTTCATCTGAATCATCATGTAATGCCGCTCGAGTGACTCCTGCCATGGTTTGAATGGTTTCTGACATTAATTCCAATCGATTCTCGAAAATGATGAATTTTTGACGTACATATAAAAAGAATACTGCTATAAGAATAAGTGTAATGGCTAAAACAAGCATACTTTTCTATAGATTATATATACCTTCTTTTGTCCGCATTCTCGCATCCTTTACAATGGATATTGGGTAGTCCAACTGTTCAAGTACTTTTACCCCACCTCGATCGTAGGATACACCTTGTCCTAATTTATAAGTATTTTTTCCATTATCGGTTTTCATATGAATCATCTCCATGGTGGTGTTCGTTTTGATATTTTCACACAATTCAAAAAAGTGCGTGGTTAACAAAAAACGAAAACTAGGAAATTCGGATAAAAAGGTCAAGAGTGAACTGGCGCTTGCAACGGCCTCTACTGGATTCGTTCCCGAAAAGAGTTCGTCAAATATACATAAAATACGTTCCTTCTTAACAACTTCGTTCAAGATTTCTTTGCAACGTCTCGCTTCTGCTTGAAACAGACTATCTCGACCAGATGTATCGGGAATATTAATGTAACAATAAAATGCATCATATGGACATATGTTTGCAGATTTGTAAAATCCACATCCGATTTGTTGCGACAATAGTACATTGATAAGAGTCGTTTTCAACAAAGTTGTCTTTCCGGATGCATTTGGTCCCGTCAATACTTTATTTTTATCTAAGGAATAGGTGTTTTTCACGGGGTGTTTAGTAGGATAATAGGCACGTACAAATGACGTACGATCTGTAAATACACACGCGTTGATTTTTTTCTTCAATTGACGATTCAGTTGATACAAATTTTGTACGAAACCATGAAACCCGAAAGAGTATCGAAGAGTTGTTTTGAGTTCTTCGTTATCATACAATTGGTAAAAGAGTGCTCTGGCATTACCACATCGAAACATACTGGTATTTAGACAAGACACTTGACTTTTAAACTGAATCAAACGTTGTCTATGTTCTTCTAATACACTATAAAATGGTAAGTAGGTTGATAGCATACGAATTTTGGATTGAATATGGTTCATGGCATCTAATGTATTGGACAAATATCGATCTGCTTCTTTGAACACTGTATGTACCGTTGCAATATTTTTGTAAAAGGTGTAAAATGTATAGATATTGGTATATAACTGAACACAAAAAAGAAGGGCTGTACCTACTAGATATGCCCGTTGTTTGACGTCAGCCTCTTGAAACCCAGAGATCAACCCTCCGATGGCGTGATGTTTAAGTACTGATTTTAAAATTTCTAGATAAGTACTCCATGATAGGTCGATACTTTTCATTCGCAGAATGGCAAATGGAAGAATCAACATAATCAATGGAGACAATAGGAACAGAATGGGGGATGTGATAAAATAGATGCTAATAAAAGTTAAAAAAGAAGCAGATTTATTTAACATACTCAATCGTGTTGATTCAATATACTGATAACTAATCTTAAATTCCTTGTTGTTTTGTATGTCATTGAAATGCTTTACAAATGTGTCAATAGGGATGGGTTTGTGGGCGTTTTGGAACAAGACATATGATTGACTCAAAAACTCTGTATCGGTTGTATAATATTTAGCCCATTGATGTGCGAGTTGTCTTGATTCTATGGTAGTCGGTTCAAATAGCTTATCATAGACAGGAGTTTCTTCGGATTCTACAAGTTCTAAATCCTTTAGAATGTGGGGATTCACTTCTTTATGTGAAACATATTGAATGGGTAGTTTGAAGATTTCCATAGGAGATGTATGTAA
>Ga0136644_10003572_pt1 | contig 11655 bp, 13 predicted proteins | sample C_130820_EF_Meta_FD_94780 | JGI IMG/M metagenome (GOLD analysis project Ga0136644, IMG submission 94780) | Freshwater microbial communities from Lake Croche, Canada to study carbon cycling - C_130820_EF_MetaG (v2) (version 2) | ecosystem: Environmental > Aquatic > Freshwater > Lake | place...
AAAAAATGAATTATGGCATCTATGTAAATGGAGGATTATTAGTTGAAACTTGTAGTATTAATTTTATGAAAAATAAATCAAATATAGTATTAAATTAAATAAGATAGACTAAATAAAAAAAATTGAATTTTATTTTGCTTATCCATTAAATTATTTAGTATGTCGTCTGTTAAGTTTACTAATATATTAAATACTGGTCTTGAGTCTCCTAAGCCTAAAGTAAGGGCACGTTCCCCTCCCCCTTTAATTCGGAAAAGATTTCGTATACAGGATGAAGATGAAGATGAAGAGTCAGTTGATGAGTTGAAAAACGCTGGAGATTTTCATCTTGATGAAGTCAAGGGACGTGTTCGAAACTTTGCTGCTCCTTCTTTATCCAGAATGTATGTTACAAATATAAAGAAATTCATTGACTCACTCAATACCGAGGAGATGAAGGCTATAATTACACGTGGCTATATTCTTTACATGGGAGATTTGCACGATAAGGCTGTCAAGAGCTACTTTATGAAGCATAAGGAAGCTTTGGGTATTAAGAAGATTAAGAAGAAGATTGTTTTTGATGAGCCAAGTCAATCTACATTGGATTATCTGAAGACTCACCAGAGTCGTTAATTGCTTAGAAAAAATTGAATATTATTTTATCAAAAAACTACCTAATTTAATTTATGTCATATTATGAAACCTATCTATCATTAGATATTGAAAAGAAAGTCTTACCCAGAGATTTTATTAATTTGTTACCAAAGTTGTCTCAACTTTCTACTATTATTGTTGAAAGGTCAGATGGAACTTTTGTTGATGGTAAATTTTGTGCTGAACAATTTATTATTTGGGGAAAAAATTTTAACACTTGGCTACTACCAATGATATATACCGTTGCTGGTGAAAAACGCATAAAATATATGTTAATTGATGATTTAGTTCTTTCTGGTCTATCCTCATATGAAATTATGGCTTTAAAAAATATGCTTAACTATGGAATTTATAAATCATTTATAATAGCTAATTTTCATCACATATCACCTCGATTAACTGCTATACCAACAGCTCCGCAATTATTTAGTGAGAATAAATTATATACTGATTTTACAAGAGTTACACCTGAGTTTGCACCAGAGACTGCTTTGGATCTTCCGGAACCATTATTTATTTAGAACTCTTATTTATTAAATTTAGTATAAAATATTTTAACAAATTAATTAATGAACTTAATAATTTTACCAAATCAACTATTTCCTTTAAAATTAATCAAAGATAAATTTACTCATATTTATCTAATTGAAGAACCTAGATATTTTACTGATTTTAAATTTCATAAGTTAAAGCTAATGTATCATCGTGCATCAATGAAAAAGTATGCTGCTGATGCCAAAGTTCCAGTTACCTACATAGAATTTGATAATGTCCACTATTCTAAACTAAACAAAAAGGATACATTTTACTTTAATCCTATTGACCATAAATTAAATAAAAAATTTAAGAAAGAATTAAGCAAAGCTACAATGATAGAAAATATAAACTTTCTTTTAAATCCATCTGAAATTGAAGAGAATAAAGATTTATTCTATAAAAATAAAAAATATTCGCATGATAATTTTTATAAATTTCAAAGAGAGAGGCTTGATATATTAATGAAAAACAATAAGCCAGTTGGTAATAAATGGTCCTTTGATACGGAAAATCGAAATGCTTTGCCCAAGGGTATTACCATTCCCAAAATACCAAAAGTTAAAAAAGATAAATATTACAAAGAAGCTTTGACTTATGTGGAAAAACATTTTCCAAAGAATTATGGAGAAACAGAAGAATGGACATTTCCTATAGATACTAAAGGAGCTATTAAATGGTTAAAGAATTTCATTGAAAAGAGATTACCTAAATTTGGGCCTTATGAAGATGCAGTTGATACTTCAAATCCTTTTCTATTTCATTCAGTTTTAAGCCCAATGATGAATATTGGTATCTTACCAGATGTATTAGTAGTTGAAATTACAAATAGTTATTATGAAAAACATAAATCAAAAATTCCTATAGCTTCATATGAAGGATTCATTAGACAAGTTATTGGCTGGAGAAACTATGTTTATTCAGTTTATATGTTAGAACCAGATATGTACAATGATAACTTTTTAAAGGCTCATAAAAAAATAGACGAAAGATATTGGTTAGGAACAACTAATATTAAACCAATAGATGCAATTATAAAAAACATTGTTAAATATTCTTATGCTCACCATATTGAACGATTAATGTATTTGGGTAATTGGTTTTTAATAAATCAAACAGATCCTAAAGAAGTTCATAGAATATTTATGGAATGGACTGTTGATGCTTATGATTGGGTGATGGTTCCTAATATTATGGGAATGAGTCAATATGCTGACGGGGGTAAAATGATGACCAGAATTTATTTCTCGTCATCTAATTACATTGATAAAATGAGTACTTTTAAAAGGAAAAAGGATGAAGATTGGTGGAAGATGTGGGATGCTATTTATTATTCTTTTATTCATAAAAATATAAAGGTATTAGAAAGCAATTATGCAACAGCAAGACAAGTTAAACATTGGAAAGATAAATCTGATAGTGAAAAAGATAAAATATTAGATTTAGCAAAAAAATTCTAATGGAATTTTTGTTGAATTATTAAATGTATGAATAACTTTCTAAATATATGAATAACCTTCTCCTGGCATTGCTGCCATAGGTTCATTACTATTAAACTCTTCCATAGTTTGACTGGATTCTTTATTGTTTTTTGCTAAATCGGCTTCATAATCCTTATTACCGATTGATGTGCTTTTCCCTTGAAGATTGTCAATAATTTGTTCTCTTAATTTATTTTTGACAAGATCAAATTGTTGTGCTTTTGCAACTGATATTTGAATTAATCCTTTTTCTAAAATAGTTTCTAATTTAATTTGTCCTCCAAAGGTTGATAATATTAAGTTTGCAACAGCTAATGCACTAGCTTCATCTTTAGAAGGAATAATTAATTCACCAGTTTTAGCATCAAAATCTAAATTAGGAATTACTTCTTTCCAAGATTGATAATCATTTAGTGAAGGAATCTTTACTTTAATAAAAAATTTAAAGGGGAAATCTTGTTTATATAAATAAATAATTTGACTCCATGGTTTAGGTTCGTTAAATACCCATACTATATATTCATTATCTTTATGGTCACGAGGGGTGCCAAATAAGTCTAATGGAACCTTTTGTTTCTTCTTTAATGATTTTTTATTTTTTTTGTTTTTTTTTTCTTTAGAGTCAGATTCAGTTTCACTTTCTGATGCATTTTCAGCAGCAGAATCAGGAGTATCATTTATTGCAACGCTATCTGATTTAGTTTCGTTAGTATCATTGTAATATTGGATTACTTGATTTAATACTAAATATAAAATTAAGATTATTAAAAACTGATTTATCATATTTAATTAACTTAGAAAATTATTTTAATATTATTATTTTTTTCTATTATAATTTATTAGTATGGAAAAATGCATTATAGTTAATTTACAAAAAAGTCCAAAAACAATTTTTGAATTTATGAATTTAATATCATTTCCATTTCATTTTAAATTTTTTATAATTATTATTGGAATATTATATTATGAAAATTTAATAAGTATAAGACAATGTGCTATTTTAGCAATCGCTCAAATAATAAATATTACTATTAAAAATATAGTAAAAAGAAAAAGACCCTATGATGAAAATGATTCAATTGAAAATCTAGAAAAATTAAAACTAGATTATTATTCTTTCCCTTCTGGACATACTTTAAATGCATTCTTGCTATTTTATATTTTGAGAGAGAATGGCATAGTTAATAACTATTTTAAAGTAATTCCTTATTTAGTTGGTTTAAGTAGAATTGTTTTAGGTGTTCATTACCCTACTGATGTTATTGCAGGGGGTCTTTTAGCAAAAGGTATAATGTTACTTTCTTCGAACTGGTTGTCTATATAATAATTTAAAGATATCATCACTTTCTTCTTCATCTTCAGTATATACCAATTCCAACATTGTTTCAATTCTACCTTGTGAAATTAATTTTTCATAAATATTTAGTTCACCATAATTAAATTGTTCTAATTCAAAGTATTTGATTAAACTAGAATATTCATAAAAACGATTCTCTATTGTTTCTATTAATAATTCTTTTATTGTGTCTCCATTAAAATTAAATCTAATTTTTTCTTCTTTAGTTAGTTTAGATTCTAATTTAGAATCTAAGACTCTAAAGTTAGATTTATAAAATTTTTCAAAACTATAAGGTTTAACTTTGTTTTTTGCATATTTATACATACTATTATCATAGTGATTTAAATACAAAAAAATTTGTTGATTTTTGTAATAATTAGAACTAAATTCACTATAGTTACAAAATTCGTTGTAAATCTTTGCTGTTTTATAACTAAAAGTTAATCCTAATTCAGTTACTAATTCAATTATAAATTCATCTTTAATCTTTTCTTTTTTATCATAAAAGTAAAATTGATTCATATAATTTACAACCAATTCTTTACCAAATTCTATAAAGATAGCTAAATCACCATTTTTATCAAAATGCATTAAAGATAATCCTTTTTCTATTTTATTTACATAAAATTTACTATAAGCTTCAGTCGAATCAAAATAATATGCATAAAATACTTTTCCTAAAATATTAATTTCGTTATATTTATTAGCTAATTCTTTCAATCTGTTTAATAATTCGAATTTATTAGTAACATTTTCTTTATTTAAAAAACTAAAATCTAATTCCGGAACTTGAGAATTAATTTGTTTAATGCCCTTTAGCTTAGGATATCCATAATCAATTAAATCAAATTCATACTTTTTATTGATTGCTTTTTCAAATGTTTCATTAATATGATAATATTTAAAGTTATCATCTCTAGATACTAATTTTAATTTAGTAAAAGGGGGTAATAAAAATTCTTCTTCTTTAGGAAACAAAGAAAAGTGTTCTAGAAATAATCCGTGTTGCCCCTTCTTAATGTTAATCTTAATTAAAACCATTCCAAAAATACCAGTTAAACTAGGAGCATAAAAAGGATCACGTGTAGAAGATATAAAGCCTTCATCAACAAAAGTTTGTCCAACTTTTAAATGATTTAAGAATTCATCATCAGTAACAAAACGATACATTTGATAATTACTTTCTAACTTTGGGCTTTGTTTAATCGTATCTACAGTATTCATTAATTTTTTATGAAAGAATTTATTTAATTCACCAGATTTATTTTTTCTTAGAAATCTATTTAATATAGTTGAACCAATAAAGGAAAAGAAACAAATATCTGAAATTGCATTATTATTATAAATGGTAACAGTGTGTTCTTTAATTTCCTCAAAAGATACATCGTTTTTAGAAATTGTTTTACAAACTTCATAATGCTTTTCGATATCAGCTAATTCTTCTAGTTTAATATTTTTTCCAATAATTCCCATATTTTGACCTAATTTAATTAGTTCAATTTTAGTGTAATATGGTTTTAAATAAAAGATATAAGGATTAAAACTATTTCTTTTACAAATACTAATTGATAAACCTAAAGAGGTTGAATATTCATATAGCACCTTATAAGAGTTATCAATAAGAGTATCAATATCATAGTTTTCAATGATAGTTAACATTGATTTTAATCTTAAAACGAGTGCTTCTAATTGTTCTTTATCTTCACCTTTAGAACTAGATACTTTCTCTTTACTCTTATCATATTTTTGTTTAATCCATTTAATAACGTCGTGAGTTAAGAATCTATAGTTAGATTCAGTTAATCTAAAAAATAAATTTTCTTTCTTGATAGGATAAATTGTTTGAGTATAAATATCATACATTGGTATCAAGTCTTCAAACTTGGACAATTTTATCTTATCAGTTTTATTTTTAATCTTAACTTTTTTAGTAAAAATTTCTTCAATTAAAATTTCATTAATTTTCATTTAATAATACATTAAATGAGAATAAATTTAATAATTCTTATCTTTAAATTTAATATTCATCTTTAAAAATGTAATGAATAAAAATTATTATCCTATTTGCTTAAAGCAAATACGTGAACATTATCCAAGTTTTCAGTAACATCAGGAACTTCTATAAATTTTTCTTTTTGCATAAAATATAACCATGCGACAATTATAATTAATACAGCAATAATTATTTCAATCATATACTTTACCAGAGAATTTTATTATAGGATTTTTTATAATCTAATCTATTACAATGGAATTTGAATTCTGGAAATTAGGATGTTTAATGAATATATTAGTTTTATCTTATGGAATATATAAAATATTTTATTCAATTGAAGATGATGTTAAAAAAACTTTTGGATGTAAAAATTGTTACGCTGCTAAATTAGTTTTATCAATTTATCTGTCTATAATTGGATTAAGTAGTTATTGTCTTATATTTAATGATAAATCTATTGCAAGGAGCTTATTCTTAATGCAAATTATTTATAAAATAATTATGTTTGCAGTATTTGATGCTTATGCAACAAATATGATAACAATAGTAAATCTAATGATGATTCCAATATTGTTTATAAGTTTACAGATTGGTTTCTAATTAAAAAAAATGAATTAAAAAAACTTTATTTATTTAATAGTATATTAATGCTTACTATTAAACAAATTTTCTCTAATTATGAATTTATGAAACCTATTCAGGTTTCTGGATGGGTTCAAACAACTAGGTCTCAAAAGGATATGACTTTTATTAAATTAAATGATGGAACTCATGCTGAAGGTATTCAAGTGGTAGTTAATAATTCTAATAATAAATACACAGTAGGAACCTCTTTAGAAGTACATGGACAATTAGTTGAATCCCCAGCTCAAGGACAATTATTTGAATTGGTTGCAAATGAAATTATAGTATTGGGTATAGCTGAACCAAGTGAGTATCCTTTGTCTAAAGGTAAAATGTCTTTGGATTATCTAAGAAATTATCAACATCTTAGAACTAGAACCAATACTTTTGGATGTGTATTTAGAATTAAATCAGCTATTAGTCACGCAACTCATCGTTTTTATGAAGAAGAAGGTTTTTTACATTTGGACCCAAATATTTTAACAATTAATGAATGTGAAGGTGGTGCAGGTGTATTTCAAGTAACTGAAAAAGATATTTCTATTCCTTCTAAATTACCTTTGATTACAGTTGAAATGAAGGATGAAAATGGCAAAATTTTTAAGAAACATACTGAAGAATATAATTGGGCTCAAGACCATTTTAAAAAACCTGTTTATTTAACTGTAAGTTCACAACTATCATTGGAACCTTTGGCCTGTTCTTTAGGGAAAGTTTATACTACTAATAAATCATTCAGAAGTGAACACTCGTCAACCCATAAACATTTATCTGAATTTACTCATTTGGAGATTGAATCTTGTTTTCTAGATTTGAATGAATTAATGAACATTGGAGAGAGATATATTAAATATGTGGGTAAATACTTATTGGATAAATGTAAAAGTGATATTGATGTATTATCTTCTTTTGTTTCTAAAGGTTTAAAGGAAAGACTAGAAACAATTGTTTCAGTTAATTTTACAAGAGTTAGATATGAAGATGCTATTAAAATAGCAGGTGCTACTTATGGGGAAGATTTGTCATCTGAAATTGAAACACTTTTGACTGAACACTTTAATGGTCCAGTCTTTGTAACTCATTGGCCTATTTCTATTAAAAGTTTTTATATGAAAAGAAATCTAGAAAATTCGAATTTATGTGATAACTTTGATTTACTAATGCCTTATAGAGTTGGTGAATTGATTGGTGGTTCAATGCGTGAAGATGATTATAATAAACTAATTGAAATGATGAAAGTCAAAGGGGTTAGCGAAGAGCCCATGAAATTTTATACTGATTTGAGAAAGTTTGGGAGTGTACCGCACGGTGGCTTTGGTCTGGGACTAGATAGGATGACCATGTTGTTTACTGGAATGGAAAATATTAAAGATACAGTTCCTTTTCCAGTTTACTTTCAAAATTGTGAATATTAAATAAATAATTTATAATAGCTACTTTCAGAACATATTACCAAAGGACATAATAATATAAATTAAGAGGTTAACATAGTGATATCGTCATCTACCACAGTGGCATCGTCGTCTATTACAGTACCATCGTCATCAACATCTATTACCGTTGTTTGATCATCAACATCAATAACACCATCGTTAGGCACAGGTAATTTATCCTCAAGAATTTTAGCAATTTCAGGATTATCAAAGATAGATGTTTCCTTCGATTTCTTAATATCTTCCAAAGGCTTTTCTAAATCTTCCAAAGGCTTTTCTAAATCTTCCAAAGGCTTTTCTAAATATTCTGTGTGTTGAGAACGCATATGATTATATAGATATACTTTTTGGGTTGAAATAAATCCACAACCAGAAACCTCGCATTGAAATTGTCTACCCGTCTCATTATTATGAATTCGCATATGTCTCCTTAGATGACCGTGCATTCTAGCAACATACCCACAACCTGGAATATTACACGGATATAATTCCGATTTATTGTGTCGAAACATATGTATTTTGAGTTTCTTCTCTATAGTTGTAGTATAACTACAATCGGATATAGGACACTTTAATGAGCGCTCATTTGTGTGGGTGTGAATATGTCTATTAAGGTTGGTAATCGTTGTTGCACTGTATCCACATCCCGGAACCTCACAGGAAAAGGGACGTTGATTATTATGGTTACGCATATGTACCATAAGATTAATACGAGTTCCAGTATACTCACATCCTGGAACTTCACAAGAATACTTTCCCGTGTGTCTAATAAATCTTTCATCCAGACTAAAATCAGCTGGAAATATTATAGTTGCGTACCCATTTCGAGAACCACCGTGTGAAATACTCATTCGGTAGTAATTAAAATTTCTCAAGATAGATTGCCAAACAAGTTCTGTTCCACAAAAGTGGTTGAAGGCTTTAACAAATTCATTTTTGATGCAATGCAACTTATTATTTGAGAACACCATAGTAATAGAGTTCTCTTCCAGAAACTTAAAAATAGCAGTATCCTCTGCAAAAATTTGATTTATAAATAATTGTATATTATCACCAAAAGACATAAAATAAATTAAGTATACGTTATAGGGTTGAAATTTCAATTTTTCTATTTACTTGTCTCACTATCATATAAATTCAATTCGCATGGTGGGCTAGGTGCTGGTGTATTTAGATAAAATCTAGGTGAAGAGGACCCTTTATCAACGAATTTATCTATCTTGAAATAGGTATCTTCTATATTATCTGACATTCTACAAAAGCTAACAATTTCTGCGTGAGAAAGTTTTTGTTCCCAACTCAAAGGAAACTCATTATCAAATTCAGTAGTCCAATAATGTTCTAGAATTTGTTTAATATCATCAATGGTTGCTTTAGTCATATTTATTTTAAAATCTATTCTACCAGGTCTAATTAATGCACTATCTAAATGTTCTGGTTTATTAGTAGTCATTATTATTATTCTACCAGGACATTCATTTAATCCATCTAAAATATTTAAAAAATAAGAAAGATTATTATTTTCATCATTAACTGGTTTATCCTTTTTATTTTTTTTACTCATATATTCTTTTATTGTATTTTCTAAATCTAAATCTTTATTTATTGATTTATCACTAGATAAATCTCTATCTTTAACTATATCTCCCATTGCATCTATATCTTCAAACAAAAGAATCCTTTTGTTTTGAGGTATAATTATATCTTGTGTAATTTGTTCATCGCAAATAATTTCCCTTAACCTAGTAAAATTAAAATTATTTGATAATTTTATATCTATCCCATGTCTTCCTGTTAAATTCATTAGAGCTTTAATAAATCCAGTTTTACCACAACCAGGTTCTCCCCAAAGTAAAATACCTAATGTATATGGAATTCCTCTATCTTTATACCATTGTTCATTTTCTAAGAAAAATTTAATTTTATCAATTAAATCTTTTTTACCTGTGAAAAATCTATTTTCAAAAGTAACATTTGATACCCAAGAAGTATAAAAACAATCTACTTCTTCATTACTATTATCCCAAGTAACTTCTATTAAAGATTGACCCTCTAACATTTTTGTTTTAATATAATTTTTATATTCTTTTTCTATCTTATCAACCCATTCTATTAATTTTTTCATTGGTAAAATTGGTGAACTAATTTCTAAATTTTGATATTCTACCCAAATTATCTTAGTTCCAAATTCAGTTTTATCTTTTTCAGTTGTAAAAACTCTTCCATAAATATCTTTATCTATTAAAAATTTATTACTTTGAATAACTTGATATACAGAAGCTTCTACTTCATCACTTTCTTTTCTATAATTATATTTTTTAATTTCAGTTTCCATTAATGATTTTACAGATGGATCATTATTATTATTTATAAAATGCATTATTGCTTTATATTTACTAGAAACATCTTTATCAGAAGATTTAAATGTTAATTTATATTCTTTATTTTTCTCACCAAATAAATTTTGAATATAAATATTAATTGATTTCTTTATATTTTCATTATACATACAAGTTGTTGAAAAAATTAAAATCATAGACATTACGATATCTATGATTATATAACCAGAGCTTATCTTATTTAAATTAGTAACAATGAGATTTATTAGAATATAATCCATAGACATTAATCTTAATAAAGTATTAAAAAATTATATATTCATCAATTTTTTTGTGAATTAAAGTAATGTTAGCAGACTATTGGTGGGTTTTTATATTAATAATATTCGTAATAATGTTAATTACCCCTAACAAGGTAGAAAAGATGAAAAATACAAAGAAATATAAAAATAAGGAAATAAAATTACATCCTGATTTGATATTAAAAAATATAAATAAAATAACTGGGTATTACGTTGGGGTTTCATGATAATGAAACCACAATCCTAATTTTGGAACAAAATTAATCCAGTAATTTCTCAACTACCAGAATTTGATTATTACACGCCGTATTATCAAATGCTTTTAGAAAATAATCAGCTTGTTCCTCAGCTCTAAATTCAATATAAGCAGCAGTTGACCGAGTGGTTCCTCCTTGTCCTAAATAATTATCCCTTGATACTAAATTTAATTTATAAACTTGTCCCCAGTCTTTAAGAAGTTCATATAAATCATCTTCTAAAATATCATTGGGTAAATTAGAAAGTTTAACTTTACCGTGTTTAGATGATTTAAAATCTCGCCTGGGATAGGGTTGGTCTTTATCACGATGATGATCCCTATCTCTAGGTTGATGATCCCTTTCTTTAAAGTCTCTTCTAGGCTTTTCATCTATTTGTTTTTTAATCTTATCTTCTACTTTATTTTCCTTTTCTTTACCACACTTAATAGTCAAATGTGGACCCTGACATTTACGACATACAATCTTACTTTCATTATCCATTACTATATAAGAATTATTCATTAATAATTTTTATATCAATTTTTGTAAAAAATTGATAATATATAACAAAAAACTATAATATATAATATAAATGGTTGCTCTAGAAATAGACTTGAATGATTATCCAATGTTGAAATCTTTCAAGAAGAAGGATTTGGATAAGATAATTGTAGAATTATTTCAATTAGGTTATAAATTAACTTTTCCTCCCAAAGATGAAACACAAAATAC
>Ga0136644_10003574_pt1 | contig 11650 bp, 9 predicted proteins | sample C_130820_EF_Meta_FD_94780 | JGI IMG/M metagenome (GOLD analysis project Ga0136644, IMG submission 94780) | Freshwater microbial communities from Lake Croche, Canada to study carbon cycling - C_130820_EF_MetaG (v2) (version 2) | ecosystem: Environmental > Aquatic > Freshwater > Lake | place: Lake...
GCAATGCGGCCCGGTAAGCCATTAATCCACGGCAGCCTCGGACCGATGGTGATCCTTGGTCTTCCCGGAAATCCTGTATCGTCCTATGTTTGCGCCCGTCTCTTTCTAATGCCTCTTATCCGCGCCATGCAGGGCGACCCGGATGCGGGCCGTGACCCTTCAGAGTCCGCTATTTTGGGATGTGCAGTTCGGCAAAATGATAAAAGGCAGGATTATCTCCGTGCCTCGTTGGTAATGGACCCCGAAGGTCTATCAATTGCGACCCCTTATGAGCTGCAAGATTCGTCGATGATCCGCGTGTGTGCTGAAGCTGGTGCCTTGGTGATCAGAAAGCCCAATGCGCCGCCCCAGGCGGCGGGAGAAAAATGTCGGATTATCCGACTATAATAAAATTCCGCTTGCGGAACACATCAAGAACAGATAGCTTTGTTCATCTTTTGTTTTGGCCTTGAGTCGAGAGGCCTTTGAACGGAGCAAGCCGTCTAATGTTAACCCGCAAACAAATTGAGCTTCTTCGTTTTATTCAAGACCGTCTCGCCTCTGACGGTGTTCCGCCCTCCTTTGATGAGATGAAGGACGCGCTTGATTTGCGCTCTAAATCGGGCATTCATCGTTTAATCACCGCTTTGGAAGAGCGAGGGTTCATCCGGCGCTTGGCCAATCGAGCACGCGCAATTGAAGTCATCAAACTTCCTGAGCAAGCCCTACCCAATCATGCGCCACGGGCGAAATTTAATCCCAGCGTTATTGAAGGGGATCTTGGTCGCAATCGGCCAAGTGCGGCGAACGATGCACCTCCGTTTGTCTCCATTCCGGTTATGGGCCGCATTGCAGCGGGTACGCCGATTTCAGCCATTCAATCCCGCAGTCATTCGATTGGCATGCCACCGGATATGCTAGCGAGCGGCGATCATTATGCGCTCGAGGTTCGAGGCGACTCCATGATCGAGGCAGGCATCTTCGATGGCGATACGGTGATCATCAAGAAGCAGGAAACCGCCGATACGGGCGATATTGTCGTTGCTTTGATCGATGATGAAGAGGCTACCTTGAAGCGCCTTCGCCGCCGCGGTTCTTCTATTGCGCTTGAAGCGGCTAATCCCGCCTATGAGACGCGCGTGTTAGGACCGGATCGCGTACGCATCCAGGGTAAATTGGTCAGCTTAATGCGGCGGTACCACTAACGCGTATCACCTTGGCGTTATTGGTTGCGCCGTTGGATCTTCGGGTTCCACGGTTGGGATCGTTTGAACGAATGGGATAGGTTTAGGTTTTGGGGACCATGGCCTGTCGTATGTGGCCGATCGGGCGCCTTGGATCGTGTAACGCCCTGCCCCATCGGATAGCAAGGCTACGCTGCCAAGTGATTGCGTGATCTTTCTATCAATTGAAACTGCGTGGCATTCGCTAGGTAATTCAAGCGGTGTGACGACGATAGAGATGGCTTTGCAATCCTCGGTTAAATCACGTTCGCGCAAACTAATCGTGATAGATTGGCCATCGATGATGCGCGCAAAGCATCCCGTCGCATTGCAATAACTTCCCTGCCTGAGCGTCACATCATTGGGGCGTCTCATATCGCCGTCGGCCGATAGCCACTGAGCTACGACAAAAGCCGACGCACCCTTTCCCATAATCAACAATCTTCCGTCAGGTCCGCGGGCGGCTAATGACAGACCATCGCGTGCGATTACAACATCGGGGCGGGCGTTATGATAGGTCAAGGAGAGGCCTAAAAGGATCGGAATAATGCCAAGATAGCGAAGCTGAGATGACCATAGAGTAAGCCATAATAAGCCGAAGGTTAGACACAAGAGTGAACTGACGGTTATGGCAGGCAGTGCCTGTGTAGCAATCGGCGTTGAAGCGACAAGGCCTGACAAATACAACATTGCATCAACGGCCAAACCCATGATCTTCCAGAACCAATGATCCAAGCCGAACGGGATGGCTAAAACGCCTAAAAAACCGATGGGCATTGCGAAGGTTTCAATCAGCGGAATCGTAAGAGCATTTCCGATGAGACCGAGCGGTTGAAACCGTTGGAAATGAAAGGCTGAATAGGGACCAGTGGCTGCCTCCGCCAAAAACGTCGTCAGCAAAACCGTTTTGGAATGATTGAACAGCCATCCCAAAAGCCGATCTAAAAGGCTTGGCGGCGGCCCCTTTTGAAGCGTCCTGTTCAGTCTTACCGAAAAGACGGGTGGCCTATCGCCTCGCGGGGGCAATTTTTCAAAAGCTGCTACCATGGCAGCAACCGCGGCGAACGACATTTGAAAACTGGGACCCAAAACGCTTTCAGGCTCCATCGCGACAATGATCAAAGCAGCAAAGGCGAGATTGCGCATCGATAATGCGCGCCGCCCGATCAAGATAGCGCCAAACATCACCAAGCACATGATGAGTGAGCGTTCGGTTGCCACTTCAGACCCTGCAAAAATATCGTAAGCCGTTGCGCCAACCATTGCAGCTGCTGCGGCCCATTGTTTAATTGGAAACCTTAAGGCCAGCCCCGGAATTAAAACGAGAATGCCGCGTACGAGAAAGAAAACCATTCCGGCAGCCAACACCATATGAAGGCCTGATATGGAAACAACGTGATAGATCCCGGCCGCCCGTAACGCGTCATTGGTCTGATCGGAAATATAGCCGCGTTTACCGGTAAAAAGGGCGGCCGCAACTGCCCCGCTCTGCCCGCCAATCGATTGCGCAATGCGATCGGTTAACGCGATCCGCAGCCGATCAACCCGCGCCATAAAGGCGAGTTTCCATTCCGCTTGTATTGGCGGCAGAAGCGTAACCGATCCGAGCGCAGAGCCGACGCCACCAATCCGCGCGAAATAGGCGTCACGCGCAAAATCATAACCGCCAGGCCTTGCAGGAAAAGGAGGCGGCAATAGCCGTACGAGACCGGCAATATGGTCGCCCGGTGAAATGTCCTGTCGGCTGGCTAATGTTACACGTAGCCGAAAGGGGATATCATCGCTCTTATTGCCGAGCCTAATGGGGCGGATCAATAAACGTCCACCGCTTGTGCTCCAATCAATTGCTTCAATAATGGCCTCGACATGGGTGATCACGGTCTCTTTGAGGACAGGCGCATCAGACCGCATGGTGCGTAAACTGCTGCAGGTGAAACCTAAAGCGACCGAGGCTAATGCAGCCAATGAAAAGCGGATTGAATCCCGAGTATTGCGAAATAGGACAAGTGCAAAAATAAGCGCTGCCGAAAGGCTGAGAGAGGCCCAAATATTAGGTTCTTCGTCCGCCATAAAATAAATAAGCACACCCACCATAGAGAGTGGTGCAAACCAAAGCACCAAACGCCTTGCATCAATTTCTGCTAGAACGGACCCAGTAAGCCATGCCTGAATATGTCCAGCAGCCTCATCTAGGGTTAATCGTCCGCTCTTTCCGAAGCGTCCAAAAATAGCCGCGCCAATCGCTTGGCCGCGCATAGGGCGATCAGGACGCCATTTCTGCATCGAATATGCGTGCCCTTTTTGGATCCGTACTTAACCTTGTCGGCATTCAATGCTACAGCACTGGCGCATTCAGGCCAGAACCGTAAGGTTGCGAAAAGGCCTGCTGCAACCAGGAAGTTCAGGAATATCAATGTCTAATCCCGTTATCACGCGCTTTGCCCCTTCCCCAACTGGCTTTCTGCATATTGGCGGTGGCCGGACAGCCTTGTTTAATTGGCTATATGCCAAGCGGCACGGCGGTAAAATGTTGTTGCGTATCGAGGATACAGACCGCGAACGCTCGACTGACGCCGCCATTGAAGCAATCCTCGATGGCCTGCGTTGGCTAGGTATCGATTGGGATGGTGATGTGGTCTACCAATATGCCCGCGCCGACCGCCATCGTGAGGTCGCAGAAACCCTCCTTTCATCGGGCAACGCGTATAAATGTTATGCCTCGCAGCAAGAATTGGAAGAAATGCGCGAAAAGGCCCGCGCCGCTGGCCAACCTATGCGCTATGACGGGCGTTGGCGCGACCTTGGCGGTTCAGATGCCGAAAAGGCAGCTATTGCCGAAGGCCGGAAGCCTGTTATTCGGCTAAAAGCGCCACAAGATGGTGAAACGGTCGTCAATGATCATGTCCAGGGCCGCGTTGTATGGCAGAACAAGGATCTTGATGATCTCGTATTGCTCCGCTCCGACGGTAATCCAACCTATATGTTGGCCGTCGTGGTCGACGATCACGATATGGGCGTAACCCACGTGATCCGCGGCGATGACCACCTCACCAATGCGGCCCGTCAAACGCAAATCTATCAAGCGGCAGGCTGGGCCGTGCCGGAAATGTCTCATATTCCCCTTATCCACGGTCCTGATGGCGCAAAACTTTCCAAGCGCCACGGTGCCCTCGGTGTAGATGCCTATCGCTCAATGGGCTATTTACCCGCCGCCATGCGCAATTATCTCGTCAGGCTCGGATGGAGCCATGGCGATCAAGAATTTTTTACAACGGATGAAATGGTTTCCGTGTTTGGCCTTGAAACCATCGGCCGTTCACCCGCCCGTTTCGACTTTGCAAAGCTTGAACATATAAACGGCCATTACATGCGCGCCAGCACGGACGCTGACCTTTTGGCGGCCATAGAAAGTCTTTTGCCCGAAATCGGCAATGAACGTGGCTGGCCCGTCTCGCTTTCCGATAAGGCAAGAGGCGATTTTCTAAAGGCCATGCCCGGCCTTAAAGAACGCGCGAAGACGCTGATTGAGCTGATCGATTCAGCCTATTTTATCTATGCAACCCGCCCGCTCAATTTTGAGCCGAAAGCGGAGGCTATTTTGGCGGAAGGTGGCAAAGAACGGATTGCCGCGATGATGCCAAGCCTATATGCAATTTCGGATTGGACGGCCGAAACAACGGAGGCCGCGGTTCGATTGTTTGCCGAAAGCCAAGGCCTCAAATTGGGACAAGCAGCTCAACCTCTGCGTGCTGCATTAACCGGCCGGTCAACCTCTCCGGGTCTATTCGACGTTATGGCCGTATTGGGCCGCGACGAATGCCTCGCCCGCCTCAAGGATTTAACGGTCTAAGGGCACGCAAGACCCTACGAATTTGAAATGCTGCACTGCGAGGATTAGCCTTTAGCGTGATTGTGCAGCGCCCCCAAGTGGAGTACCTATAGGTGGTGCCGATCCATAGGCAGTTTTAGGCCAAATCCGTTCAGGAAAGCTCTAGCATGTCGAAACCCGTCTCTTTAAATGTCGCCGATCAGAAATTAGACCTCACCGTTAAAGACGGAACGATTGGTCCGAGCGTGGTGGATATTGCCAAGCTATACGCCCAGACAGGGATGTTCACATATGACCCGGGCTTCACCTCAACGGCGAGCTGCGAGTCGAAGATCACGTATATCGATGGCGACGAGGGTGTGTTGCTTTATCGTGGATACCCGATCGACCAACTAGCCGAGCACGGCGATTTTCTTGAAACCTGCTATTTGTTGCTTTACGGCGAGCTTCCTACGCCAGCTCAGCGCACAGACTTTAATTACCGTGTTACGCGCCATACAATGGTGCATGAACAGATGATGCGCTTCTTCCAAGGCTTCCGCCGCGACGCGCATCCAATGTCCGTCATGGTTGCAAGCGTTGGCGCTTTATCGGCGTTTTATCATGACTCAACCGATATTGCGGACGAAAATCAACGCATGATTGCATCTATGCGCATGATCGCGAAATTCCCAACCCTTGCGGCGATGGCCTATAAATATTCGATCGGCCAACCTTTCGTGTATCCGCAGAATGACCTCGATTATACGTCGAACTTCCTTCGCATGTGCTTCGCCGTACCTTGTGAAGAATATAAAGTGAATCCGGTTCTTTCACGTGCCTTGGATCGTATCTTTATTCTCCATGCCGACCATGAACAAAACGCTTCAACGTCGACGGTTCGTTTAGCTGGTTCGTCCGGCGCTAATCCATTTGCTTGTATCGCAGCAGGTGTGGCTTGCCTTTGGGGACCTGCGCATGGTGGTGCGAATGAAGCAGCTCTCAAGATGCTTCAAGAAATCGGTACTGTTGATAAGATCCCTCACTACATTGCTCGCGCAAAGGACAAAAACGATCCGTTCCGTCTGATGGGCTTTGGACATCGCGTTTACAAGAATTACGATCCGCGCGCCAAGATCATGCAAAAGACTACGCATGAGGTATTAAATGAACTAGGTATCAAGGATGATCCATTGCTCGATGTAGCAATGGAGCTTGAGCGCATTGCACTCAGCGATTCCTATTTCATTGAGAAGAAGCTTTATCCGAATATCGATTTCTATTCGGGTATCACGTTGAAAGCGATGGGCTTCCCAACCTCAATGTTTACAGCACTCTTCGCCTTGGCACGTACGGTTGGCTGGATTGCGCAGTGGAAGGAAATGATTGAGGATCCAGGCCAGAAAATTGGACGCCCGCGCCAGCTCTACACCGGCGCACCACAACGCGACTATATCCCAACCCATATGCGTTGAGACCAAGATTCCTGAACAATTAAAAGGGGTGCCATTGGCGCCCCTTTTTTAATGTTCATTGGCGAGTATATTGGCAATGATATCCGCTGCCTTTTGGCTTGGGCTTGATGACCCAATCGCCATCGACTGATCAAGTTTATCAAAACCATTCAACTGTCTTTTTCGCTGCACGGTATCACTAAGCAGTGGCAATAAATCTGCTGCTAATTGCGTCGGATTACATTCCGCTTGGATTCGTTCGGGAATTACATTTTCCCCAATGATCAAATTTGCAAGCACAATAGAAGGCACGTGAATAAAGTGTCTAATTTGACCCTCGACAGCGCCGACGCGATAGCCAACCGACATGGGAACGTGCGCGAGAGCAAGCTCCAATGTAACGGTTCCCGATGCAGCTAAGGCTGCCTTAGCACGACGGAAGGCTGCAAATTTTTCAGTCTCACCAAAAACAAGCTTTGGTTTAATCGACCAATCCGCAATCGCAGCCTCAACCATTGGCCTCACATGATCAACGACAGGCAAAATAAATTCTAAATCTTGCCCGAAACGTTCGGAAACCAATTTTAACGTTTTGCCAAAGATCGGCATTAATCTTTGAATTTCAGAACGACGGCTTCCTGGAAGGACGAGAACGCAGGGAGGCAGCTCATTGCGTCGCGCTTCATCGGCTGCGCTTGGCCGTAATTGATCCAACCGTTCAATCAACGGATGCCCTACATAGCTGCATACTGGTCCACTCAAACGTCGATGCGCTTCAGGCTCAAAGGGCAAGATCGCCAAGACGTGATCAATATAGCCACGCATGGCTTTCGCACGGCGGGGCCGCCAAGCCCAAACCGAAGGGCTAACATAATCCACAACGGGCAGGTTCGGCAAAACCTGACGCACCTGTTTCGCAACGCGGTGCGTAAAATCAGGACTATCGATAATCACCAAAAGATCCGGCTTAAAGTTAATCATCGCGACGGCCGTTTCACGTATCCGACGTAGCAATGATGGTAGACGTTTTATAACCGGAACAATTCCCATAACCGCGATATCTTCCAGCGGAAACAGACTATTTAGACCCACTTGTTCCATTGCAGGTCCAGCGACACCAAAAAAATGAATTGAATGCGAACCAAACCGATCCCGAAGTGCGGGAATAAGTTTCGCGCCAAGCGCATCTCCTGAAATTTCACCAACGATAATTCCAATACGAAAGGACCGTTGCGATGCCATCATGCTTTGACCCCTGCGATGAATATTCCGCATCGATCAGCATCTCTAATCAACCGTTCTTTTTCAACGAGAATGACATCATGGGCTGCAACCGCGATACCGATCAATCCGGCCTTTGCAGCGGAATGAACTGTTTTTGGTCCAATGGCCGGCAAATCAACACGCCGATCTTGGTCTGGCTTAGAAGCTTTAACCAAAATCGCACTCGGCTTTTCCAAACTCACCCGGCGACTTCTTTGGAGATCACGCACGCGACGCAACATTGCATCGGTACCCTCTGGGCCTTCGACGGCTAAAATACGTCCGCCACCTACAACCACACCTTGCCCAAAATCAAACCGCCCCATTGTTTCTATACAATTCAAGGCTAGCTCAATGTCAGCCTTACTCTCATCGTTCAATTTAACCTGACCAAGACCACCAAGCGGTGCAAGTAAATCAGGGGCTACTTGATCAACACCAAGGACCTCAAATCCTTCTTCGTTAAACAATCTTACAACACCCCGTAAAATTCGATCATCGCCGCCACTAACGATACGACGCAATTCTTCGCGATTACGAAAGAAAGTATAAATCGAAAAGAGCGCCATTGGCCCAGGCCGAGCAACACCTCCGGCTAATACAAGCTTTGTAATTCCTTGATTACGCAACGCTCCCAATATGCGATGCGGGTCGAGCATGTCGGCAATAATATAAGGGTAAGACCGAACCCCGCGTTCCGCGAAGCCACGCAAACCAACGACATAAACGGAATTTCCGGAACGTTCTATAGACGCCGCAATTTCAAGTGGAAATGCGCCACTACCGGCAATAACTCCAATCCGCTCGCCCGACATCACGAGCGACAATCAGGCGGCCTTGCTGTCGCGCGGCGTACAAACGGACCGTGTACCACTCGCCCGCAAGAAGTCGAGAATTTCAACGACGATCGGATCATCCGCAAAATCGCCCTGCACATCTTCTATACGCTCTTGCAAGGTACCTTCTTCGGCAAACAGTAGACGGTAGGCGCGCCTGATATCTTGGATCGCCTCACGCGAGAAACCACGACGCTTTAAGCCAACCATGTTGAGACCCGCGAGATGCGCGCGATTACCTAATGCAATGCCATAAGGGATCACATCATTCTCAACACCCGAAAGTCCACCAATAAACGCGTGCGCACCAATTCGACAGAATTGGTGAACAGCAGCGCCACCGCCTAAGATCGCAAAATCGCCAACCTGACAATGTCCGGCCAACATCACATTGTTCGAAAAAATAACGTCATTACCAATGATGCAATCATGGGCGACATGGGAATTGGCAAGAAAGGTACACCGATCACCAACACGCGTGACAAGACCGCCACCTTCGGTTCCGGGGTTCATCGTGACGCCTTCCCGGATGGTGCATTTCGAGCCAATTTCAAGTGTTGATTCTTCGCCGTGAAATTTTAAATCTTGCGGAATATGACCAATGGAAGCGAAAGGAAAAATACGTGCGCCGGGACCAATCTTAGTTCGGCCGGAAATCGATACCTGGCTCACTAATTCCGAACCATCTCCCAACTCAACGTGGGGACCAACGGTACAAAATGGTCCAATGACCACACCAACGCCAAGTTTTGCGGATGGATCTACAACGGACATTGGATGGATTTGGGCTGCCTGATTCATGGCCAAAACCTTAATTCACCAGCATCGCGCTAAGTTCAGCTTCGCAAACGATTTTACCATCTACCGTTGCTGTTCCTTGGAACCACCACATATTAGCCCGCTGCCGCAATTTTTTCAGATGGTAATGAACCTGATCGCCAGGGCCTACTGGCTTTCTAAATTTCGCATTATCGATCGTCATAAAATAAACAATCTTCGGAGCGGCATCATCTTTTGACGCAACACACAAAGCACCCGCCGTCTGCGCCATGCCTTCAATCAGCATAACACCCGGCATCACAGGACGGCCCGGAAAATGACCATTGAATTGCGGTTCGTTGAACGTCACATTTTTAATGCCGATGCATGACTCATCACCATCCATTTCGATTATCTTATCGACCAACAGAAAAGGATAACGATGAGGGAGCAATTCGAGAATTCTTAGGATATCAGCGGTACCCAATTCCTTCTTGCTGGTGTCATTCATCGTCTAACTCCGTTCCGTTCATTCGAGAATCTATGCTCGACTCTTTTTTACCGCCACGGGATGTCTGAGCCAATCGAGCCAGAACAGCAACTTCCCTAAACCATTGCTTGATCGGCCTTGCGGGGTAACCTCCAACCTTAGAACCGGGAGCCAAGTCTGATATGACCGAACTACCACCAGCAATCTGAGTACCGCGACCAATTTTAATGTGGCCAGTCAAACCCACCTGCCCACCGAAGATACAGAAATCACCAATCTCTGTGCTTCCGGCAATACCCGTTTGAGCGGCAATGAGGCAATGCCTACCGATAACAACATTATGAGCAATGTGTACCATATTATCGATCTTGGAGCCTTCCCCAATAATCGTATCCCTGACACCCCCGCGATCAACTGTCACTTGAGCGCCTAATTCGACTTTATCTTGAACAATAACGCGCCCGATTTGTGGCACTTTACTATGGCCATCGCGGCCAATTGCAAATCCAAAACCATCCTGGCCAAGACTGACGCCTGAGTGAATAATAACATCATTGCCTATGAGCGGATGAATGATCGTAACATTCGATGCGATATGGCAATTTCGACCTATTCTAACATAGGGACCAATAACGGTATTGGCTCCAATCGTCGAGCCCTCTCCAATCTCAACGCCAGGGCCTATAACAACCCCGGGATCGAGTGATATTCCCGATTCAAGCCGTGCTTCCGCATGGATCGTAGCGCCCGGAAATATTCCCGAACGGCCAAAAACGGGTGATGGAAATGCAGCCTCAGGATAAAGCGCCATCGCTGCCTTTGCGAAGGCCACATAGGGATGCGCAACAATGAGAGCAATCGTACCAGTAGGCACCAAATGCGCATCGGCAGGCGAAACAAAACAAGCGCCCGCACGGCTAGTTTCTAACGCCTTGCGATAGGCGGAATTATCAAGAAACGACAGCTCCGACGAACCAGCGCGATCAAGTGTCGCAACGCCGATAATGATCAATTCAGCAGCCTGACCAAAGGGAAGAGACGCAGAAGTAAGTTCCGCTATTTCCATCAGGGTCCGCGGTGTAACTTCAAAAAATTGACCGTCACTCCGGGACACTAAACCATCCAAATCAGTCTTTGCCGTTCCAAACCGTTTATCAATTAGAAGGCCGAACCCGCAGAGAACCTAAACGCTTGCGTCTGATCATAATCATTCTTGGTAACCGGGTATGCTAGATCAAGCCGGATCGGACCAATTGGCGATGCCCAAAGCACACCCGCGCCAACCGAGCTGCGGATCGACTTATCGTCGCCAACAACGCTCACACCTGACGTAGAACCGGAATATCCAAAGAGCGTTCCAGCATCAGCAAAAACTGCGCCCTTCAAACCGACTTCACGAGGCATTCCAAAAAGCGGAAATTGAAGTTCGCTCGAACCACCCAAATATGTCGTTCCACCAAGCGCGTTACGGGAAACCTGCGTCGTGCTATCACGAGCTCCCATACCTGACATAGCAAAACCGCGCACCAGATCCGGCCCCATAAAGAAACCGTCAATAATGCGAAGATTATCCGAATATATGTAACCCGCCTGCCCTCTGAGTAAGCCTGTAAACGTATCAGAAAGCTCATGATAATATTTGAGATCAGCGGTTGTCTTAATAAAGCGAGAGTCACCACCAAATCCGGCAATATCCTGCTTTAATTCATGCATCTGACCAGAACGGGGATTATTCACATTATCAAGCGTATTGTAAGCAAGCGTGTAACCAAGCGCAGACGTAAGATTGTTTCCCTCTGCGCTTTGCATGGCCAAAGACGCGTTACTGCTATCTGTAA
>Ga0136644_10003575_pt1 | contig 11650 bp, 22 predicted proteins | sample C_130820_EF_Meta_FD_94780 | JGI IMG/M metagenome (GOLD analysis project Ga0136644, IMG submission 94780) | Freshwater microbial communities from Lake Croche, Canada to study carbon cycling - C_130820_EF_MetaG (v2) (version 2) | ecosystem: Environmental > Aquatic > Freshwater > Lake | place...
ACTCAAAACCGAAACCTACGAAGACGGCGGAAAGCGTGTCTTCGTCAATGCCGAAAGCGTCGATCACTACGCCCTCACAAAAGGAAAAGAAGCGAAACCATGAAGTTCAATCACTATCTTGTCGGCGATCTGAAATTCACCGACTTCTGCGCCGCCTATACCGAAGCCAAAATAACCGCATGGCTATCCGGTATTCCCTGTCCGGTCCTGCGCGTCGAAACTCATACCGCGGTGACGCACGGCAAGACGCAAATTCTGGAACGCACTCGCATCTGCGCCACCGCGCCCCATCAAGTCAACTTCTACGCGGACCGCTCCCGCTTCTCCGCACCCGTCCGAAACTAATCACGCCGTAGAGCCATCGAAAACCGCGTCGTTCACAGCGACGACGCGGTTTAACCAACCCGGCAAGAACTTCCGCAACACCGGACGCGACACCGCCAGCGATTTATAAAACTGCGAACGCCGCTTGTTCAACATCGCCGCCAATGTTTCCGGCGAATGCTTCTCCGAATAAATCTTCGCCGCCTGTAACCAGTCCGACCCCAAGGGTATCCCCAGGATCGCCGTGAGGAACTTCGCCGTCTGTGAGACTCCCACATTCACCGCACAATCGAAAATCGCCAGCGCCACCGGATACGGCAACTTGTCGCAATCCATCGCCTTCCAGTAGCGAATGTAATAAATCAGGCGTATTTCATCCGGCGTCGCATCGGCGACAGAAGTCGAGCTCGCGCCGTACATCGAACGGTATAAATCATAGTCCCGCTGCGTAATGCCCCACTTCGTCAGTCCGCCCGGATCGTCCGGTACATTCTCCACGATTCGCCCTTCCCAATTCAACGTAAAATCCAACGCCTTCGAGAATGGATCCATTTTTACCTTCCTAATGCTTCGACACGAACAAAAGCGTTCTAATGACCACACCCGCGATTCGCTGTTTATCCCATCGCTTCACATCGTACTGGATGCCCGACCCGCTGTAATTCGTCAGCAAGACAAAATCGCCAACGGCGGGCTCGGAACTGAACGGCTGGAAATCTCCTGCCACCTGCACAACGAACGCCGGAGCGGACACCGTCCACGCGGCGGACTCCGCACTGGTGAACCAAGAATACTTCTGACCAGCGCCTAAAATTCCGATTCGCGCCGTGATCGTCACCGCACTGACTCCGCGCTTATACGTCAGGCTCTGACCATCAAGCCCAATTATCTTCGTCGCCACGTTCTGCAGTATCGACGCCACCCGACTTGCCATGAATCAGCCTTTCAAACTCCCACCACGCCCGGCCGGCATCGATGGCGACGCCGCCGAGCAAATCCGGATATTCACAACTATCTTCGACTTCGGGAAAGTCCGCCAGAAACCGCGACAACACTTCCGATTCCGTAACGCCCTGGGTAATCAATTGCGCTTCTATCGCCGCTTGCCCCGTATAGGTCGCCATCAGGTAAACCTCAAATCGGCGATTTGTACCGACGTCGTCAGAACGTCACCTCTTACCGTAACCCCCCAATATTGCGCCGCCGCCGCCGACGGAATCATAAACGCCGCTTCGTTGAATGTTCCAACGGAAGCCGTCACCGCGCTGACGCTGTTCCATGTGACACCATCCGCCGAAGAATATAACGTAACGGTAGCATTCCCCGCCGAAATCGCGTCACAACTCACCTGAACCATCACCGCAGTAACAACACGTGCGATATTTAAATCCGCCGCCCCAAAGATAATCGGATCGCCGCCACTGGAAACCGACTCAAACGTCGTTTGATCCGAAGGCGCAACATCATCGAACTTCGTCGTCGCGGTCAGGCCGGAGAACGCGCCCACCGCCGAGCCCCACGCATAAGATAACGCAATAATGCCCGATCCCGAGTGAGCGAAATGCGCCAGAATCGAAGAACGCCCGTTTCTCATTCATTTACCCCGAACCATTGCAATTGTTTTGCAATAATCAACCTATTGAGAATCCGCTGCCGGAATCCCCAAATAACGCCGGATCCAATTTTCACCCGGAGCGACAATTCCGCCCGTTACCATCGACTGAACCAGTTCCCGACGCGCCGTCATTTCGCCTTCGCTCAGATTCGGAAATCGCAGTTTCGGAGCCGGCGCGGCTGGACCCATCATCATGGTGCAAACCGCCTTCGATACCTGCCCCAATGCCACTTCCGCCAGATCGGTCCGCAAAGCCGCTATCCACTGATTCAGAACGTCCTGATGAACCTTCGCCATCGCATACGACCCGCCCGTTCCGTTCGTCGTCAAGTCCTGTCCGAGAATCGCCCGCGCTATCTGCGTATCCAGCCACTCCGACGCCACATGAAACGCCCGAGCGGGTTCAACGCGCCCTTCCTGCAACGCCGTAGAAAGTTCGACGTCATTAGTAACGACGAGCGCCGATTCATTCTGCAACTTCGCCAGAAGCGACGACAACGTATCCACTTCGCTCTGAGTCCAGGTTAACGGAACCGTCGCCACCGGAATCGGCGCCCCGAATCGATCCAGCGCAGAAAGCCACATTCTTTGGACTAAATCCTTTTGCGACCACGGACGATACGCGCCCATCAAATCCGATTCGCCGTAAGGATTTCCATATCGCGCCTGATACGAGTACACAACGAACGCTTCTCGAGGAAAATATAGACCGTGGTCGCGCAACTGCAACTCCACGATATTCCCGTAATCATCCGACACAAACTGCCACCGACGCGGATCATGCCAGCGAATCTCGGATAATTGCCCCTCTGCGCCCCAAACCAACTCCCCGACGGCGTAGCCCATCGCCAGCGCTTCCAGTGCGCCCGTGACGATTCCCGCAATCCCGCCCGGTATTTGATTCAATGCCGCTTCCACAATGGCGGCCGCCCGTTTCGCTTCCGCGCTCGAGTCCGCTGGATGGACTTCCGCCGTCTCCGAAAGAACCGATAACCGCTTCGTAGTCAAACAGGCGCGAACTTGCGGGTCCCGTTGCATTCGGACATAGACGTCTAAGCCCCCTTGTGGATACTCTTCATCATTGCGGTAACTTGTCGGGTAAACGAAAGCAGAAAGGCGAGAACCTCCCGCCCTGCCGCGTAACGGGACACGGCCGACGCCATCCGCCAACTGCTCAGGGGCCTGTTTTCCCGCTCCCAAAGTCCCGCTCTGCGGCTGTTGTCGTAGGGATTGAAACCACTTTCCCAAGCCGCCGATATCAACGCTTCCGAGTCGCATGAAAAATCATTATCCTTTGCCGACGATGAAGAACCAATGACGCGCCTTCCCGCGCTACCGCCAACCATACCGCCCGGACGCAACCAGTACGGCGCAGCCGCCTCAATCATCAAGCCGAGCGCCATAACCGTATCGTCGTGTCCGATTCGCGCTTCCATCCGTTCCCGTCCCGCTGCCGTCGTATTCACCACTTCGAAATTGGACATTTCCGACAAGAGTATCGGATGCGCTGGGAACGCTAATCGCCGCTTCGATAAACTGATCGCCAATCCATCGACGATATGACGCTTCCCCGTCTCGGTAAAGACAAATTCGGCGAGCTCGCACTTCAACCGACGCGCCACAATTTCGCCCTGGAGCGTTTCCACCGGCATATCGCCGATTCCCGTTCGGTCCGGCACCACCCGACGAACGCCCCAATGCTCGAGCGCCTCGCACACATCATCGATCTGCTTCCGCCAACTCAGCCCGGTAAACCGCAAGAGCGCAACCAATCGAATACGATCACCTTCCACAGCGCCCACCGCCACGACGGTAAAGTCGCCACGACGCGCCAGGTCGACGCCAGCGACATACGTAATGCCGGCAAGAGGCCGCTTACCATAATCGTCATCGATGACACACGCTTCGATATCTTCCGAGGCAAACACCGCCCCGCCCGAATCCACAAATTCCGCGAGATATTCGGCGGCAAACTGGCGCGGCGGCAATTCCGCTTCTTTTTCTGCCAGAAACACTTCATCGACGAGCGGATTCTGCAACGACGGCAACCGAACCGAGCGATACCTACCCTGCTGTTGTTCGCCTTTGAGATACGCCCCGTAAAACGCGCCTCGCTTGCCGTAGGGCGACGATATCAGCACCATCTGACCGCCACCCGGAACCGTCGCCAGCATCGGCTGCAAAGCCTCGGTAATAGCGATATCCGGCACGAACGCCGCTTCGTCCACCGTGACCCGGAAACGCTTCATTTTCCGCGTCGTTCCCTTCCCGCGAAGGCTCCGACCATTCCTGCCCGCAGATCGCGCCGAACAAATCATTTGCCCGTCTGACTTGCGCCGGATATGGCAATACGGCGACCGCTTGAACTCGAAATCGGAAACGTTCGGAAACTCTTTCGCGTCCACATCGCGCAACAAATCTTCGACGGCATCGAAAAGCCCGTCCGCCTGATCCTTTGTCGGCCCGACGATCAACTGCGCTTCTTCAGGCATCGTCAGCAATCGGGTAGCGATATCAATCGCCAACGCCGCCGTTTTACCCCAACGACGCCCACACGCCGCAACAAGGGTTTTCGGCTCCGACCCATCCGCAAGGCGAAGCATTAAAAACTCGCGCTGCCCTTCATGCGGCGACCAATCCCAAAGACGCAAAGCCAGTTCCAGACGCGCTTCGATAGAAGTGTCTTGTTTCCCTTGCAAAACTTTTTTTGCAGACTTAGCTTCTCGTCGTCGCCACATGCAGGGAAATATATCTCCGTGTCACACGATAACAAAATCATAAAAACGCCCCTTGCAAACACTTGTTTTGCAGACATAACGTTTCAACGCAAACGAAGGCGAAATGTCACCAACCATCTGAACCACTGGCGGCAGATTGACGGCGATTGTACTCCGAGTCACCGAAAATCGATTCCTGCGCGCTCTGGCTTGCCGAACTATCGCCCGTCGTCGTCGAGTCCACGGACGGACGCCCAATCGTTCTTAAACAGGCCTGTAAAGCTCGAAGAGCGGTTTCCCGCAAGCTATTACCTAAATCATCGGGCGCACCGACGGTAAGCCCTGCGCCCTGTAAACTGCTCGATGCCCCATCCGCCCGACGCATTCTATCCAGCACATCCGCCGCGCATAATTGCGTGATCCAGCTGGTGAGATAGGGCGAGTAGGAACTATTCGACAGAATTTCCGGCTTGATGGAAAGTTCATACATCGATTGATTCTGTGAGATAACATCATCCGCCATCGTCTGGTTAGCGACGACGGAATTGTCCAGGTTAGCGACCGACAGAACGCTATTTCGGAGAATGGATAAAACCGGCATTAGTTTTGCATCATTTCCAGAATGAACGGAGGGATATCTTCTTCCGGCCCGGTATAGACCGTGACCAGACCGCAACGACAACGCAAATGAAGGGGCGGCTGTGGCGCCATACTGGCGAAGAACAACCGCCCTCCTAAACGAGCGCAACGACTGCAGACTTTATCGTCGTCCAGCGTCACGAAACGAACTATCTGGACATTAGCCATTTTGAACTTGAGGCCAGTGCCAGCATCCCGGTTCCGTCAGGTTATCCCCGGCATACGGAACCTGCGCCAGATACGTCATAGGCGGCTGGGACGGCGTGAGCGCCGCAAGCGACACCGTACCGCCAGGGTCTTCCACTCGCACCACATGCGCCGCGACCACCGCTCCCGGTTTGTACGCGCCCGGCAACGTTTCCGCCAGTTCTTCGTTAATCGTCAAATGCACCACACGACCCACGGTAACCATAAATTACTCCTTACGCGCCGGCCGACTTGTACGCATACTGATACAATCCCGCCCCGGCATTGTCGCGCGAACGGACGCCGTATAAAAACTCATCCCGCAGGAAAAGGTTTTCGTTGTTATCGACATGATCCAGCGCCTGAAATTCCGGCGCGACCCGCTGCTGAATAATGAACGGTTTCGTCGCGTGGGAACAGTCGAAAAGATGCCATTCCGTCGTCGTGGAAAGGCGCGGCGACACGATCAACTTCAGCAAACCCTGCAACGGGTTATCCGCCATTTGACCGGCTCCAGAAGAATCCGGCCAGAATGCGGAGTTCAGAATCTGCCGCGCCAGAAATTCCTTGTTCGGATGAACGACCAGATGCGTCGGCGTTATCATCAACGGTTCCCCGTTCGGCAACGTCTGCGATTTCATCGTCTGGATACCCGTCTGGATCGATGCCGCCGACAATGCCGTCGTACCGCCCGAAACGCTATTGGTGTATCCCGTATGCGCTCCGTAGAACGCGACGCTGTCATACGCCGTCGGGTTGCTGTTGATCACATCAAACAGGAGTTTGTCATAATGCTGATTCGCCGCTTCAGCGAGTCCCAGGACGCGAGGCTTTACCTGCCCCGTCTGGTCATCCTCGATAACGCTTCTCTGGATCGCAATCGTCGCCTCGAATTTCAGGTTCGTCAGCGTGAATCCGTACTCTTTCAGGGCGAGGATTTGACGTTCATCCAGCCACTGCCGCATGACCGGAATTTCGCCGAACCACGAATACGTTTCCGTTTGAAGCGTGGACGGTATCAGGGTAGCGATTTCCTGCCAGAAACCCGCAGAAGCGACGAGTCCGTCTTGATAAATCGCCCGACACATCGCCGTAAAACTACGAACGATATCGCTATTAACTGTAGCCATAATTCTCCTTACTGGACAAGGTTATCAATACGGACGCGAACCTTCGTCGCGCTCACAAACTCACCGACATAACCGACAGCAATACTATTGGTAGTGGAAGTGGCAACCGTCTGATCGTCCGACGCGAAAACCTTCTTGCCCGTCGTCGCTTGCGTCGCGCTCGACGTCACCATTTCATACTCGCCGCGCTTTTCCACCGTGACATAGGTCGAACCGGACGCCGCCGAAGTCGCCGTTTCATAAGCGACCCCGACAAAAATAAATGACGCGGTATCCGCCGCCGGAACCGCTAAACCGTTCGTATCCAGACAAACCAGAGCGCCCTTGTAGATCGTCGTGGACGCCTTCAAGAGATACCGCTTCTGGTCTCCTGCGCGCTTATTCGCTTCTTTTGCCGCTGCTAATGCCGCCATTATCCGAACATCTCCTTCTTGATTTTCGCCACTCGCGCCGGATCAAGTCCGAGCGTATTCGCCATCTTCGCCGCTTCACCGCTCAATGCCGGGACAGACTCATTCGACGGGGCGGAGAATTGCGCCGTAGGAACCTGACCGCCGCGCACCTGCACCACCGGCGACGCCAAAAACAACTCATCCAGCAACGCCGAAAGGTTAGCCTGTGAACCATCGGAAAACTGCAACGATCCACCGCCAAGGGAAAACAGCTTCGCGGCGGGAGCCACCATCGCGGGAGTGATCTTTCCCGAGGCTTGCAGGGACGCGAGGCGCGTCGCGATCTGGTCCGGCGACAAAAAACCCGCACCCTGAACCCGGGGCGTGAACACAAGGGAGCATTCCTTCATCTGGTAACCCTTGCCGTTTTCGTCTTCGACCACATGAAGCCCCAGGCTAACCTTATCGGCGCGGCGCTCTTGAATGTGCGAGTACAGCCCGACAGGAAACGCCAGCGTACCGAACAGCAAATCGCCTTCCCGATGCAACGCCACCACATGGCCGAGCGGGTCAAGCGGCGTTTCGATATGCTCGAGGCGAATCGGCACCGGCTGGCCCGACGCGCTGAACCGCTTGCAAATGCCGTCTAAATCCTCGGGCGTGATAGTGACGCCTTTATCCGGGTAAGCATCTGCGCGGAATAACTGCGCCGGGATATGAACCTTCCCCGAGAACACCGGAGCCGTCTGCGAGAAGCTAACCGCCGACACCATCGAAAAATTGAGAATCAAGTTACACGGAGTCCTTTCCTGCGTCTGCCGACATACGCAACTCGGAAGTCTGCGCCGCGACCGCATCTTTGGCAGACCGCTTTAGCGCGAAGGAGATTTGTTGTTTCACCGCTTCGGCGGCTTTATCGTGAGCCGTCTCTGCGGAAACCCGCGCTTTGTCGGCGGCGCGACCCGCCCGCAATGCCGCAATCAACGCGGCGAGACCGGCGAGAAATTCCGTACCTTCACGGAGGACGGTAAAAATGTCATCTAACGAACCCGACATAAAAAGCCTCGCTCTCAAAGGAAAAACGGCTGGAATCAACCGAATATTGCACCAGTGAGCGCAAGAAACGAGTGAGTCCAGCCCAACGAGCAGCACATAACACGCAACAGCACGATAGGGTGAGTATCGCCGCTGAACCGACGGTATCATGCTATGTATGCTTGTCTGTCCGACGAAATCAAGATGAGAGGGAAAAATGCCAAACCAGCACGGCGGCCGACGCCCTAATTCTGGCAGGAAAAAACGCTTGGATGGTCTCGGTTTTCGCATCACGATCCGCCTGGATCACAAATCCACCGATAACCTGCTGATGTTCTGTCAGCGCAACCATTGCGCCCCATCCGAAGCCATTCGCCTGATTCTGCATCAGCAAAGCAGACCGCAACCCACCACGCGAAGCCGCCCGACGTTCTAAGGATTCGGAAGGAATCCCAACAAAGCGAGTTGGTAGGTTTTGCCGCCTTGCCCCCCCGCCGCGTCTCCTCCGTCGCCCTCTCTTCCGTGCCGTCCGTCCGCCCATACGCCTATAGTGCCGCTTCGCGGTTGCGCGTTTTATAGCACCGTCTCGGAGCGTAGCGCGTCGGCGCGTTTTGCGCTTCGCGCCGGGGCGTAGCATCCCGCCCGGTTCCTCCAGTGCGGCTCCCTGCGTTACAAGAAAGCGACATTCCCTACTTGCCTCCTGCCGCCGCTTGCGCGTCGCCACTCGGTACATTGTCCCTGTCGGGCAGCTACTCGCTCTGGCTTCGCCAGTAAGTTCCACTAATGGCGGGGGCGTCCCGCGCGGTTTTGGGCGCGGCGTCCGTCCGGCTGGCGTCCGTCCGGCTGGCGTCCGGCTGGCGTCCGTCCGGCTGGCGTCCGGCTGGCGTCGGGCGCGGCGCGGCGCGGCTTCGCCGCGTCGCGCCCCGCTGCGGTACTTTTTTCGTATCTGTTGCTTTTATTTGTTGCTATCTGTTTTTATCTATGGTATAATTTGTTGGGGCGCTCTTGCCCTCCTTGTCTCTGTTTTGGGGGTTTTTATGTCAGTTCCTTCCGCTGTTTTCTTCGCTGGGTCGCGTGGTTTGCCGTCGTCGCCGGTGGTGGCGCGTTCTGTGTCTCGTATCGTCGGGCGTGTGCTGCAGTCCGGTTCCCGCGTTTTGGTTGGTTGCTGTTCCGGGGCGGATCATCTGGTATTGTCGTCTGCTGGCGCCGTGGGCGGGCTGGCGTCCTGCTCTGTGTATTGCGCGTTCGGTCCTGGGGGCGTGGGGGCGGCTGGGGGCGCGTCTGCGGTTTCCGCTGTTGCCGCCGCCGCAGCTGGGGGCGCGTCGGTTTCGTATTGGTCGGGCGGTTCGGCGTCCGTTCCCGTTCGCGCCAGGTTGGTTCGCCGTTCCCGCGTCGCCGCCGCCGCCGGCGCCGCGCTGGGGGCGCCGTGCGTGTTGTTCCTCGCGGCTCCGTCGTCGCGTGGTTCTCTTGCCGCCGCCGCTGTCGCTGCCGCCGCTGGGGCGCCCGTCTTCGCTTTCTGCTTCTGGCGCGGCGCCTGTGCGGCTCCCCCGGCTCCCCTGCCCGGTTTGGTTGGTTCGTGGGCGTTGGGGCGGTTTGCGGGCGGGCGCTGTTGGCGTTGGGTTTCGGCGTCGTCGCCGCTCTTTTAGTCTCTTTGCCGCCGCGCGGAGCGCGGCGGCTTTCATCCCATAGACGCCAGTATAGTCTGGCACTGTAAAAGTGAAACCGGGCGGGCGCCTGAGAAACTACCGCCCGGTTTTAGGAGCATCTGGTAATGTCCCGTTTGAATTATGCCACGCTCAGCGTGGAAAGTCTATTGCAAAAGGCGCAGGAGTTTCGCGCCCTTCGCGCGGATCGCGCCGCTGCGGAATGGTCGAAGTATGAACTTTGCTCCGTGTCCGAATGCGGAAGCGAAATCGCCCTTCGCGCCCCTGCCCGTCTGAATGATTCCGGCGCCGTAGAAACCGTGTACTACTGTATCCGCATCTGGGAAAATCACCCTTGCGCGGAATGCGATTGCCCCGATCATCTCCGCTTATCAGAGCTTAACGCCCTGCTAATGCAAAACGGCTATTCGGAAGAATGCGTTAACTGTAAGCATGTCGAAATAGCGCGGCGCCTGTTAGCGGCGAAGAACGCTCCCTCTTTAGAATCCGAACTGAAGGCGCTACGCGCTCAGGTAAAAGCCCAGGCGGACTGCATCACCGCCCTGTTAGCGCGTGAGGAAAACGCCCTTCGCAATTGGGAAGCCTTAACCCTTGCCGCTCAGCCCCATATCGCCGAAATCCTGCCGCAGTTTAAAGCCATCCGCCGCCAGTTGAAAGGAGCTTGTGTATGATTCTTACTGCATTAAAACCGCTTCCAACGGCGCCGTATGTCGGAATGCGTTTATTTTGTGAAAAATCCCGCTTGTGTTACCGGGTTGTTTCATTGGAATATGGCGGCAAGCCATATAGCACAATTGACGGTGTAACCGTGCATCTTGTGACAGTCGCCAATGAAACGACCGGTATAGAATCTACGCATTTCGCCGAAGTTCTGCGCTCCGAATTAAAAGGAACGCAAGCATGACGGCGAATCAGCGCCGCCGCTCCGCTGGGGAAGTGATAGCCACTTCCCCCGCAGGTTATGCGCTTTATCGCGGTTGGATCGATGCCAGCGGTAAGACCCGCACATGGTCTATCTACGCCCCCGGCAAAAGTTGGAAGGTAGCGGAAATTACCACTAAAGGCGCCGCGCTTTTCCTGCTGCACGAATTAGGAAGGAGCGCTCAATGAATCTTCGTTCGTTGGATCTCCTGCTTCTGCAGTTTCCCTCTGTTGGTCATCTCACTTTCGGCGATCTGGTACAGAATCCCGCCTATATCGCCCTTATCGCTCTCTGGCAGAAAGGCGGCAAATCCGTATGAAAACGCAAACGAACGGGGCGCAGATTCGCGCCCCCAAACCCAAAATGACCGCCGAAGACGCGGTAACCTTCGACAAGCTTTCCGGCGCATCGATTCAACAAATCAGCGATGCTATCGACTTCCGCCGCCTCACCGGAAAACATCAGTCTTGTGATTGTCGCCCATATGCCGATGTATTCACCTTTGCCCGCTGGCAAGCCTTAGGGTACTTTGTCAACAAAGGGGAACAGGCAATCCGTTTCGTTTCTTATGTCGCGTCACAGAAAGACAAAGACACGGAACGAAGCGAAGCGGAAGAAACTCCGCAGCGCCTGTATCCTCGTACTCTCTGCGTTTTCTGTCGCTGTCAGGTAACGGAGAAAGGCGCCATACGATGAAAATTCAGACAATAACCATCGAATACCAGATAACCCGCTCCCGCGATTATCAGTCCGTCCGTATCGGCGGCGCCGTTACCATCCAGTTAGCCGACGGCGAAAAGCCCGGAGAAGCGTTCGATAATGCGGAATCCTTTCTCATTCGGAAATGCAACTCCGCCGCCGATACCGCGCTGGTGCAATTACTTTTCGGCGAGAAAGGAGTATAAAAGCGACGGGGCGCCGATTCTTACCGGCGCCCCTTTTCTTTTCCCAAAAATGCAAAACTATGTTAAACTGTGCAGTATGGAACGCCAACGCACGACGCCACCGGGATATCTGGACAAGTAC
>Ga0136644_10003576_pt1 | contig 11649 bp, 10 predicted proteins | sample C_130820_EF_Meta_FD_94780 | JGI IMG/M metagenome (GOLD analysis project Ga0136644, IMG submission 94780) | Freshwater microbial communities from Lake Croche, Canada to study carbon cycling - C_130820_EF_MetaG (v2) (version 2) | ecosystem: Environmental > Aquatic > Freshwater > Lake | place...
AAGCATATGCTTGTGTTTTATCGCCTGATAAAAAAGAATTGTACATCAGTTGCTGGGGTTGTGACAAATTCTATGTGTTTGATACCGAAAAGAAAAATATTCTTACCAGTATTAATGTTGGAGATAATCCCAATGAAATTTGCTTGAATAAAAAGGGCAATTGGGCCTATGTAGCCAATAGCAATGATAATTCTGTTTCCATCATAGATTTGAAAAATAGAAAAGTGGTAGAGACCCTGAATGCTGCCCTATATCCAGACGCACCAAATGGGTCAACCACCAATGGTTTGGCTTTGAGTGCTGATGAAAAAACCATTTATATAGCCAATGCAGACAACAACTGTTTGTCCGTTTTTGACGTAAGTAAACCTGGTTCTAGTAAGAGCAAAGGTTTTATTCCAGTAGGATGGTACCCAACCAATGTAAAAGTATTGGGCAAGAAAATTTTGGTTAGCAATGGTAAAGGTTTTTCATCTATGGCCAACCCCTATGGCCCAAGCCCTTATGTTGGGAAACAGGAAGTGGTCTATCAACAAGGTGACCCCAATAAACCCGTAGGCGTGCAATATATAGCAGGATTGTTTAAAGGAACCTTGAGTATTATTGAAACTCCTACAGAAGCCCAATTGGCATTGTATTCTCAACAAGTATATAAAAATACGCGTTATAAAAAAGAACAAGAAACCGTTGCCGTTGGAGAAGAAGGGAATCCAATTCCCCGTAAAATTGGGGCAATAAGTCCCATTAAACATGTGTTCTATGTAATTAAGGAAAATAGAACCTATGACCAGGTATTGGGCGATATGAAAGAAGGAAATGGTGACCCAAGTTTAGTCTTGTTTGGAGAAAAAGTGACTCCCAATTTACATGCTTTAGCAAGAGAGTTTGTATTGCTAGATAATTTTTATGTAGATGGAGAAGTTAGTGCAGACGGGCATAATTGGAGTATGGGTGCATACGCCACTGACTTTTTAGAGAAAAACTGGGTGAGTAGTTATGGTGGACGCGGCGGTTCTTATGATGCAGAAGGTAACAGGGCCGTTGCCAATAACAAAGGTGGCTTTATCTGGGATCATTGCAAAAAAGCAGGTGTATCTTTTCGTACCTACGGCGAATTTGCAGATGATGGAAAGGCAAATATTCCAGTCTTAAAAGGACATTTTGCTCCAAAATATACGGGATACACCCTCAATGTAAGAGATACCACAAGGTTTTTCCAATGGAAGCAAGAGTTTGATTCTTTGATAGCCATTAATCAAGTGCCTCAATTTAATTCTGTAAGATTTGGAAACGACCATACAGAGGGAATGCGCAAAGGAAGACCAACTCCCTTTGCACACGTGGCAGATAATGACTTGGCTGTTGGATTATTTATTGAATATTTAAGTAAAAGTCCTATTTGGAATGAAACTGCTGTGTTTATTTTAGAGGATGATGCTCAAAATGGTGCAGATCATGTAGACGCCCACAGAAGCCCAGCTTTTGTTGCGGGCGGATTTGTAAAAAGGGGATTTGTAGACCATACCATGTATTCAACTTCTTCCATGTTGAGAACAATGGAGCTTATTTTAGGAATTCCACCAATGAGCCAATATGATGCATCAGCAACCCCCATGTGGAATTGTTTTACAAATAAACCCAATGCAACTGGATTTACCGCTAAGAAAAACAATATTGATTTCAATGAACAAAATACTGCCATAAATGAATGGCAACGCAGATCTGAAATGTTCAATTTTGTCAAGGAAGATGCCATACCTGATCTTGAATTCAACTATGTATTATGGCATGGGATTAAGGGAGACAATGTGCCATTCCCAGGTCCAAAACGCGCGGCTTTTTACAAAGAAGGAAAGAAAGCAGATAAGGATAATGATTAACGACCAGAGAGTAGGACAAGTTTGGTTACCAATTTTTCTTTGCCAGTATCGTCCCTGACAATTACCAGGTAAACCCCACTAGCTGCTTTTGCGCCAGTGTATAGTTTTCCATCCCAAATGGCTTGACCACCTAATGCCCTTGTTTGAAAGACCAATCGGCCATTGAGCTCTGTAATTTTTACCATTGCATTGGTGGTCAAGCCACGAATAGCAATAGTTCCGTTGAATGCTGCAGGAACTGGATTGGGGAAGACCAAAACATTTTCTTGGCTACTACCACCTTCTGTGGCAGTACTTCTAAAACTACAAATGCCATTGGTACTAGCAATAAACAATTCACCGCTTATGGGGTTGATGGCTAGCTTTTTAATATCATTACCTAACAGAGGGCTATTGTCCTGTGTAAATTGGTAAATAATTTTATCGCCGTCGGCTGACAAAAGCCATAACCCATTTTTGGTGCCTACCCATTTTCTATTGGCACCGTCTACCGCTATACATTGTACGTCTTCATCCTGAAACAACAAGCCTGCAAAGCGATCCTGTTGTACAACTGGAAGCAGGGCTTGGCATCCGGTTCCAAAGACCTCATTGGTACACTGGATTATGCCAATGCCTTTATTGGTACCAACCCAAATAAAACCATTTTTATCAAGGGCCATACAACGCACATTGTTACTAGGCAAATTACCATTTCCTGAACCAGCTAAGTAATTTTTCCACCTATCGTCATTAGTAGCGTCTATGCTGTTACCATAGTTATAACAAAAAAGTCCATTACCCTTGGGGCTAATCAACCATACTTGATTATTCTGATCAACAAGTACTTGACTAATGGCATTTTCTGTATGAGAAAATGGTATCCTTATAGAGGTCCAAGAACTGTCTTTTTTCCGCACTTGAATATTTTGGGCAGCCCCATAATTGGCTATCCAAAGATTTCCCTCTTGGTCAAATGCCAAACCCGAAACGCGGTAACTATTGGGATCCCCTAATGCAGGTTGCAAACTGCTATTTTTTTGTTTGAAAACGGTAGTTAGATTTTCTTTAAAGCGGACCAAGCCGCCACCATAAGATCCGGCCCATATTGCACCATCTCTAGGGTCTATAGCTAGGCTAATAAAATCTAAGGTGGAATCTAGGATAGGCAGGTTAAAATAGCCCTTAAAATTCCAATTATCGTCTTTGAAATCATACACACCGTTTCTGTTGTATTGATAATTCCAAGCATCATTTACAGAACCAGCTGCTGCAAACAAATGATCCGATTGAAAAACCAAATCGCCTGTGGCAACACCCAAGGGACCATCTGGAATATATTGTTCAGAACTATTGTTTGCAAATTTGGATAAACCGCCAAACAAATCCGCAATCCAAATGGCATTGCCATCTTGTAAAGCGTTTTTTGGAAAGCTTATTACCCCTGGTTTAGAAAGATTCTGAACAATAGTTCCTGTTTCATTAAGTTGTAGAACCCTTGAAGCACCATTTGTTTTACGTTGACAAACCTGAATGCCCGTTCCACTAACATTGACATTAGTGATTGGCCAATCTTTTTCGGCGTACAAAAAGTTGAATTGGCCGTTGTTTTGCAAAAACAAGCTATCGTTTTTGAGTAACAGTACCTTGCTATTCAAGTTGAACACTTGTCTTACTGCACCGGTGCTTAATCCATTAGCGGCACCCAATATTTTCCAGTTATTATTATTTGATAAATTTGGGTCAGTAATAGCTGCTTTTTTCAGTCCTTCTTCTGTTGCGGCATAAAAATCTGAAGCATCTGCGCAAATGGAAGTAACTGCAATTTGAGAACCGTTTTTTCCTAAAAACCAAGTGTCTTTGATTTCATATTTATTAAGGTCTGCCACAATTATACCCAATCCAGTACTGAGATAGGCAAATCCATTTCTGCAAAAAACGCTCGCAATGCGCTTGTTACCAGCAATATTAGACCGTTTAATATCTCCAATATTTTTGACAATGCTCCCTTTTAAAATATCAAGATTACTATTAGAATAGGCAATAATTAATTGTTGACTTTCTTGATCCCAAGCTAGGCTACTTATGTCAAGATCATTTAGTCCATTCATTTTGCTATACCTATTCAATGTTCCCTGTTGGTTTACACTAAAAACGGCATTATTGCTGGCACAGTAAATGTCATTTCCTTTTACAACCTGTAAGGCTTGACCATAACTCAAATGCTCACGCCATTGACCAATGGGCGCTATTCTATTAGCTTGGGCGGGAACTTTTTGAATGATTGCAAAACCTATTAAAACAAGTAAGAGTAAGCATCTGAAGGCATGATGCAGTAATGGTTTAAAGAAAATAAAACTGTTGAAACAATCAAACATAGCTTAAAGTTAAGAAAAGCAGCAAACTGCAGGTTTTTTGTAGCAAAATTCCTACAAAAGATTCCTGTCTTTTGTTACAACAGCTGCAATAGCCTTAAAGCATCTTTACATTAATGCTTTAAGCCAAGATACAATAGAGCAATGATTTAAAAGTATAACCCCTAGCACTATGTCAAAAAAATCAGCAAGGTTTAATCAACAACGCCAAGCATCCTGCTGCAATTCTTTGCTACAGCAACAGCAATTTTCAGGAAAAATAATTAGTGCTAAAAGCAAAAAAAAGTTACTGGATGGAAGACTTTTATAACAATCGGTTTTGGGAAGCTAACCAACTTACTGATAAAGTCGGAAACTAGTAAATTGATGGGGAAGCAATTAGGGGTGCCATCCATCAACAATGAAATCCCTTCCTTTCCAGGAGGGGATTTCTTACCTATATTAATTGCCCAAAGCGGATAAGCAGCGGGTTTACTCTATTTGATTTGTAACACAACCAATAATGACTGAGAAGTTAGCAAATACAATGTCTACATTGTTCAACCGAATAGTTTTGGTAGATGATGATGCATTGACAAATATGCTGAATAGAAAAGTGATTCAATCGGTCAATCCAAGCATCCCTATAGACATTTTTCTGGATGTGGACGATGCGCTAGATTTTTTGAAGCTGGCAGATACAGAGGGGGACTTTCTAATTCTTTTAGACATTAATTTTCCTGGAAAAAACGGGTGGGATTTTTTAGACGCCTATCAGCTATTTGAAAAACATAGTAAGGTAATTATGCTTTCTTCCAGTATAGATATAGATGATCAAAGAAAAGCAAAGTCTAATCCCTTGGTGTTGGGCTATGTAACCAAACCTTTGTCTTTTAGTTTTATTGAATCAATCTTTCCAAATCAATAAAAAGCCCAATAAGCAGTACTAATGAGCATTATTACATGTCTATTAATCCATTTTTAATGGCAAACATGGCCAAACCTGTTCGGGTTTTTATTTGTAACTTCTTAAATAGGTTATCACGATAAGTGTCAATGGTCCTAGGGCTCAGACTCATGTCTTCTGCAATTTCCTTATAGGTTTTCTCAGTACAAATTAATTTTAAAAAGCAAAGTTCATTATCACTCAAATGCTGTAATGGGAGCACCTGCATTTCTGTGGATTCATCCTGATTAATATAATGCATCAATTTGTTGCTTACAAGGTCATTGATAAAATAACCTGTATCCCTAATATGGTTCATTGCTGACCTAAATATTTTTGGATTGCTATCCTTTAAAATATAACCTCTTGCACCATTTTTTAACATCCGAATAATAGCACCATCATTTTCAAGCATACTCAAGACCAATACCTTTGTATCTGGTAAATTATTTTTTATCCAACCTGCTGTTTCATAACCATCCATCACTGGCATTGTTATGTCTAATAAAACAATATCAGGCGCAACTTTGCCCTTCATGTTGGCTATGAAAACCTTACCATTATCCGCTTCCATAACAACTTTATATCGTTCAAAGGTATTTATAATGGCGGCCAAGCCAGAACGCAATAACTCATGATCGTCAACTAATGCAACAGTGGTCATTTGAGGATGGGTTGATTGGTTATTTCAAATAAAATAGCGGTTCCTGTTTGCTCACTACTATTAATGCTTACAGCTGCATTGATCATTTTTGCCCTAGTGAAAATATTCTGTAATCCTATGCCAGTTTTATTTTCTTGAATTTTGCTGCTGTCAAAGCCCTTGCCATTGTCTACAATGCTTAATAGATAACAATTAAATCCCTTGGCTTCAATATCAATTATAATCTTTGAGGCATAGGCATGCTTAATAATATTGTTAAGCACTTCTTGAACCATACGATATAGGATTAGACTATTGTCATTGTTTACAAATGAAAGAGCGTTAGGAGGGGCATGGAATTCAGTGCTAAATTTCCCGGTTTTTTCCAGTTGTTGTAAAAGTGATTTCAAACCTTCTACAATACCTTTTTCCTGTAAGCGATTGCTGTTTAAGTTATGGCTAAGGGTTCTTAAGTCACGGATTACTTTTCCCAATAGCTCATCGGTTTTTTCAAAATGAACATCTGGCATGTGCTCTGCTAAGACGTTAAGGTTAATCCTAACTAGGCTAAGGATCTGGCCAATATTATCATGAATTTCTTGGCTAATATAATTGAAAGTATGTTCTTGAATCTCCAACTGAGTTTTCAGTAGGGTTTGTTCAAAACGATTCCTCATTTCTTCTTTTTCCATTTTATACTTCCTTTGTCTACGGAGGAAGAAAAAAATCAGGATTAAAAAGAAAATTCCAATCAGTACAAAAAATACCGATGCAACTACAATTGTGACAAGGATTCCTTCCTGTTCTTTCGGCATATAAGAAATGAAATACTAAACGTGCTGTATAAAATGATGTTTAGACTGCGATTGATAAAAACATAAATTCTTTTTCCTTCCTGTATCATATCACTACTTCTAAGGTATTCAAATAGTGCATTAATAATAACGGACCCTAAATAAAATAGCAATAAGCCAACACAGATCCAAAAGAATGGTTGCCTAAGTAAATTCTGAGTTATTTGTTCAGGTAAGACCCATTCATAAAAGAAACAGCAGCAGAAAAATACCATAAAGAAAGAACCTAGTAAAAGGGTATAGGTATGAAAGTTTTCAATCCCTTGAATATACAAGTAGTTAATGGAAGAAAATATTACCAAAATAGGCATGGATATATATGCCAATAAACGTAAAAGTTTTAGCTGAAAATTAGAGGCAAATAAATAAGCGTAAAAAATAAATTCAATCAAATTGAAAATATTGTATATCCAGTAGTTGCGGTTTTTAATTCCGTAAACGATGGATAGATAACCAACAAATTCAACAATGACTGTAAGCAACAAAAATGGTATGAAATATACCATTTTTGTTTGTTTTAATGCTGTATAACAATATAATGCTATTACGAGACTTAGGAGCTCGAAAAAGAAATCAATCGACATCAAAGCGCTAGTGTTTATGGATAAATTTGACCGTGGTTCAGGTAGTCTGAGAAATCAAGATCAGCCAAATCATTGGTTTTAACTATACCACCTAAAGATTTCTTCTTATTATTTGCGCTAAAGAAGATGGTAGTTCTGCCTATCAAATTTTTAGAAGGAGCAGTTTTCTCAGTGTAAACACCCAAGTTTACATAAACCACGTCAGATTTATACTTGGCCTGAATATTGTTTAAGTACAACTGAAGGTCTTTGATTTTGAAAGCTACATACTCAGTTCCGCTATTTCCATTTTTTTTGAAAGTTTCTGCCAAATCTTCAGCGTCTTCACGACCAATGCTACCACCTGGTGTTCCAGTGCCTGCAGCATTCTGGATGATATTCTCATCTGTAGATTGAACAGTTGCATCCTGTTGTTTCTGGCAAGCCATCAAGCACAATACCAGCATCATGGTTACAGCAAATTTGCCAATTAAGGATATTTTTTTCATAAACTTCTTTTTTAAATGATTGCTCTAAGATAACGCCCTATTCGAAGGTTTAGTGTCATAAATCAACTACAAATAAAAAATAAATAAATATAAGATTGATATTCAATGATTTAAAAAGTTGCCCATTTTTAAAATTCGGTGTTTTCACGGTACTTGAAACAGTTGAAACACGGATGATGAAAGGTCTTTTAAACATTTATAAAAACGGATAGCTTTTTCCATCGGGGAAAACACCCAATAAATTAGGGTGTTTTAACTGAAAAAACTACCAAATCAAATCTTAATTTTAGCTGCAATCAAAGCCCCTTCCTCCATAAAGACTAACTAATGAACGCAAGCAATCTAGAAAAGAGTAACCTGGAAGAAAAGGCATTATTATTGGAATCGGTGTTTAAGCACCTGATGGACTTGGTTTTTGTTTATGACCTAGGTTCCTCAGCTGTTCAAATGAGAAATCCAGCCATGAATAAAATAGCTGGTTTACCTGAAAATTCTACTGAAAGTATTGGTATGGAACAGATTAAAGGAATAGTCCATGTTGACGACCTTTCTATTATTTATGACATGCAAACAAAGGTTAACCAATTACAGGAACATGATGTTGCCAGTATGGAACTTAGAATCAAGACTGGTACAGATATCTATTCTTATTATTTGATTAGGATTTCAATTTTCAAGCAGGCGGAAAATGGAGCAAAGCAGTTTTTAGCAATGGCACAAGACATGTCTGAAAAGCGAAAATATGAATTACACAAACAAAGAAATATCAATACACTTAGAGAACTATCTTTTATTACCTCTCATGAATTACGTCACGAGTATGCAAAGATTCAATCCATTATTCAGTTAGTGGACAATAAATTCATAGATGAAAAAGAAAGACAGGTTTTATTAGCAGAAGCCAAACAGTCAATTCAAATTATCAATAGCAGTATTTTCAAAATTAACCACAAGCTTTCCTTTAATCAAAATGATAGCTTTTTTGAAAGCACTGGCGTATTGGCTAAATTTAAAAAAGTATTATTGGTTGATGATGATGCACTCACCAATATGCTAAATAAGAAAATAATACAGATGGTCATAAAAGAAATGCCCATTGAGGTTTTCACCAATCCAGATGACGCAATCAATTACTTGCGTACCAGTGATCATGAAGGTGACTATCTAATTTTTCTTGATATCAATTTTCCAGAGAAAAATGGATGGGATTTCTTGAACCTCTATACTAAGTTTGATACTAAATCAAAAGTAATCATGTTGTCTTCAAGTATTGATAATGACGATAGAAATAGGGCTAGGAGTTATGACATGGTCATTGACTATATTACCAAGCCACTCTCTATAGACTTTGTAGAAGGGATATTAAAAGGATAATATTCATCTTTTCTGGCGCAACCATTTTCTAATGCTTTGTTCATTCACGTAAGCAATGACCAAGAGTATACAAATTCCTGCAATTACCGTGTAGCCTGAAATAAAGGGTGAGAGGAATATTTGTTTTGTTTCTAAAAAATGACAAAGCCAGAATTGTGTTGCACCTATAAGTAATAAGCCAATCAATACTATCCAAATATTTGGCGGGAAAAAACGCAACATCAAGAAACGTTTTAATTGTTTGGGTGAACTACCCATCAATACTAATAAGGAAATTTCATCTTTACATGACGCAATGGTTAATTGAATAAATAGGGTAAAGATTAGGAGGGCAAATGCCAATAATAAAATACCTGAAATGCCGGAGATATTTACTACAAAATCTACTACTTGTCTATAGCGGCTAAACCTGGTTTTGTCTGCATCTGTGGTTAATCCCTTTTCTTTCAAATACTTTGCCAACAAAGGGTTTCCAGGATCCTTAGTTCTAATTACTACTCTGGAAGAAGCATTAGTTCCAAGATTATTTGCAAAACGTCTATTGGCCCATTCCATAAATGACTGTGGTACTAGCATGGAAGAAATTCTATTACTAAGACCCACTACTCTTCCGTTCATGTTTAAAGGGCCAGCCGCAGTTTGAATGGTTACTCTAAAAACCAACATTTTTACAATTGCTGGTGTTAATTGGGGTAAGTTTTGAGATATGGAAAATTGAAAATTATAAATGTCTAGAAACTGGTTGGGAACAATAATGGGTAGGTAATTAGATTGTTCATTCCAATCCCAGTCCTTTGGAGTAATGTCTAGAAATTCAGCCGGAACGCTCTCAAAGGCAATATCTGTGTAAAAGGGAAAACGTGAACTATTACTTTGTATGGCTGCTTTAAACCTACTGGGTATAATATTTCCAACTGATTCTACAAAGGGTTGTTCTTGTATGTCTTTGATTTGTGCTTCAGACAAACTGCTTGAACCAATATTTTGATCCGTCATGATTTTATTTACCACTAAAAAATTGGCAATACTATCTTGGTTATCCTTGGCGTGTAATAATTGATAATAATTAACTTGGAGCTGAACAGCTGATAGAATTAGAAAAATGGCAACTGACATTCCTACCAATGCCATCAAGAATCGGGTTTTGCCGGCACTGTTCTTGATGAGTTTACTTAGTAGTTTGTTTAGCATATCAACTTTTATAAAAACAGAACCCGTTGGTAATTGAAATGGTTATCTGATTCAAGATCGGAGAGGATTAAGCCTGCTCCTCTAGCTTTGCATTCACCCGCAATCAGTGAGGCAGCCTTTTGAATATTAGCATCATCCAAATGGCTAAATGGTTCATCCATGATGAGCCATTCAAAGGGTTGCATTAATGAGCGAATAATGGCAATTCTTTGCTGTTCTCCATAACTACAAATGGCCGCTGGCTGGTCTAGTATAGCTTCAATGCCAAGTAAATTTGCCATTTCTAGAACGGATTCTGCTGTTCTAAAACCAGGAGATAACAACCTTTTTAATTCAATATTTTCTCTGGCGGTGAGATTCCCAAAAAGTTTTAAGTCTTGAAAAACAATGGATATATGCTCTTGGCGCAAAATGGCCAAAGCATCATCATCCATGTCTTTTAAGTTAACTTGATTATACCACAAACTGCCCTCATAGTCTTGCCTAATTCCATACAAAATATGTTGGAAACTGGTCTTTCCTGTTCCACTAGGAGCCTGAATTTTTATCCATTCAGCCTGATGAAACAAACAATCATTTTTCCAGATACCAAACTGCTCAGGTAGCTTTCGATTCTTTAAAGGATGGGGCAATAATTGTTGCAGTCTAATTTCCATGAACAAGGCCGGCTTTAATTAGTACGAATAATGGCGGGTACTCCAGAAGGGAACATACTCTGCTCAGATTCTTTTTTAGCTGCCATACGCAAGTCTACAGCAATATCAGTAAACAGTCCAGTTAAGGTTGCCAAACTATTTTGCTTTTCATTGTTAAGTCTAATTTCTATTTTGCCCTTAACAGCGCCATCTTCAAAATTGTCAGTTGTGGCTATCACATCTTTCAAAATATTCTTAGCACTACTCAAACTATTTTGGTAATTGTTTCCAGCATTATTTAAGAAACCCTTAATGGTATTGGTAATATCAAAATAAGCTACAGTAGACTTGCCTTTGAATAAGTTTAACGCATCGTTCCCTACTACCGCCTTAGATTTGTTTGAAACATATTGCGTATAGGTAAGACTATCACTTGCTACAATTAGGTTCTTGTCATCGGCTTGCATATAGAGCCCAAGTGTAGGGATGGTAGTAGAAATTTTATAAGTGCTTCCTTGCTTACTAAAATAACCAAGTTCTACTGCTTTGTTCATGATTTTGGCAAAGCTGACAGGGTCACCAACTGGAGCGATGAAGATCATTTTGCCAATAGGTTTCCTAGAGATACTTAGGGTAGAATCATTTTTAACACCTATTTCTTTTCCTGGCATGCCAAGGTCAGAAACAACTACTGCAATATCGCCTTTTAATGTTTTGTATA
>Ga0136644_10003577_pt1 | contig 11649 bp, 6 predicted proteins | sample C_130820_EF_Meta_FD_94780 | JGI IMG/M metagenome (GOLD analysis project Ga0136644, IMG submission 94780) | Freshwater microbial communities from Lake Croche, Canada to study carbon cycling - C_130820_EF_MetaG (v2) (version 2) | ecosystem: Environmental > Aquatic > Freshwater > Lake | place: Lake...
AATATGAATATACCAAAAAATATTATTAATACCATTAATATTTGATTTGATTTAGTTGGTTTCATTGTATATTATTTTGCTATATTTTATTTACCACACGCATTACAATTACTAGAAAATGCCAATACTCGATGAAACATTCCGTATTGAAACGGTTGTGTGTTTATTTTGGGTTGTACATCAACCGTGATAGAATTGTTTTTTTCTTGTGGTGGCGGAATAGCTTTTTTATATTTGCTAAATACCATTTTCATAAAAAATTGAAGTTGTATATTATCTCATTAGTAAAATATAAAAATGGTCAAATATAATTGCAATCATTGCAATAAAGAATATCGTCTTAAACATAACCATGACAGACATGTTATTGTGTGTGAGTTTCTAAGTAAATCTAGATTAGAACAAAACGATGAATTAGATGTTATGGAAGAAAATATCCCGACAATAGTTGGACTATATAAAATTATACAGTCACTTTCAATTCGTATGGATAAATTAGAAAAAGAAAACAGTAAATTGCGGCAATATAGTAAAAAACGGATAAATATAGTACATTGGTTAAACGACTCAAAATCCCAACCGGATATATGTTTTGATGAATGGATAACAAACGCCGTTTTGCCACTGGTGTCAAAATGTTTGGACACCGTATATAACAATAATTTATTGGAAGGTTTAAAGCAGTTATTCACGACAATTCTAGAGAACAAATTAGATATTTTACCAATACGATGTTTTGACAATAAACCAAACGTATTTTACATATACCAAAACATAGAAAACCAATTAAAATGGTCAATAATAATTACAAAAGAATTCGATAGACAGCTGAATAGAATTGGCAACCAATTTATATTGGATTTTAAAAATAATTGGTATTTACTGTATCGTGAAAAAATAGAAACTGATGAAAAGTACAAAGACATGTATATCAATTATTATCAAAAAATACTGGGCGGGGATGATAAAATGACCGATGAAAGCCGGTTTCAAAAATTAAAAATACATTTATACCAGAAGATGAAGGAAAATATAAAGTCCATTGTTGAATATGACGTCATGTGAAAAATTGATAAAAAATTGTTTATATTTTTTATGGTAAATGGAAGCTATACTAGGGACACCTAATTATTTGGCGGTAAAAAATGCTCACGAACGTGACGTAAATATAACATTCGAACCAATTCCGCATATTTATACAATTTGTGGGGAACGTGGCACATATACATCTGTCACAACATGGAATCATAGTCACTTTTCGCATTTTGACGCTGATGGAATTATTGATAAGATGTTCTCAAGCAAAAAGATTTTTGATCCAAAGCATAAATATTATGGAATGTCAAAAGACGAGATTAAAGATAAGTGGGAAGCTAATAGAGTGAACGCGTCTGGTTCAGGTACGCAAATGCATGATGATATTGAAAAATTCTATAATGGTATAGAAGTGGAAAATAATAGCGTTGAATTTGGATATTTTAAAAAGTTTCTTGCTGATTTTCCAGAATTGATTCCATATAGAACTGAGTGGATGATATATCATGAAGATGTTATGTTGTCTGGTTCTATTGATATGGTTTTTGAAAACAAAAACACCGGACATCTAGAAATTTATGACTGGAAACGCTGTCAAGAAATAAAACATGAGGCGGAATTTGGTAAATATGGTCTTACTACAGAAATTTCACATTTACCGGATACTAACTTTTGGCATTATTCGCTGCAGTTAAACACATATAAAAAAATTTTGGAAGATAAATACGGTAAGACTATAGATAAACTTTATTTGGTTTGTCTACATCCAGATAATCATTATAAGACATATGAGCGCATAGAAGTTCCTAGTTTACAAAACGAACTGGATAATTTGTTTGAATTGAGAATACAACAACTCAAGGAAAAGGGCATAAAAAATTAAAAACATAATTATTAATGGCTTTTAATAAAAGCAGTCAAATAATAGTGGCAAAATCTATATACAATGTTTATGTTATTATTCTATATTTTTTTATGAATATTTATAAAAGATTTTTTCCAATTGATGCAGTAGCAGTGGTGCCAGTTATAAAAGATCCAATTGATCAATATATAAACATGCAAAAAGATCGGTTTATTAATAAAAGTTTAAATGAAAACATAGATAATGTTTTTTATTCTAAAAAAGAATACTTAGAACTATTGGAAAATTTGGATAATTACTTGGAAAAGAAATGGAAAAAAAATATTTTATTTGAACATACACCAAGGGGAAATATAATTATGCATTATGATGTTTTTAAGCAGGGTTTTGCTTATTATTGTGATACTGGTGGGGTAGGTTATGATATACTTAATGCAGTCGCAATGAAATATGTGTATGTTTTTAGATGCCGGGACTTTTTTATAGATCAAAACATATTGCATGAAGATAAAGAATCACCTCTTATAAAAATATATTATACAGAAGAAAAATCAAATAAACCAAAAAAAGATTCGTTTTTAAAAGACGGCGCGCCATTTGCAAAATTTAAAAACTATAGCACTAATGATAATAAAGAGTCAAACAATCTCACAAAACCGACTGTTGAAAAAATACGCAATAAATTTGTTAATTTGGGAAAAATATGCAATTTTAATATATTGCAACAATTGCCAAAAAAAAATGCGATAAATGGTTTTAAAAGTAAAATATTAGACGCATTGTCTGGTGAAACACAATTACAAAAAGAAGTTTTAAGTTATAAAAATTATAAATTAAGAAGTGGAAAATTATAGTGTTTGTTTCTTTTTCCACTCAATATATCCTACGCTTTTTTCTAATTGAAAAGAGAGTCCTAAATGAGATTTTGCAATCTTATAGCCCTTATATTCTTTTGGGCTTAGAGATTTTAAATATTTCTCTTGAAGCTCTTTTTCAGTGATTTGTTTATCCATGGTTAATGATATAATATACTTTAAATATTATATTATTCAATTTTTTAACTATGTCCACAAACTGGTATCGGTGTTTTGCTAATATTATTATTATTAATGTGATTATAATCATTTCCACTGCATTTTTTATCTAATTGCAATAAATATTCAGATTGAGACATGGGTGTATAATCACTCGTTTGTTTTGTTATAGTTATACTGTTTGTTGGTTTACTAAAATTATTTGATTTTAATAGAGGACAACATTGAATCCCTGGTGCAAATGGCTTTTTTCCATCAATATTATTGCAGGAAGTAATATTTGATAACGTTTTTCTTTTTAAAATGGATATATAATCACTTTGACTATTAAGGTTTTTATGGTCGTCCGGCTTTACTACAGAAAATGGTTGTGGTCTTCTTGCCCATCTATATTTTGTAGACATCATTCCAGTTGTTCCGAGAACAGAAGATTTTATAACATTTGGATTTTCAGTCGTATTAACCGCCGATTGAATAACAGGTGATATATTGTAGTTGCCGCAACATCCACCATGACCGCGAATAGTGTTGCCTTTCATAAGAGTTCTCGGCAAAGATCTGGATAACATAGTTTGTCCTACATATCCTTGGTTTCGATGTGTACCATTTATTGAAAAACCACTTGATCCAACACTATGTGGATTGTATTGAGCCTGGGTTTTTTTTTTCATAGTTGCAATAGACATAAATATAGCTTTTATATATTTATGTTATATTTTTATTAAAATTGTCTTATTAATCCCATAAAGGATGTGCTACTTAATGTTAAATTTCCATTTATTGATACATTTTTTGATACGGACAAATTACCATTTAATGACGCATCGTTACTTACATATAATCTATTATTTACAGAAAGATCAGTTAAGAATATTCCAGACGGTATTCCGCCCGACAGCGCGGTTGGTGGAATAGATCCAGCCGGATAATTTGCTGTAAGATTACCGCTAATATTTACATCTTTTGCTACAAATAGTCTTGAATTAAAAGATACATCATTAGAAACGAATAAACGACCATTTAATGAAACATCTGCCGCAACGCTAAATCGTCCATTGAAAGATACATCCTTTCCAACAAATAGGCGATTATTCATAGAAACATCACCAGAAACAGCTAAACGAGCATTCAACGATACGTCACTAGAAACAAACAAACGATTGTTTGCGGAAATATCAGCAGCTACATTTAAGCGAGCATTAAATGATACATCGTTGGAAACAAACAAACGATTGTTTGCGGAAATATCTGAAGCAACATTCAAGCGAGCATTGAGTGAAACATCACTAGAAACAAAGATGCGATTGTTGAAAGAAGCGTCAGAAGCTACATTAAAGCGAGCATTAAATGAAACGTCGCTATTTACAAATAATCTATTATTTAAAGTCGCATCATTAACAAGAGACAATTTGCCATTTAATGAAACGTCGTTGTTAACAAAAAGACGATTATTGAGAGAAACATCACCGCCAACATTGAGTTTAGCATTTAAAGAAGCATCGCTACTAATAAAAAGACGATTGTTGAAAGAAACATCACCGCCAACATTGAGTTTAGCATTTAAAGAAGCATCACCGGATACAAACATGCGGTTATTTGCAGAGATATCAGCCGCTACATTTAAACGAGCATTCAATGATACATCGCTGCGAACAAACAAGCGGCTGTTTAATGATACGTCGCCACCAACATTGAGACGAGCGTTTAGTGATACATCACTAGAAACAAATACGCGATTATTAAAAGAAACATCACCAGATACAAATAGCCGATTATTCATAGAAACATCACCAAAAACATTGAGGCGAGCATTCATAGAAACATCACCGTTAACAAAAAGGCGATTGTTTGCAGAAATATCACCATTTACAAATAGACGATTATTCATTGAAACGTCACCAAAAACATTGAGGCGTGCATTCATAGAAACATCACCATTAATGAAAAGGCGGTTGTTTAATGAAACGTCGCCATTTACAAATAGACGGCTATTCATTGAAACGTCACCAAAAACATAGAGTCTAGAATTTAATGATGCATCGCCAAAAACAAATAATCTGGCATTTAATGAAACGTCACCACCAACATTGAGACGAGCATTTAAAGACGCATCGCTAGATACAAATATACGATTGTTGAAAGAAACATCACCAGCAACATTTAAACGAGCATTTAAAGATGCGTCACTAGAAACAAAGAGGCGAGCATTTGCAGAAATATCACCAGCAACATTTAAACGAGCGTTTAATGAGACGTCACTTGAAACAAACAAACGGTTATTTGCAGAAATATCAGCCGCTATATTTAAACGAGCATTCAACGAGACATCATTACGAACAAACAAGCGACTATTTAAAGAAACGTCACCAACAACATTGAGTCGCGCATTTAAAGACACATCGCCAACAACAAACACTCGGTTGTTTAATGAAACGTCACCAACAATTATTGTTTTACCTGATACAAATAAATTGCTGTTAAATGATACATCGCTAGAGACAAATAATCTATTGTTAATAGAAACGTCACTGGCAACAGAAAGCGCGCCATTAAAAGAGACATCGCTAGAAACAAACAATCTGTTATTAATAGATAAATCACCAACATTTATTGTTTTACCAAGAATAAATAAATTTCCGTTTAATGAAGTATCGTTTGCCACAAACAATCTATTATTCATAGAAGCATCACCAACTACATTGATGCGAGCTTTTAATAAGACATCGTTTGTTACAAACAAACGGTTATTGGCATAAATATCAGAGGAAACAGTAAGTTTTGAATTAAATGATACATCACTTGAAACAAACAACCTATTATTGGCAGAAATATCAGCTGCTACATTGAGCTTAGCGTTTAATGATACATCACTTGATACAAATAAACGGTTGTTAGCAGAAATATCAGAGGCTACATTGAGACGGGAATTAAACGACACATCGCTAAAAACAAACAATCTGCTATTCATTGATACATCGTTACTTACTGATAATTTTCCATTTAACGAAACGTCGCTTGAAACAAATAGGGAAGAATTTAATGAAACATCGCGGGCTACAGTTAGACCCGCATTTAAATAAGCATCGCGAGAAACAAATAAACGATTATTCAAGGATACGTCATTAGAAACTGATAATTTACCGTTTAATGACGTATCACTCAAAACAAACAAATTACCATTTGTAGAAATGTCACCTGATGTAAATATTCTACCATTTACAGAAACATCTTCAGCCAATACTAATGAATAATTTGTTACAGTTGTTGATATTATTGTAGTATTTTGGTATTGGTTTACTTTTAAATTTCCTAGAATAGTAAGATCACGTCCTACAATTACATTGCCATTCATAGAAACATCGCCACCAACATTGAGTTTAGCATTTAAAGATACATCATTATACACAAATAAACGATTATTCATAGAGACATCACCTGATATATTTAATCTGGCGTTAATTGAAACATCACTTCCAATAAATAAACGATTGTTCATAGAAACATCACCTTTAACATTGAGTCGAGAATTCATTGAAACGTCGCCAAAAACAAATAATCGTTTATTTAATGAAACATCACCAGCAACATTAAGACGGGCATTCAATGATAAATCGTATGATACAAAAACGCGATTATTTATAACAGTATCACCAAGTACATAGAGATTTGCGTTTAATGAAACGTCACTGCTAACAAATAATCTACTATTTAATGAAACATCTGATGCCACCGTTAAAAGACCATTCATAGAAACATCGCTACCTATAAATAAGCGATTGTTTGCAGAAATATCACCATTTACATTTAGATTACTATTGAGAGAAACATCGTTTTGCACAAATAATCTATTGCTGAAAGATACATCGCTTAATGCAGATAGTTTTGAATTAAACGATGCATCCTTGTTAACGAATAACTTACTGTTAATGGAAACGTCGCCGACTACACTGAGTTTTGCGTTTAATGAGACGTCACTGCGCACAAAGAGACGATTGTTTGCAGAAATATCACCAACTACGGCAAGTTTGGCATTAAATGAAACATCGTTAGAAACAAACAACTTACTATTTAAAGAAGCGTCACCAGCAGCAAAGATTTTGGCATTAAATGAAACATCGCTAGCTATAAATAATCGGCTGTTAAATGATGCATCGCTGGATACTGATAATTTTGAATTCATTGAAACATCACCATAAACAAATAATCTTGAGTTCATAGAAACATCGTTATTTACTCCTAATTTGCCATTTAATGAAGTGTCACTTGAAACAAACAACCGGTTGTTAGTAGAAATATCACCCGCGATATTTAAATAACTATTTATAATGACATTGCTAGAAACAAATAATCTACTGTTTATAGACGCATCACCAAATACATTTAAATTGGAATTGAGAGAAGTATCGCCATAAACATATAAATTATTATTAGCAGAAACATCACCAACAATATTTAATTTACCATTAATTGATGCATCGTTAGCAACAAAGAAGCGATTATTTGCATAAATATCACCAGTAACATTTAAATTGCCATTAAGGGATGAATCGCTAGCAACAAATAAACGATTATTCATAGATACATCGCCCGCAACATTAAGGCGTGCGTTTAATGAAACATCACTAGAAACAAAGAGTCGGTTATTCATGGATACATCTGAAGCAACAAATACTCTGGAATTAAAGGTAGCTTCTTTCTTTACAAATAAGCGGTTGTTCATAGAGACATCATTTAAAATAGATAATTTACCATTTAATGACGTATCGCCGGAAATAAATAAACGGCTATTTGCTGAGATATCTTGTGAAACACTTAACCTTCCATTTATCGAAACATCCTCAGCAATAATAAGAGAATAGTTTGTTACTGTTGTAGATATTATAGAACTGCTTGTATATTCATATACTTTCAAATTACCTAGAATGGTAAGATCACGACCAACGATTAAATTTCCATTCATAGAAACATCACCAACCACACTGAGACCAGCGTTTATTGAAACATCGTTGTTAAATAAAATATTATTAACAAATAATCTGCTGTTTAACGAGACATCGCCAAATACATTAAGATTTGCATTGAGAGAAAGATCGCCATTTATAAAAACGCGATTATTTATTGATACGTCGCCAGCAATGCTTAATCTTGCATTAAAAGAAGCATCTTTTGAGATAAATACTCTGTTTCCAATAACAACATCATCTTTAACATTAAGTTTTGAATTAAATGAAACATCGCTTGAAACGAAAAGGCGACTATTTAATGAAACATCATTAGTGGTGGCAAATTTCCCATTAATAGATACATCATTGTTAACAAACAAACGGTTATTTGCGGTAGTGTCGTTCAAAACAAAAAGATTGCTGTTTAACGAGGCATCTGAACTTACAAATAGATTTTTATTTGCAGATATGTCACCATTAATTACTACACCATTTGCCAAGTAAGTGTCTCCGCTTACTGTTAATCTGTTGTTTAATATAGTGTCATTAGCTACAAATAAATTACTATTTAACGATGCGTCTGATGTTACAAATATACGATTTATAGAAACATCGCCGGTAACATTTAAATTTGCATTCAATGAAACGTCACTATTAACAAATAAACGATTGTTAAATGAAACGTCGTTTGAAACAATTACATCGCTATTAAATGATGCATTATTTGAAATAAATAATCTGTTGTTTAATGTTGAATCACCTAATACAAACGCACGATTTGCTATGTATGTATCACCGCTTACTGTAAGTCTATTATTAAGAATAGTGTCGTTTGAAACAAATAAGTTACTATTCAATGACGTATCACTTTTAACAAACAATCGTTTATTCATAGAAACATCATTTGAAATAAATACGCGATTTCCCAGATAAGCGTCGTTTTTAACAAATAATCTATTATTAATAGAAACGTCGTTTAATACAAAAAGATTTTTATTAAGAGATACATCGGAATTAATAAATAAACGTTTATTCATAGAAACATCACTTAATATAAATAAACGGTTTGCAAGATATGTATCGCTGTTTACTGTAAGTCTATTGTTAATAGATACGTCATTTAAAACAAACAAATTATTATTAAGCGATACATCAGCATTAACAAATAATCGACTGCTTGTTGTAACATCGCCCAATACAAATGCTCGGTTTGCTATATATGTATCACCACTTACCGTAAGTCTATTATTAAAAGAGACGTCATTAGCAACGAACAAATTACTGTTTAATGATGCGTCACAATTAATAAATAAACGGTTGTTAATAGAAACATCATTCGATACAAACATATTATTATTAAAAGATACATCTGAAATAACAAATAAAATGCCATTTATTGATACGTCGCCCAAAATAAATGCGCGATTTGCAAGATATGTATCACCGCTTACTGTTAGCCGATTATTAAAAGAAACATCATTCAAAACAAAAAGATTATTATTAAAAGATACGTCACCATTAATGAATAATCTGTTATTCATTGAAACATCGCCTAGTATAAATACTCGTTTTTTCATATAAGTATCACCACTTACTGTTAATCTTGCGTTAAAAGATACATCTCTTAAGACAAACAGATTGCGGTTTAACGAGACATCGCCTGATATAAACAAACGATTGTTTGCAGAAACATCGTTCGATACAAATAAATTGCGATTTAAAGATACGTCACTAAAAACAAATACGCGACTGTTAATAGATGCATCACCTAGTATAAAAATTCTGTTTGCAATATACGCATCGCCACTTACTGTTAATCGATTATTAATAGAGACATCGTTTGAAACAAATAGATTATTATTTAACGAGACGTCGCTAGAAATAAATAAACGATTGTTTGCAGAAATATCACCAGAGACATTTAAATTACTATTTAACGAGACATCACTATTTACAAACAATCTATTATTTAACGATACGTCAGAATTAACAGAAATTTTTGAGTTAAATGATGCGTCTCCGTAAACAAATAGACGATTGTTCATAGAGACATCACTTGCTATAGATAATTTTGCGTTTAATGAGACATCATTGCTTACATACAAATTATTATTTAAAGACATATCACCAGAAACAAAAATATTACCATTGATTGAAACATCCTCTGAAATCAATAATGAGTATTTTGTAATTGTTGTAGAAATTATTGTATTGTTGCTGTATTGATTTACTTTTAGATTACCTAATATAGTGACATCTTTTGCAATGTTTAAATTACCATTTAATGATGCGTCACCGGAAACATTAAGTTTTCCATTTAATGATACATCGCTAGAAACAAATAAACGGTTGTTTATAGAAACGTCGCCGGCTATAGCAATTTTTGCATTTAATGATACGTCGCTATAAACGAATAGACGATTGTTTATAGAAACATCTCCTACAACACTTAGTTTTGCGTTTAATGATAAATCGCTAGCAACAAATAAGCGATTATTTAATGAAACGTCGCCAACTATAAGTACGCGATTATTTATTGATACATCTGTTGTAAAATTAGTTATGAGACTAGTACCAGTAAACAAGACACCATTTAAATAAATAGAATTTGAATTTAAAAATAAGCGATTATTAAACGATACGTCGTTATTAACTGCTAATTTACCATTAATAGATACGTCACTATAAACAAAGAGACGCTTATTAAAAGAAACGTCTGAATTAACTGATAATTTTGAATTAAAAGACACATCTGAATTAACTAATAATTTTGAATTCAATGAAACGTCGCCGTTTACAGTTAATTTTGAATTCATTGATACGTCTGAATTAACAAAAAGATTGCTGTTAAATGAAACGTCACCATTTACAGTTAATTTTGAATTTAATGAAACATCTTTATTGACAAAAAGTCGATTATTAAAAGATACATCTGCACCAACACCCAATCTTCCATTTAATGATACATCTCTTGAAACAAAAAGGCGACTTCGCAGACTAGTATCAGCAGTAACTGACAATTTTGCATTTAATGATGCGTCGCTAAAAACCCACAAGCGACTATTTGTAGATATATCGCCTGCAACAAATAATTGTGAACCAAAAGATGCGTCACTAAAAAGATATAATCTGTTGTTTAATGATAAATCGCCTCCTATTGATAATGCGTATACAAACAGGTTACTGTTAGCATAAATATTGCCAACCACTGTTAAATTTCCATTCAAAGAAGTATCGTTTGAAACAAACAAACGATTGTTCATTGAAACATCACCGTTTATATTTAAATTTGCATTTAATGATACATCGTCTGAGACAAACAGACGATTATTTAATGAAACGTCACCTTTTACTGCGAGGCGAGCATTTAATGAAACATCACTAGAGACAAACAACCGATTGTTTAACGAAACATCGCCATTTACTGCGAGGCGAGCATTCAAAGATACATCACTGGAAACGAACAAGCGATTATTCGCTGAAATATCCGCTGCAACATTGAGGCGAGCATTCAATGATACATCACTGGAAACGAACAAGCGATTATTCGCTGAAATATCTGCTGCAACATTGAGACGGGCGTTCAACGAGACATCACTTGAAACAAACAAACGATTATTCGCTGAAATATCTGCTGCAACATTGAGACGAGCATTCAAGGAAGCATCGCTGGAAACAAATATTCTGTTATTTAATGATACATCACCGGCAACATTGAGACGAGCATTCAAAGAGACATCACTGGAAACAAACAAACGACTATTCGCTGAAA
>Ga0136644_10003584_pt1 | contig 11639 bp, 11 predicted proteins | sample C_130820_EF_Meta_FD_94780 | JGI IMG/M metagenome (GOLD analysis project Ga0136644, IMG submission 94780) | Freshwater microbial communities from Lake Croche, Canada to study carbon cycling - C_130820_EF_MetaG (v2) (version 2) | ecosystem: Environmental > Aquatic > Freshwater > Lake | place...
AATGAATAGACTGAAAGACGTAAGAGATAACTTAGTGTAAAATAATTAGATATAATATTTAAGAATAACAATACCAGAACCACCATCGCCTCCAGAGTTAACCCGAGAACTAGTGCTAGTTGCTCCCCCGCCACCATTACCTGTGTTATCAGTAGCATTAGAACCAGCATAATTTTGATCAACGCGACCACCGACTCCACCTGCACCGTATGTAACATCAGAACCAGATATATTACTACTTACACCTGCGCCTGCAGTGCTAGAAATATTTGGAGTGGAGTTAGAACTACCACCTGCACTACTATTACCACCTCCACCCCCACCATCTTCTCCTCCAACCCGGTTACCTGCTCCGTTACCGCCAGTGGGTGCAATATTATTGTTAGAAGCAGATCCACCCAATCCAGCATTGCCGTTAGTGATGCGACTTTTATATCCTTTACCTCCACCAGAAGCAATAATTGTTGAAAAACTAGAAGAAGACCCATCGTTGCCATTGTTTTCTCCACGAACGCCACCAACAGATGTTCCGGCTCCACCATCTCCACCAGCACCAACAACAACTGAATAAGTAGTTCCTGGAATTACAGTAGTAGAACCAGTTAATACTAAACCGCCTCCGCCTCCACCAGCAGATCCTGTATCGTACGCAGCACCACCACCACCACCACCGCCAACAATTAAATATTCAATAGTCGTAACATATGACGGGGCTGTCCAACTAAATGTTCCAGTGTTAGTAAACTGAGAAATAGTTAATGTGTTAGGAATATAATTATCAACAGAATTATTATTCTCACACAAATAAGACATCTTACAACCAGCGCGATTGCTTTTCACTCGCCAATTACGCGTCGTCATATATATTTATATTACATATTATTTTATAGATATGATAAATATTTACTCAACAACTTTCCGGAAGAACTGACATAAAAAATTGAAAACTTTTTATCTGATTTAAGAATATATAAAAACGTCTTCATTGAACAGGTTCTTACTATCAAAAATGTCTTACTGCACGGGTTGCTACCCCACTTTCCAAGCCAATCAGCTCGCCCACACTGAGCCTGGTGGGTGCTGTTACTGTGAAGAAACGGAAGAACTTTGTGTTCCAACCAATCTTTCTCCACAATTTGACGCATGCATTGAGAAAGAAGAAAACTCAAGCATCAGCAGCCTAGGCACTGGTGCGAGTGAAATTATTCGCGCAGTAGAATGCTGCATCTGCTACGAAATGATCGGAAAGAAAAACAACTGCACAACAGAATGCGGCCACCAGTTTTGCTTCAAATGTCTGGCTACGGCCATGGCTAGAAGCAACGCTTGCCCATGCTGCCGCGCCAAGTTGGTTGACGAGGCCGAAGACTCGGAAGACGAGGAAGATTATGTTGACGAAGGAGAAGATGATGAGGAGGATGACGAGAACGATGAGGACGATGGTCCATGGCCCGATGGTATGGATGTGGACAAAAACTACGACGGAGACGTGGAAGATGTCTTAGAACGAATCCAACAAAAGGGATATACTATGCTTGATATGGTGTGTCTCCTTTTCAACAAGTTCAGCAAGAAGGACGAGCGTTATACACCAGAATACATCAAAACGCTCTGTGATACTGTAGATCAAATAAATATTGATGTAGGCCAAGAAAGTGTAGAAATGGAACTCATGGGCGACGAGGACCACGGAGTATAAAAAATTGAATTTGTTTTGTTTTCTTAAATCGTAATTAAATTAACTAACTTTTTTTAACGAGAACAATGAACGTTGCTATTATTCCTAACTTTGAGCCGATCAAGGTGGGGCTAGATGATAAACTTACTATGGTTATCCGACCAGGATACAATGGTAAGTTTGTTATCTATGTTGTCAACAAACTGGGAGAATACGTAACTTTCCCAGAAGACCTTCTTATTTATAATATTTATAGGCAAAAGTATTGGGATATGAACGAGGGAGAGATGTACTATGTTGGATCATTGCTAGAAGCATTTGAGATCTACTACAAGAAAGTGCGTATCATAGAGAACGAAGACTACCTCACCATGGAGCAGTATTTTGACTCTCCACTCACAACAAAAGATCACTATTATAAGGAACTCACTCTCCTTTTCAAAGGAGACACAAAAGCCGGATCAAATATAGTGAAGGTTTCAACCACAGAAGAATTAGATATTGGATATACCGTTTCGGGTCAAGGAATTCCTCTGTTCAGTTTTATAACAGATATCAATCACGAACTCAAAAAGATCAAACTGAATAACGTATCTACTGAAACTTTTATAAATACTACTGTTAAAGTTATTTGAAAAATTGATTTAAATAAATAATAATGATTACAAGATATATTTTTATTGGTTATGCGTTACAATTTTCTCGTTCTTTTGCTCGTATTCCGTGTTGCTCATATGACACACTCTATCATTCAACCAATAAATAGTACAAACAAAAAACTGTGGTCTCAACCAAAAATTCTCATTGTTCCTCCACAAGGAAAGTCTTCAGAAAAAACCGCTGGACCTATCCATCCAAACAGTAATAATGAAAATAATACAGATATTTCTATGGGAAGATGTCGCACACCTAAATCGCCAATAATGCCGATTGATATGTTCGCTGCCATGCTAATAGGATGATTTACTATAATAACTGTACTCGTATCTTTTTTTTAATCTTGTCTTCATCTTCAAACAAATACATCTTACACTTATGCTTAGTATAGTTGGAAATATCAATGTGCGTATTAATTCGCGATAATAGTTTCAATTTCTCCAAATAGATCATATAATTAAAAGATCCATCATTCTTTTGTATTTTGTCAAAAACTACGCCCTCATGTTCTACTTCCATAAGGTCAGGAAAATTCACAACACGGTTTAGTAGTTCGCATTCAGTCTGTACTTTACGAATAGACCGCATAGACGTATTAACATATTCTATACGATTTATCCAATCCGCTAAGAACAAAAGAGCAGTATCGCTAACTGATTTTGCAATACCTACTGCCTGTACCAGAACTATCTGATTTAATAAATCAACTAATCTACGAATAGGACTAGTTATATGTATGTATACTTTGGATTCATTTTTGAAATTTTTTTTATTTATAAGTTCGTGGTCTATAGAAACATCCTCCATAAAGGGGAAATACTGTCCTATAGTGTTATTCCAACTACGAATGACGCGAACCGTTTCATCGTTCAGACCTATTGCGTCTACCCTTAGATTAGAGTTAATATAGACAGCGGACCGAAATATGCCAACTTTATGATTCGCCATATAGGATCCAGTAAGCATATTCATCTGTACCATCCAGTGCGAAACGATATCATGACTATTTTTAACTGATGTATCCATCAAATAGGATAAATCATATAATTTTCTATAAGCAATATCATTATTTACTAATTTGGGATCTTCGTATACATAGTTTTTGTTTACACAAATAAGTGCATTCGCATATTTTATTGGTATATTTTCTACTAATTTGCCATATTTATCTACGACAACATCCATAACTAGAGCAAATCGGGGTTGTTTTTCTTGTAAACTACAAAGGGCATCTGATAAGACGGTTGGTAACATAGGCCGTCGTCTATCTGGTAAATAAATAGTAGATACTCTTTGGCTGAACGAGTTCCAAAGATCTAGTGTTTCTAACCACAAAAAGACATTCGCTATGTAAATAGAAATGCAATAATATTCGCCTACCTCTTCAATACCAAACCCGTCATCATAGTCCAAACTGTTCAGAGGATCAATTGTAAATATATATTTATCTCGCCTATCTTCAATGACAAAATTAGGATTTTGAAATATGAGTTGTACAAATTCATCATGGGTTTTTTTATTCAAGGCCAATCTGGTTTTGTTATTGAATTCCGTGATAGAAATATGTAAACTCTTGGAATAAAGTTGATATTCATAAAAGTGTTCTAGGACATCCACATCACCGATTGTCTCTGTTAAAATACCATGCGGATGCTTGTTATGCCAATGATCAAACTGAAATACCACATATTTATTCTTTTGTACCTTAGAAAATCCCAATTTTACTTCATAAGGTATCAAAAACACGGGTAGATAATTATCATCTGGAATACATTTGTATAAAAGTCGTTTGTTATTGTCGGTTCTACCAAATGTTTTATTGTTCTCTAGCACAAGGACTCCAGCAATAGTCTTACTGTTTTGGACACAAGAATGTATTTTGTTTACTTGACCATCTTCTGCTATTTCAAATACGTCTCTACTGAACACTTTTTGTTCAAGCGGATCTATTGTTTTTAAACCAGGGTAATCGTCTACATTTACGTCTCCATTCGTATCATTCTGTGCAAAGGTCCACTCTTTGTACGTCCGATCACGAATATATATTTTCATTTTCTTAGACATTCTTTAATTATTTTTTCTTATGAATAGTATTGTAAACTACCTTATAAATCAATTTTTCTAATTTATTTAATAAAACAATAATATAGTGGTATTTCAATTATATTATTATGGGATCATCAACTAGCTGTTGCTGTTGCAAAAAACAAGATGACATAGAAAAACCTATCTTAGTCATTGATGGGGTGTATGATGATAATAATAAACTAGTAAAAATCGCGGATCTAATTGATAATAATTCAGTTACGTGGAAAACCGTAGATCCAATAAGAAAAAGCGAGGATATCTTTCCAGAATCCCAAATAGGATATTACAAAACATTGCGAACTGCGCAGGTCTTGCGAAAAAAAATTAAGAATAGCACAAACAAAATAGAAACAACTTAATATAGTTATTCAGTAAACAGGTATGCCACCCAAGGTTTTCAAAAAAAATAATAAACCTTTTTCTCAAAAGTCAATAGTAGGAGTACAGGCAAAAACATCAGTAAACGCATCAACCGCAAGGTTTTTAGTCATTGTAGAATCACCTAGTAAATGTTCCAAAATAGAACACTATCTAGGTCCTGAGTATTGCTGCATCGCATCCAAAGGTCATATCCGACAAATTGATGGGCTCAAATCTATTGATACTAAGAAAACCTATGTACCCACTTTCTCAATGATTGATGAGAAACGTACGCACATTGAAGAAATGAAAAAGGTGGTTTCTAATTTCTCAAAACAGAATATATTTATAGCATCAGATGACGATAGAGAGGGTGAAGCTATAGCATGGCATATTTGTCAAGTGTTTGATTTACCAACAGAAACTAGTAAACGCATTATTTTTCATGAGGTCACAAAACCCGCTATTACAAAGGCAATTGAAAAACCTACCCTGATAAATATGAATCTAGTTCATGCACAGCATGCACGCCAAGTTCTTGATATTTTAGTGGGTTTCAAGGTTTCTCCATTTCTATGGAAATATTTATATACAAACAAGGCCAATTCTTTATCGGCAGGGCGTTGTCAAACACCAGCCTTACGATTAGTATATGATAATGAGAAAGAGAAGGAAAAGAGTGGTGGAATAGAAACCAAATATAAAACTATAGGCCTATTTTTAGAAAGACGTATTCCGTTTGATCTAGATCATGAATTTGATAATCCAGACCAGGTCGTCCAATTTCTAGAAGAAACAAAAACACATCAACATATGCTATCATTAGGACCTAAGAAAGATGCTATCAAATCCGCACCAAAACCTTTTCATACATCTAGACTATTACAAGTAGCAAGCAATCTGTTACATTGCTCGCCAAAAGAAACCATGAACTTGTGTCAACTCCTATATCAATCAGGATATATTACTTATATGCGAACAGAAAGTTCAAATTATTCTAAAACCTTTCTTGAACAAGCAGAGAAATTCATTACAAAAGAATGGAATGTGAAATATATAGGGAACTTTGCAACTCTAGAAAACAAAGACGCATCTAACCCACACGAGGCTATTCGTGTTACCAACATTGAAGTAAAGGATATTTCTACTAAAAATGATTTACGTCTAGCATCTATGTATCGCCTTATTTGGCGTAATACTGTAGAAAGTTGTATGGCTGATGCAAAATACAATACTATTAAAGCCGAAATCACTGCTCCACAAAACCATACATATCAACACACGATTGAAATACCAGTCTTCTTAGGATGGAAGCAAGTTTGTGAAAAAACGGATCTGGATGTAGATGTAGCTAACCAAGGTTCAGCATTACACTTATATTTGCAAACCGTTGCAAAATTGGGAAAGTCTATCAGATATGAATCTATTCAATCTTGTGTTGTGGTGAGAAACAAACATCAGCATTATACGGAAGCCAGTTTGATTAATACTTTGGAGGATTTAGGTATAGGACGACCCTCTACATTTGCTAGCATAGTAGATACAATCATTGAACGCGGATATGTCAAGAAAACAAATATTGAGGGCACTACGATAAAATGCATGGAATTTACTCTCTATGATAAAAACAATATAATAGAAACAACAGAGAAAGAAAAAGTATTTGGAAATGAGAAAAATAAACTGGTCATTCAACCTACCGGAATCCTTACAATAGAATTCTTGATTCATCATTTTGAACAGTTATTTTCTTATGAATATACGAAAACCATGGAGCAACAATTAGACTTAGTATCATCAGGAAAACAAACAGATTGGTCCAAACTATGTGAGAATTGCGATTCAGAAATTAAAACCCTTTCTAAAACAATCAAGAATCTTTCAAAACAAACCTATGCTTTAGATCAGCAGAACGAGGTGGTCTTCCAAGCATATGGCCCATCTATAAAACACACTAGCGAAGATGGAACGGCAGAATATTTAACTATTAAAAAAGATATGAAACTAGATTTAGAAAAGCTCAAAGAGGGTGCTTATTCTATGGACGATCTTGTAGAAATTAAACAAAGTTGTTTAGGTAAATATGAAGAAGAAGAACTCTTTCTCAAATCAGGTAGATATGGTCCCTACGTAGAATGGGGTCAGAAGAAAGAAAGCATTAAAGAAATACAGAAACCGCTCAACCAAATCACTATGCAAGATATAGAAACTTTTTTGGCAAAAACATCTAGTAAAACTGAGAAAAATATTTTGCGTGTATTGAATGACGATTTAAGTATAAGAAAAGGTAAATTTGGCGCATATGCCTACTATAAAAGAAAAGATATGGCGAAACCAGAATTCCTGAATATTAAAAAATTCAATCAGGGATTTTTAACATGTACAAAAGAATCATTAATAGATTGGTTAAAAGAAACGTACCACATTTAACCACTTATAATAATCTACAAGAAATATATAATACAAAAAATATTAGATATGGCTAGAAGCAATGTATTTTTAAACTATACTGTCTTTCTCATTCTCTACCTTGTTGCGATCATAGTTCTTTTTTATGACAACACAGTAATTATTGGTTATTATTTTATTTTTGTTGTTACTTGCGCATGTACACTATACAACATGTCCTATTTAACAAATCTTGAGGGAATGGAGTTAGTACCACAAGTAATTTCTTTTTCCATTGTAGTTAGTGGCATATTTCACTCAATATCTCTTATTTTTGTTATTATGATGATAAGCAATATGCGTGTAAAATATTCAAGTACTTATGGAACACCAATAGAATTACCTCCAAAATATCAAGTACAGTTGGATATGTTTAAAAACCTAATGATTTCTACATTTTCTATTTGTTTTCTTCTACTACTCTGGTTCGCTCTTTATTATGACATACTGAATAAATCTAATATTGTTTACACAAAATCTATAGGAAATATTATTGCAAACCCATTTCCCTACTTTGTTATGTTAGTGGCCTGTGCACCATTAATCATGTCGTCAATTAATCTTGCCATAACAAATGATTTCACAAAACTATCACGTAAAGAGTTAATGAAGTAGATTAATCTCTATAGGATGATAAATATATTTATTCGCGAATAGAGATTAAAAACAATCCAGTTTTATCTCTATACAGGATAAGGAATACCAATGAAATATTATGAATCTCAATATGAAGATTATTTGTCTTCTATTGAGAAATACAATCTACATCCCGAATTAAAACAAATACACGAGACTTTACCTAGTAAAATGAATCAATTAGAAAATCTAATAATCTATGGTCCAGCTGGTGTGGGAAAGTATTCACAAATCCTCTACTTATTAAAAAAGTATAGTCCTAGTGAACTAAAATACGATAAGAAAATTACGATTACCACTGACAAACAGGAATACATTTACAAAATAAGTGATATTCATTATGAAATTGATATGTCTCAATTAGGATGTAATTCAAAGCTACTATGGCATGAAATCTTTTTCCAAATAGTAGATATCATATCAGTAAAACAAGAAAAGTTAGGTATTATTTTATGTAAAAACTTCCACTTGATTCATGCAGAACTGTTAGAAATCTTCTACAGTTATATGCAGCAATACAATCATAGTCAGAGCAATATTAAAATTAAATTTTTTATTATGACAGAACATCTTAGTTTTATACCCACCACTATTTTGAACGCATGTCAAGTTCTACGAATACAACGACCCTCAAAGGATAAATACTTAGAATTATCGCAATACAACACAAATGATTCATCCAAATCTTTCTTGCAATATATCACAAATAACAAACACAATAATAAGAAAGGCCCTAACTCTAGAAAAACGGTGGATATTATGAACAGTATTAACGTAGATAGTATATTAAATATTAAAGAATTACGATCGTTTCAACTAATAGAATCACCAGAAGAAATACCCAAGGACGTATTCAATATTATTTGCGACAACATTATTCATGAAATGGTGAATCCTAAGAAGATATCGTTTACAAATCTACGCGATACATTATATGATATTCTAACTTATAACTTAGATATGTCAGAATGTTTATGGTATATTTTAGTCCATTTTATTAATGAAAGAAACTGTTTATCAGAAGAAGACATTTCGGAAATTTTAATTAGAACCTATTCTTTCTTAAAATACTACAATAATAATTATCGCCCCATATACCATTTAGAGAGTATACTATTTTATATAATAAACAAAATACATAACTATCATGAACTATAAAAAGGCATGTGGGACTTTAGAATTGAATATGGAAGATGAAATAACCACGGAGTCGTTGAAGCGCCAATACAGAAGACAGGCATTGAAATATCACCCAGATAAGAACCCCAGTAATAATGCCGTTGCAAAGTTTCAGGAAATTCAAGAGTCATATGAATTTCTAAAAAAATATAAAGATTTTAAGGATTTTAAAGATTCGGCATCTGATTCAGAAGAGGATACTGATAGTGAAAACAGCGATTGTAGTGAAAATAGAAATAATTACAAACATATTTTACTATCGTTTCTAAAAAACATATTAATTCCTGAAAAAAGAAACCAACTATTTTATACTATATTAAAACAAGTTGCCAGTACATGTGAAGCTAATGCATTGGAAATATTAAGAAAACTAGAGAAACAGAATTTAATACAGGTTTTTGACATCATAGACAGGAACAAAGACGTATTACATTTTACTGAAGAGTTTATCAATCAAATTAAAGATTTGATCAGTGAAAAAACAAAGAATGATGAATGTATTATATTGAATCCCACATTAATTGACTTATTTGAAAACAACCTTTACAAAGTAAAAATAAATGGATTTACGTATGTAGTCCCCCTTTGGCATAATGAACTAGTCTATGACAATTCAGGGAATGATATTTATGTAAAATGTGTTCCCATACTACCTGAGAATACTAGTATAGATGACAAGAATAATATACACGTTTCTCACCAATATAAAATTCAGGATATTTGGAAGAAAGAGTGTTTAACAATTACTGTCGGATCAGCCAATTTTTATATTTTGAGAGAAACCCTGAAAATGAAAGAGGAGCAAAGTTTTACGTTTATTAAGCAGGGTATTTCACGAATCAACACGAAGAATATTTATGACGTAGAAAATAAAGGAGACGTAATCATTACAATCCAATTAGATATGTAAGAAAATTATATATAAATAATATTGTTTATATATAAATGAGAATTATCAGCCTTTTATTCTTATTGTTTCTAACTGCCCAGTTTTGCAAAGGATTTTACCCATTTAATCCTAAGTTCTTTATCAATAAGCATGAGACTACAAAAAAAATAGAATACAAATACAATTTACGATTGGAACAGCAGAATACTATCAATAAAATAAATGGAGTTTATGCATTAATTGGACCCAACATTAATATAAGGAGAATAACATCCTTATTTGATTTATTTTTAGGAGATGGAATGATTCAAAGCATTTTCTTTGACAATGGAGAACTTACTTATGTAAAGCATTTTGTAAGAACTGAGAAACTACTTTACGAAGAAAATAGTGGTAAATTACCCACAAATATGGTATTTCAAATGTTTTTCTTAATGATAAACAAAATGGGTATATTTCCAAATACATTAGGATTAGCAAATACCGCAATCATGAGCATTCATAACAAAAACTATGCATTGTATGAACGAGATCATCCTTATTTATTAGACATTAATTTCTCAAAAAAGACGATCAAAACGATTCAAAAAGTGAAGATACCTACTATGACTTCTTTCTCAGCCCACTCAAAGTTTAATACAACCATAGATACCATTGAATATGATGTTTTAAGAAACAGAGTTATTTATTATGAATTAACAGAAAACTTTTCACCTATCCATAAAAGGATTATCCCTATGACCTATTTGCCTATCGTTCACGATTTCCTAAAAACACCATCTAATAAAATCATCGTCATAGATTCGCCCATTGTTGTTGATTTTTCTAATATGTTCAAGAAAACGATGCCCATCATGGTAAATTCTAACGATCCAACATTTATTCATGTCCTTTCTAAGAATACTATGAAATTGGAGCGATATGAGGTAGGTGAAGCATTCTATGTATTCCATTATGCTGATTACAAAGAAACCGAAACCGATATGGAAATATACGCATGTCTCTACAATAAATTAGATTTCTCAACATTAACCAACAAAGGTAAATATAGAAAAATCGTTATTCATAAAGAAACAGGAAAAGTATCAATTATAAAAGATACAGAATTAGAGAAATTAGATCTGGAATTTCCAGTAAAAATTGGGGAGGATGGCCGAATCCTATTCCGAAATATAGAAAACAATCGTATGAATGGATTTGTTGTTTGTAAAGATCTAGATATCATTAAAAAGATAGAATTCAAAAATAGGTTTATATCTGGAGAACCTGCTATTCATACTATTGATTCTATACCGTATTTATTTACTTTTGCATTTGATGACCGAAATAACAATCGGGGTTATTTGATAATTATGAACATGGACACATACGAAGAGATAGAAATACCTATAGAAGAACCTATTACCATCGGATTTCACTCTATTTTTATACCCAAGATTAATCTGTAAACAAACATAGCGGTGAAATCCTAATTTTCGCATCATTCTTTTCAATAGCGCTCATATGAAAATAACGATGTTCACAATCCGTCATAGGATGGACTATTTCATGATAAGATGTATCTAATGTAATAGAAGTACCCAATGCTTTCTCATTTTGATCTACTAATTCACTCGGAACCATATCATATGAATTCATAATATTCCAATCATAGAAACAATCAGCGAATTTATCTTTTTTGTAGATTGCGAATCCATTAAACGC
>Ga0136644_10003585_pt1 | contig 11639 bp, 10 predicted proteins | sample C_130820_EF_Meta_FD_94780 | JGI IMG/M metagenome (GOLD analysis project Ga0136644, IMG submission 94780) | Freshwater microbial communities from Lake Croche, Canada to study carbon cycling - C_130820_EF_MetaG (v2) (version 2) | ecosystem: Environmental > Aquatic > Freshwater > Lake | place...
ATTCTTATCATAATTAATTCTAATAGGTAAAACACTTTGATTTACATGAAAACACCAACCAGTAATAGAAAGCATATTGTTTTTTACATTGTACTCTTGTATGTACCCTAACACATTTGGATGAGACGTGGAATGCATAGTTTGTAGTAAATAGTAAATAAACTATGAACCAATATTTTAAATTGTTTCCGTATAAAAAATACAAAAAAATTATCAATAAATGTATATTCGTAAAATGACAAGAGGTATTATTATACCAATTTTAGAAAAATATGAAGAGATGCTATTTTTCAACCTTTTCTTGTTACGTAACAGTTTGGGATGTCAGCTTCCAATAGAATTATGGCAAATTGGTCAGGAAATAAGTGATTCAATGAAACATCAACTAGAAAACGTTAAAAATACGATAAATATATCATTCAAATACGTAAATGATTACATTGATCAACCAGAGTTCTGGAAAGGATGGCAGATAAAAGCCTTTATTTTAAAACACACTAGTTTTGATGAAGTTATTTTATGTGATTGCGATATCTATTTTTTACAGAATCCCGAAATTGTTTTTAGAGATCCAGGGTATGTAAAAACTGGCACGTATTTTTTTAAAGATTGGTTAAAGCATAGTCCTGGAAATGTAGATGTAGAAGTACCCGCTAGAGCAGGATTTATACAACATTTGATGCCGAAAAGGAATCGCTATTTTCCTGAAGAATGGAATTATATTTATGGGTTGCGAGATACAGTACAGTCAATGTGGTACTATCAAGAATCAGGTGTCGTCTACATAAATAAAACTATGCATCCAGATGTCATTGAAACAATTTATAAGTTGAATGAAAATTACAAAGAAACTTACAAATATATTTACGGAGACAAAGAAACATTTTGGTTAGCATGTTGTATGAATGATAAACCGTTTTGTATGAATCCTATTGCAGGAGAAAATTATAGATCTGAACCAAAAGTACCTTATATTAGTAATACTAATGATAGTCCTAATGCATTTACTCATTTTTATAATGATTTGGTATTTTTTTCTCAAAAAGGATATCCTATTTTCAAAATGATCAATAACAAAAAAAATAAACCAATGTCTATGAATTTTTCATAATTTTATTCCTCGTAATAGTAGCAAAAATAATTCTTTAAGGTCTATCGGTGGAAGTGTAGCCAAATGGTTAATTAAAAATTATACACAAGAGACCCATATCCTATAAGATGATAAATATATTTATCATCTTATAAAGATTAATATATTAAATTCTGTAAGTATATAAAAGATGAAAAAAAAAACCATATTATTATTAGGGATTCTTTTATTATTGATACTAAGTTTACTTTTCATTTATATCAACTGTTTCTCATTCAAAGATGGTTTTGATACTTCTTCCTTTATTGCTTTATCATATGATAATTCAACTATACCAACAAATACCGAAAATTTAGAAAAATTATTTGAGAAAAATAACTATAACTACAAGATCATAGGGAAAGGTAAACAGTGGGAAGGTTGGTATGGTAGAACACAAGAATATTTGCTTTACATAAATGACATTCTAGAAGAAGGGAACGATAATTATTACGTTCTACTTTGTGATGGTAGAGATGTTTTGATAAATGAGAACATTGATGATTTTATTGAGAAAGCAAAGAATATATGTAAAAGAACCAATAAATCCATGATCTTTGGTGCTGAACGTCATTGTTGTGCAGGAAATGGCGGAATAAACTCCAATGATGATTACAAGAACAAAATGATTGAAATAGCAAGAGACAAAACCAAATATGATTATTATTATTTAAATTTTGGATTACTCTTTGGTAAAGTTTCTGATATTAAAACATTTTTTGATAAAATAGATGTAAAACCAGGTGAAACTGATCAGTCATTGGCGGTTGTTGAATTTTGCAACCATCACGATAACTACCACTTAGATTATGATCAAGAAATATTTTCAAATAACTCAGGTGAATGTAAATTGACTTGGGATGATGACAAACAAAAATTTAGACATAGCGTGACGAATACATATCCTTCAATATTACATTTTCCCGGAGGTAATTGGGACTGTTATAAGAGTTGTGCATTGAAGTTATTTGAAAATGCGGATACCCCCCCTACCTATTATAACTAATGGATTACTTAATAAAATTATAATAGTATTTTATATTGTATGTACGCATAGTATATATGAAATTAATAAGTTCACTATTCTATATTTTACTACTTTTATTAACTATCACATATGTATTATACTATCATAAAACACTTATTGTTTCAACAGGGAGGAAAGAAGCATTTGATAATACATTTTATAAAGATCAAGAAATTGTCATTGCACGTTATAATGAAAATCTAAATTGGATTAATGATGAACCATTTAATCGTCACCCAATTATTGTATATAATAAAAGTGATAATGATAATTTTGCAAGTAGTGATAATATTAAAAAAGTAGTAAACTTACCTAATGTAGGTAGAGAAATGAATTCATATTTTTACCATATTATAGAAAACTATGATAACTTAGCTGAAGTAACGATTTTCTTACCTGGATCAGCAGATTTAGAAAACAAGCGTGAGCGTTCAATCAATCTGGTAAAAAACGTTGAAAAAACCACAGAGACAACCATGGCATGTTTTAATAATGAAAATTTTGTTAAGGATAATTATAATTTTACTATTGATAACTATATGTCTAGTCATGAGAATAATCGTACTATGAACAATGATTCAAGTATGCAAGTAAGTGATACTAGACCCTTTGGTGATTGGTTTACTAATAATTTTACGAATGGTGAAAAAAACAACTGTATTTCGTTTAATTCTATTATTGCAATTAGTAGAAAGAATATTTTACAAAAACCTAAGTCATATTATGAGAAATTAAATAATCAAGTTAATACACATCAAAATCCTGAAGTAGTACATTATTTAGAACGCTCTTGGTATGCTATCTTTTATCCTTTTAATGAGGATGCCTCGTTTATCTAAGAGTTATATTATTACAAAGATAAATCAGTTAACACATACAAAAAATGTGCGAACTTAAATTTTCAAGGGTGTAAAATGATCATATGAAAATGATCTTTTTGACATTTTAATAGCATATGCTCCATTAGAATTTATGCACTCGTCATCATTATCACAATTTTCAAGTCTTTCACTTTTATCTTTCCAAAATTTCAAACCAAAAGGTGGTGTTTCTCTCATCAACTTTTTTATATGTTCATTATTTGAAAATACACCATAATTAGCTAAAGTATGACTACTACCGTCATCTTCGCAACTTAAATAGGGAACATTGTTCCATTGTTCGTTAAATTCTTCATCTGTTTCGACTAATTCTTTGAATAAATTATCCATCCAAAAGTAATTGTCTGCAGAATTATTTGTATTCCAATAATCATCACACTTTTCTTTCCATTTAGTTATTATGTAAGAACCTTTTTTTGATACAATAAACCAACTAGCGGGTCCTACCTTTATATCCATACCAGCACCATTACCATGATACATCCAAAAATCGCTTGGTTCAATGCTTTTATGTACCCAACTATCCAGTGGTTGCATGCATAGAAAGGTAGAATCTGCCCAAATACCACCATGGTTTTTTAATAAAGATAAGCGTATTATATCACTTTTAGCTTGGTAAGATATATCTTTAGTATCATCATACATATAGTCTATATCTGTAATATAGTCCTTTAAATTATCCATATCCAAGTATTCTACTTTCCATGTAGGATTATTTGTAACCCATGATTCTGCAACTTTTATTTGTAAATATGGAGCATTGTTCCAACCCTGAAACCATAATAACCATATAGTTTTATTTATTGTATTATTTTTTGTAAAACATTCTGCTATTTTGTAGTTGCTATGTAAATAAAGTAGTATTCCTAATAATATTAGTAATAGTAACAACAATAAAATTACATATATTTTGTTTTTATCCATATTATAATTGATATATATTATTTTATACACTGAGTATTTTATACTTTTGAACAATTAAATAGAAATGCTTTACACCGACGACAAAGTAAGAGTAACGTTTCTGATAATCAATAATGTAAAAATTCCGATAAAAATATCTAATTAAATATCAGTACTATATAATATGTATTATACTATTACTGTAATAATTGTCTTAGTAATACTTTCTTTTATTATTTATCAATTATATGTGATCAATAAAAATGTAACTACAAGCAACAGTTTAGTAAACAATCCAATATCTTCAATTATTAGTTTTGAGAAAGAGAATATACCTAAAATCATTATCCAAACATGGAAATCAAATGTTGTACCTCAGCGATATATGCAATTAATACAATCTATAAAGGTCAACCATCCAGATTACCAATATTTGTTTTTCACAGATCAAGATATTGAAGAGTTCTTGAAATCTAATTACCCAGAATACTATCAGACCTATTTAAATCTACCCATTAAGATTCAACGAATAGATTTCTTTAGATATGTCGCAGTCTATCACTTTGGAGGATTTTATATGGATCTAGACATGCTTTGTCTAAAATCTTTTGATGATCTATTGAAATATACTTGCATTTTCCCTGTAGACGAATTCATTAGTAAACCCTTGTGTAAGTTTCCTAGATATAAACCTTATTGTGATAAAGGTTATTATTACTTATTAGGACAATATGCATTTGCTGCTTATCCTAGACATCCATTTGTCAAAGCCATTGTTGATAAAATTCACACAAGTATCAACAAATATATCAAATATGTGAACTTTGATTCAGAAGACTATGTATACAAGACAACTGGTCCGGATTTTGTTACGAGTATGTACATAAATTATAAAGAGAAAGACGATATTTTAGTATTGAATAATGGGAAACGCCAATATTTCGGGGATTATGCGAAACATAATTTTTTTGGGACCTGGAAATAAGGGAACCAATGGTTCCTCAATGATAACGTAGTCATCATAAGGTGGAAACTCACTTCGTGACTTCTTACCCTTATAAACCCTCCTTTTAGTGAATACATAGTTGTTATTTCTGCTTTGGTTTGTTTTGGTTTGGTTTGTTTTTCTCTTGAAAATTATATCTGAATACTATAACCTAATCATGAAACTAGATATAAATGATCCAATCTATTTTACTATTTTTACAATGGCATTTAGTATTTTTTTTATTTTTTGCACACTCTACACCTTTTTTCCTTCTATCTTAGAAGGGTATGGCCCTTATACCCAGATGCCTCTCATAGATTGTCCCGGCAATGATATAGTTGGTGGTGGTACGAATAAAACGATTGATGACTGTGCAATTAGTTGTGATAATAATAAGGGTTGTAGTTCTTTTACTATGGATAATAAAGGACAATGTTTATTAAAAAATGGTTGTTCTGCAATGAAAGGTGATCCCCTGAAATATTCTTATTTCAAAGTCATAGGAGATGTTGTTGGTCCTCCAGGATCTCAAGGTGAACCTGGTCATCAAGGTCCTCCTGGAGCACAAGGCAAAGATGGTGATCCAGGACCAAAAGGGAATCCAGGTAATATTGGTGCACCAGGTCTACAGGGTGTTCATGGTCCACCTGGTTCACCAGGTTCAATCGGTCCTCCAGGACATATGGGACCTACTGGTGATCAAGGTAATGAAGGTCAACAAGGTCCTATGGGTGAAATGGGACCTACTGGGGCCATGGGTAACCAAGGTTTAGCAGGAACAGCTGGTGCAGTGGGTTCTCCTGGTACAATTGGTCCTATTGGACCACCTGGTGATCTAGGACCTACTGGAGCACAAGGCGATAAGGGTGATAAGGGTGATCAAGGTGAACAAGGTGTAGTTGGTTTACAGGGTCAGGTTGGTCCACTTGGCCCAACTGGTATGCAAGGTAATCCTGGTCCAGTTGGACAAATGGGTCCAGTAGGCAAAACGATTACCTCATCAGAGAACTTAAATGTTAGCGCTTTTACACCTTAATTTTATTTGATTGATTGATCTTATTTTAATTCTTTTCTTTTTAAAATTTATATAACAATAATATAACTAGAATTATTGTTATCATGAATATAAATATACATAAAATAATTTTCATCACATTTGCAATAGTATTTAGTCTTTATTTCTTTGTATGTTTTTTTTATACTTACTTCCCGTCTTCATTTAAAGAAGGGCTTAGCCAATCTGAGTCAATGTGTTATTTAATTAGATACCCTGATTTACTTAATAATTATGGGTGGAATTTTGGTAGAGCAGAAGAACATTGGAATAATCATGGACGAAACGAAGGGAGAACTTATGCATGTAGTTTTCCGGGTCAGGCAGGTCCACCAGGTCCTGGAGGTCCACCAGGTCGTGCTGGTGCTAATGGTGCTGTTGGTCCACCAGGTCAAAATGGTGCTGTTGGTCCTCCAGGTCAAAATGGTACAAATGGAGTTCAGGGAATAAAAGGTGATAAGGGTGACAAAGGTGATAAAGGCGATAAAGGTGAACAGGGGCCATTTGGTTATACTGGCGAGCAAGGCCCTATGGGTCTTCCTGGAGGAGATGGTGTAGCAATTACTGGTCCAAGAGGTCCGGGTGGTCCACCAGGTGATAAAGGTAATCCAGGTCCAGTTGGTCCGAAAGGACCAATCGGTGATGATGGTATCCAAGGACCTCCAGGTGTAGATGGTGTATTAGGTCCAGCAGGACCACCTGGATCACTAGGTAGACAAGGTGATGATGGATTACGAGGTCCTCCAGGTCCTACTGGATTTACAGGCCGACTTGGCCCGCAAGGTCAACGAGGTGATACTGGAGAAGAGGGTCAAGTAGGAGACATTGGATCACCTGGTGTACCAGGTGATGTTGGTGAGGTTGGAGCACCAGGTCCAGCTGGACCTATTGGATTACAAGGAGACAAAGGTGATTCTGGTGAGAAAGGTGATAAAGGAGATCAAGGTGATTCTATAGAAGGACCTCAAGGAGTTCGTGGACCTGCAGGTCCAATCGGATCACTCGGACCACTTGGAGCTGCTAATCTGATTCCTACAATAAACAATGTGGTGCCTGTAGAGGGGTTTAGCAATTTTAGTAATTCCTTTAGTTATTATACACCGATGAACATTTAAAATTGGACAAACCACCTATGGTGGTTTGCTTTTTAATTGATTTATCGGCAACGTTGCCCTTGAAACTCTAGTGGGACGCTTTTAGAGCGTCCCATTTTAAATCTTCAAGGGTGTAAATAGTTAAGGTCTAACGGTAGAATCAAAAAATATATATTCATAATATAACTATTATTTTTATTATGAATATGGATATACATAAATTAATTTTCATCATATTTAGTATAGTTTTTATTAGTTTTTTTATATTTTCTTGTATTTATACTTATAAAGAAGGAGCAAGCGCAATAACACCAGTCGTTAAACAAGGTAACAATGGATCTGTAAATTGTTCTTCTTACTGTTCAGGAAATTACGATGGTGGGAGTCTTGACGGTTGTATTTCAAGTTTAGATAATAATAACGTACGTAATGGAGATTGTAATGGAGGTTGGGGTGGTAATGGAGGTTGGGGTGGTAATGGAGGTTGGGGTGGTAATGGAGGTTGGGGTCGTAATGGACCTAATTGTTTATGTATAAGTAATAAATTAATACCGGGGCCCGTAGGACCCGTAGGACCTGCGGGCAAAGATGGACCTGTAGGACCTGTTGGACCCGCTGGTCCCGGCGGCAATCCAGGAACTGCTGGAGCACCTGGTGTCAATGGTACAAATGGAAAAGATGGTGGTCCAGGTCCTCAAGGAGATCCCGGTCCACCAGGAAAAGAAGGTGAACCTGGTCCACCTGGACCACAAGGTGCTGGTGGTGGAGGAAAAGGTGGGTCTGCTCCTGGTCCAATGGGGCCTCCAGGATCAAAAGGTGATCCTGGCTCACCTGGCCCAAGAGGATTAGATGGAAGTCCTGGACCACCTGGATCACAAGGTCTTGTTGGTAAAGATGGTCCAGAAGGACCTGCTGGTCCTGAAGGGCCTCAAGGAAAACCCGGAAATCAAGGGCAACAGGGACTGAAAGGTGAACAAGGTATCCAAGGAAAGCCAGGTGTTCCTGGTGAAAGAGGACCCACTGGTGATCCTGGACCAGCAGGACCTTTGGGACCTGCAGGTATTGCGGGAGCTGCTGGCGAAGTAGGTGCACCTGGTACAATAGGTCCGCCTGGACCTACTGGTGAGCAAGGTATTCAGGGTGATCAAGGTATACAAGGAGTACAGGGGGTACTAGGACCAGAAGGACAGCGGGGCCCGATTGGACGTGTAGGTGATGTTGGTGCTATGGGACAAGTCGGACCTGCTGGTGGATCTATTGGTGGACTTTCATATGTTCCTATCAAATAACAGAATGTATAGTCCGTTTTCCCCTATATTTTAATATATCAAGTACTTTACTAGTTGTCGGAAATTCTTCTTTACCATAAATATCCTGTAATAATATCCATTCAAATAATCCACCTCCATATACATATACTTCAGTAAATCCCAAAGCTACTAATTGCCTATATTTTTTTTCTACTGTATCATCGTTTGTGTTTTTTCCATAAACTATGATAGTCTTATCTCGTAATGTGTATTGTCCAAGTAGTTCATTGATGATGGTTTCTTCCATATGATACGAAACTGTATTCACAATTAAACAAAGTTGTTCATCTATAGGGAGTGTATTGATTAGTATGAAACGATCTTTGTTTTTAATTGCACATTGTACATCTTCAAAAGTACTTTTTTTTATGGGCGAAGAAAACAATCCCGACAACATGGATACTGTATAATTATATTAATATACTATCAATTAAGCGCACATTTTTAATTATTTTTATGCGGAGATTAATATATAAAGAATAATATATATTTACTAATCTATGACAGTTGTAAATAATATTGAAATTGATAATATACAATATCGTAGAAATGCAATAAAAGATGCTATTGAAAACAATGAACCTTTAGAAAACAAATTACATGTTATTGTTGTTATCTCTAATCCATGTTTATTTGCCCGTAGATACATATTGTTTAAAGAATTTATTCAAAGAATGGAATTAGAAGAACCTAATGTGAATTTGTATTTGGTTGAGTTGGCGTATGGAAACAAACGTTTTTTCGCAACAGATTCAAATAACAAATTCCATCTCCAAATACGCACAGAACATCCCTTATGGCATAAAGAAAACATGGTAAATGTGGGAATACGAAAACTATTACCACCTGACTGGAAAGCAGTAGCATGGATTGATGCTGATATTGAGTTTGAAAACCCTACTTGGGCAGTTGATACATTGAAGATTTTAAATGGTTCCAAAGATATTGTACAATTGTTCAGTCATTGTGTGGATATGAACCAACATGAAGAAGCCATGAATGTGTTTCCAAGTTTTGGATTTCAATTCATGAAACAATTACCCTATAGTAAAAAACCTATTAATTTTTGGCATCCAGGATATGCATGGGCATGTACACGTAAATTCTATGAAAAGATTGGTGGATTGTTTGAACAAGGAATTCTAGGATCTGGTGACAATATTATGGCATTGGCATTTGTACAAAAAGCCCAATATGCGATCAATGATCAATATTCAGATGATTATAAAGAAAGTATTTATGAACTTGAAAGAAAAACGAAATCATTGCGATTAGGATATGTTCCTGGTGTGATACGTCATTATTATCATGGTTCTAAAAAGAATCGTAATTATGCAAATCGTTGGAAAATATTAGTGGATTATGATTATCATCCGTCACTCCATATTACAAAAGATAAGGATGGTATACTAGTTCCAACTGATGACTGTCCAAAGGAATTGCTAAGTGAAATTGTAAACTATTTCAAGAGCAGAAACGATGACGAAATGTATGAAGGAGGAGATTTTAGTAAGCGAATAAGACCATCATTAAGTACAAATGGGTTACAAGAGATGAATAAGGTTTCTGAGATTGCTACGAGTTTTTTTAATGCATTTGATGATTTTGTTAATCCAGAACTCTAAAAAAATTGAATATTATAAGAAAGGATATAATATTTAATAAGCATTACCTTGAATACGATGGATTTTACTCAGAACAAACTTACAAGAGCCGAATGGGAAAATATAGAGATTCCAGTATTACCAGAAGAAAAGAAAATTCTGGAGATGATTGTACAAGGATTTTCCGACGTTAATATTCATACAAATGAAACTCTATCATTGTTCTCCTATATAAAAATAGAGAAAACTAGTGAGATTGAACATATGTTATACAAACGATACTTTGAAGAATCCGTCATAGAAACAATTAAAAAGTACGGAAATGTTAACGAATTACAACTCCAAGGATACGCAGTTCCTCTGGTTATTTCAGGCGAATTAAAATCACTCAAAACCGCAGATACTATACGCATTCAAAATATGGATAATAATGTAAAAGTGAACAGGGCCATTATTTATGAGTATCTCTTGCTTGATCTATGGCAAGAACTCTTGAAACAAATTTCAAAAAAGAAACAAAAATATTCATTCTATTTGTATACTCTCCTACAACTTAAAAAGACATCTATTGCCCACATTAATAAGCACGTACTTGCTGTCATTGATGAAACCATTGCACAAGTAAATCGTTTTACAAAAACGAGCGAAATTATTACCAATGCCTATGAATTTATTGAGAAGAATCAATATCTTCTTAAATATGAAGATAAAACACTGTTTCAACATCAAAAAGAGCTCTTTACGATATGTAAACCACCTAGTGATCAGGATAGGCCCTTTGTTTCTAAGTTGATTCTGTATACCGCTCCTACCGGAACGGGTAAGACACTTAGTCCGATTGGTCTTTCAGAAAATTACCGAATTATTTTCGTATGTGTAGCCAGACATATTGGTCTTGCTTTAGCAAAATCCGCGATTTCTGTAGAGAAAAAAGTTGCATTTGCATTTGGATGTGATACCGCATCAGATATTCGTCTCCACTATTTCTCCGCAATCAATTATACGAAAAATAAGCGATCTGGTGGAATTGGGAAAGTAGACAATAGCGTTGGAGATAATGTTGAAATCATGATTTGTGATGTGAAATCGTATGTTACTGCGATGCATTATATGTTGGCCTTTAACCCTGCAGAGAAGATCATTACGTATTGGGATGAACCGACCATTACACTAGATTATGAAGAACACCCTCTCCATCAGGTGATACAAACAAATTGGAGAGAAAATCTGATTCCTACGTTTATTCTATCTTGTGCTACACTTCCTACGTCAGATGAATTGCAACCTGTATTTGATGATTTCAGAAATAAATTTGATGATGCGGTCATCCATACGATTACTAGTTTTGATTGTAGAAAATCTATTCCTATCTTGAATAAGGATGGATACTGTGTATTGCCTCATATGCTGTATTCAGAGTATAATGATTTGGTCAGGTGCGTAAACTATTGCATGGAAAATAAAACATTGCTGCGTTACTTTGATTTGAGAGAAATAATACGATGTGTTGAATACATGAACGAACATGAGTTTGTAGATGCAGCCTATTCTATTGATTCTTATTTCGCAGAAAACATTACAGATATTACTATGAATAGTTTGAAGGAATATTATTTAGTCATGTTATTGCATTTGAATAGTCTAGAAAA
>Ga0136644_10003589_pt1 | contig 11634 bp, 9 predicted proteins | sample C_130820_EF_Meta_FD_94780 | JGI IMG/M metagenome (GOLD analysis project Ga0136644, IMG submission 94780) | Freshwater microbial communities from Lake Croche, Canada to study carbon cycling - C_130820_EF_MetaG (v2) (version 2) | ecosystem: Environmental > Aquatic > Freshwater > Lake | place: Lake...
ATATGGAGTGTTTATCCAGTATTCAATCCATTCTTTAGAAAACCGCGTCCAGAAATTATATCAACACATTTAGTTTTTTTAGTAGGAACTTTTTTTGGAATTATAAATCGCCCTAAATTAAAATCTATTCAATTAACTTTAACGCCTAAACATAATAGTCAAAAAGAAGATAGTGAAAGGACAATCAAATATTTCAAAGAAGATGGTACTGTTATTCGTTTTGATAAAATCGGATTCACCACAAAATTTTATGGAAAAGAAGGTGGTTTAGGAAATTTCGAATCACGTGTTAAACCATCAGAAATTGTTAGTAAATTATTATTGAAAGAATATCCTGAATACGGAAAAATATCTGTTCGAAAAAATGGAATTTATGAATTTCGCCTAAATAAAATTCCTTCTAAAATTTCTCCTTCTCCAAAAAATAAAACGCGCAAAAACTTGAAAAAATAATTTTTTATTATTTATAAGAAAAATAATAAAAAACCTAGCCATTTTAGACCTTTTCGCATCAAAGATGCTGACTAATTATAAAAAGTATTATCATCATATCCTACATCTAATTTGGTATTAAATAACTTTACTAATATTTCTCCACAAAAATTTCTGAACTCTTCATTTGAAGAACCAGCTAGCGTATCATATAAAATAGCACTATGTACCACAATATTTATTATATTAGAATTTGTAGGTATATTATGATGTTTGAAATTAAAGTATAAAATATTATAATCAATATTTATATATTTATCTTTAATAAATTTTTCAAGTTCTAACATTTCATTAAAAATCTTATCATTGAATTCATTTTCGCGATAACTATTATCAAATAAATAATCTTCATTAATATAGACAAAATATATTTTTTTAGGTTGATTTATAATATAATTGAATCTAGTAATTCTTCTTTTATATTCTTCAACACCAATATTAACATCAGGATTAAAATGTTCTAATGAAAAACCATATTTATTATAAAAAATACCATTATGTACATCAGGAATAAAATCTTCAAAATTATTTTCTAATACTTTTTGAATTTTATTTGGAAATGCTGGAATATTCCAATCAAATGGTAATGAAAAATTACGAATATTAGCATATTTACAAGCTAATGCCGATGTACATCTATGTCCAAATGGTATCATAAAATAATCATTTTCAATTACAAAATTATTAGGATTATTTATTACATAAGAAAACATTTATACTATAATTATTACAGAAGTAAAAAAATAAGTAATTTAACGAGCTAGAGGTGTTTTTATAACATTCATTGTAGCGGTTCTCACAATCGTTTCATATGCTGCAGCAATAATACCAAGCATAACAATAAATGGAAGTAGAACCAATATCCAAGAAATAATACCTAAACCCTTAGTGCAGAAAAAGTTCAATAACCAAGTGTATAACAAAACAAAGATTACTTTAATGATAAGTGAATAAGCAGTAACACCTTGTGAAACCATAATAAGAATACTTATTACTGCCAAAATAAAATAGATAAGTGCCGGAGTGCAAAGTTTTGGAAAATTCATATTTATATAATATCTAAATATTATTCTTTCCTTCCCAATTTTCTAATAATGTCAACGGAATTTCAGGTAATTCAATATGCGATTCCCAAAAATAACGACAAAAAGACCATTTATATTTTATTTTTTGAACAGGATAAAATTCCCCATTTTCTTCAAAATGTTCTCTTAAATTGTTATTAATAAAAGATGGATTCATTTTTCCTAAAGGTAAAACATAAAATAATTGTATTTCTGGAGAAAACGCAGTTCTCGTATTTTTTTCAGAAAAATATTCAATTTGTTTATGAGAAACAAAATTCGCTAAATCGCTAAATAATGGTGGATAATGATAATTGTATTTCCACTTCCAATCTGGACATTCACACGTATAGTATTTGAAAACCCATTCTAATCCTTCTAAATAATTTACGCATACATTTTTTCGGTTAATTTCATTTCCAAATAAAACTTTATAATATCGCGATTCCCAAAAACGTTCACTAGGGCAAATATATTTCTCTTCTGCACGATAAATCACAGGAATACTCGCCAATATTTTTTCCCTCTCTTCATCAGTATTGTCTAACCATTTATATGTATCCCATTTATCACGAACAAAATATTCTTTCAATAATAAATTATGCTCTCTCTTTGCAAGTTCTCCTACAAAGAGACGCACCCATCTCCATTGAATTGTATTTGTTTCCGGTGAAATAAAATGACGATCTGGATACTTTCCTAAATATAAACGATACAAGTCCAATAAAACCTGAATGCCGTGTGTTCTTATATTTAAAGCAGGAAAATGCGGTAAAAAATCATTGCCCAAGAAAAAACACATAAATGCATAATCGTAAATTCTAGATTTTTCTGAAAATTTACATCCCAATTCACTAATTATTGAGTTTGAAAAAGACCCAATATCCAAAATACTAAATTCATTTTTTCTATCTTTATATTCAATTCCAAATTCAGGAGATTCTCTTAAAATAAAAATATTATTACATAAATTCAGATGAAAAATAGATAACATTATAAGATCTGAATCTAATCCATAAACAATAACATTTTCTTCAATTATCGTCTCTTTATTAGAACGAATATGTTGAAATAATTTATGTTCTCCTTCTCCAATATTATTTGTCCCTGAAACAAACATTTTATAATTATTTTTTTTATTTAGAAACTCATTCTCTACACGAAGAGATAATTTATTCATAAAACTCGTTCCGGGTGTAATTAAAAGAGTGCTCCAGGTTATTTTAGGAAGTTTTCCCAATAAATTATTAGATTTATATCTTCGGGTTCTTTGTTGATCCATCTTTGCAAATGGAGATACACCATCAAATGCAATATAAACAGTTTTCAAAGGGTTTACCATTTGAACATATACCTTTATTTTATCTACTACAAGAGATATCAATTCATCCTCAAAACCATCTTTATCAAAAGAATCTGCATTAATAGTGCTAGATAAAAAATAATAAGAGTCGTAAATAATAGAATTACAATCCAAATAAAAATGATGAAAAGAAGTAGATGTATATTCTTCAAAATTACGTATAATATTAGAATAATTTTTAATAATATACGAAAAATAACTAGGTATTCCCATTATAATAATCGAATTATATATTACATAACAATGTTTTTATACGTTTTACATAATTAAATTTAATTTATGTATTTAAAATATAGATTACTATTAATTATTTATTTTAATGATAAAAAACAAATTAAATAAAACTAAAACAAAATTTAACAATGAAAATATTATGACTTCTTCTTCTGAAAATAACAATGAAGTAATTGATTTCATTATAGAAAAAATCAAATATATACAAAAAATAATTCAAAATACAATAATATCTATTCAAACATACAAAAAATTTGAAATATTTACCAATGGTGATATGAATATTTGTATGAATAAATTAGAAGAATTGTATGAAGCAACAATTCAGATTTTACATAATAAAATAACCATAGAAGAAGAAAAGGAAATTACAAAGGAAGGAGAAAAGGATAAAATGATTATTTTACAAGATATAATAGATAAATTAGCAAGAATCCTTTGTAGTTTTGGGACATATAATATTGAAGATTTATTATATGTGTCATTTGGTTCAGATTATTTGAATAATTTAAAATTCAAAAACAAATATTTTGAGAAAAAATATGAATTAATAAAAAATTATTTTCATCCTACTGGTTATAAAACTTCAATATTAAAATCCAAAAAACAGAAAGATGAAAAATCTCAAATGGAATCTAAAATATGTATTGACAAAATGTCAGAAGAAATTATTGATTTTGATATTTGCGAAGACATAGAGTGTTTTGATATTGATTTATCTAAGAAATCATTTTATTATAAAATCAATGGTTTACGTATTATTTTGAAAAATGAAAAACATCAAAAACTTTTTATCATATATGGAGTAATAGACGATATTCCTATTTATTGTTTGACAAATCTTTATATTCAAAAGAGAAAGGAAGATATATTTCAAACTTTGAATGATTGCGAATCCACGGATAAAGAAATCACAAAAAGAATTATAGAGTCTGTCACTATAAAAGATTTATTAGTTTATGGTAATAATGATTTTTATAAGAAATTAATAAATATTCAATCAAAAGTTCATTTTATAAAAACAAATACAATAGATATGATTATAAGAAAATTTATTGATATGGATATTGCTTCACAAAGAGAATTATTGATTCAACTTTTAATATATAATAAAGAAGACGAAATACAATATATAGTATATTTATTATATGATTTAATTACAATAAATACAAATGAATTGATTGATTCAAATGAACAAATGATGATATATGATAGTTTTCCGTGGATAATAAAAAAATATTTTAAAGATTCAATGAAACTTACAGTAAAATTCAGTCAAGATATTAGTCAAAAATATGATATCAATAAAATAACATTGGAGCAACAAATCTATTTATTAAAAGCGCCAGAAAATGTAAAAGAAAAAGCTATTCTGAAATTGAAAGAAGTAAAAGGAAAAGCAGATGATATTACAACAAAAGCAAAGCAATATCTAGAAGGATTATTGAAAATACCATTTAATATTTTTAAAGAAGAACCTATTTTGAAGAATAACAAAATTATTAATGAAAGTTTTTATAATATTTTAATCAAAAATTCATTTTTTACTGAAAAATACAATATGACTATAAAAAAAAAATATACAAATATAGAAATTTTAAAATATATAAATATATTCAATAATTATTTTAATAAAAATATTAGGATTGATTTAGATAAAAAAATAAATAATTTATCAAATAATCAAATACTATTAATATCAAAATTTGTTAAAAAGGAAAAATTAAATTGTGTATTGAAAGGAACAAGGTCAGAAAAAATACAGAATTTTATTACATTTTTTAAAAAAAATAACAGTGATAAAGATGAAGATGGAAAAATCAATACATCAATATATGATATTATAGAAAATTCATCATTATCAAAAACAAGAGAAGAGTTGTTATCAATAAAAAAAAATATTCACGAAACCGAAACTATTATGAATAATGTAATTGAAGAATTAGATAACTCTGTATATGCACATAATTACGCTAAATCACAAATTCTAAAAATTATTGCACAATGGATTTCTGGAGAACAATCAGGATACTGTTTCGGGTTTGAAGGTTCTCCTGGTATTGGAAAAACATCTCTTGCAAAGAAAGGTCTATCAAATTGTTTAAAAGATGAATTTGGTATTTCAAGACCCTTTGCATTTATTGCTCTTGGTGGTTCATCAAATGGTTCAACACTAGAAGGACATAGCTATACTTATGTAAACTCTATATGGGGGCGAATAGTAGATATATTAATGGAAACCAAATGTATGAATCCAATTATTTATATTGATGAATTAGATAAAGTCAGTAAAACAGAACACGGAAAAGAAATAATAGGTATATTAACCCACTTGATTGATAGCACACAAAATAATGCATTTCAAGATAAATATTTTACAGGCATTGATTTAGATTTATCCAAGGTTCTCTTTGTATTTTCTTATAATGATCCGGATAATATTGACAGAATATTATTAGATAGAATACATCGTATTAAATTTGATAATTTGTCTTTATACGATAAAATAGTAATCGTAGAAAAATATATTTTACCAGATATAAATCAAAAAATGGGATTCTGCGATATTGTTAAAATAGATAATTCAATAATTCAATATATAATTGAAACTTATACACAAGAACCAGGTGTCAGGAAATTGAAGGAAGTTTTATTTGATTTATATGGAGAAATTAATATTGAATTATTAAAATATAAAAATGTCAATTTTATTGAATTACCAATAATTATAACAGAAGAAATATTGAATACAAAATATTTGAAAAAGTATCATAAAAATATTGAAAAAAAAATCCACGATAAAAACAAAATTGGATTGATCAATGGTTTATGGGCAAATTCAATGGGAAAAGGAGGTATTATTCCAATTGAAACAATGTTTTTTCCATCTTCTACTTTTTTAGAACTCCGTCTTACCGGATTACAGGGAGATGTGATGAAAGAAAGTATGAATGTAGCAAAAACACTTGCTTGGAATCTAACAGATTTAGAGAAAAAAAAGGAATTAATTCAATTTTTTGAAGAAAGTAGGAGCCAAGGATTACATATTCATTGTCCGGAAGGTGCTATTTCAAAAGACGGTCCTTCTGCTGGGGTCGCTATAACATTAGTTATTTATAGTTTATTAAATAATAAAAAAATCAAAAATGATATTGCTATTACAGGTGAAATAAATTTACAAGGAGATATTACAGCTATAGGTGGATTGGAATATAAAATTATAGGTGGTATAAATGCAGGAATCAAAACATTTCTATATCCAAAATTGAATCATAATCATTTTCAAGATTTTCTAGAAAAATATGAAAATAAAATTCCACTAAACAATATAAAATTTATTGAAGTGTCTAATATTTTGGAAACGTTTTCTTATGTTTTTTCTGAATAATAATATATATTTGTAAAATATATACTATGGAATTAAAATTATTTTCTATTATATATATTGCTTTTCGTTTAGCACCATTCATATTAGTAAGTTATTTATCATTATCATCATTATTTGGTCAAGATTATAAAGCAATTGTATATTTGGCAGGTTTATTAATTGCGTGTTTTTTGACAGTTCTATTTTCTAAAAATATTCCTGTAAAATGGATAACATATGAGGATACTCAATCAAATAGTCCAGATATATGTAATTCTTTGACATTAACTGGTTCAGCGCCATTTTCTTTACTGCCTTTGAGTCAAACTGTATTTTCATTTACATTTTTTTATTTATTTTTTGTCATTTATAAATATGGTCTCGTCAAATTGAATATACCAACATTAATTATATTTCCGATTCTTATTATTGCGGATTTATTATGGAATGTAACATATAAATGTAGTTCTTTTTTCGGTAATTTCCTTTCTATTGCCATTGGAACAGCATTTGGATTTTTATGGGCATACATTATTGATAAATCAAAAGCAACAGATTTGCAATATTTCAATGGAATTTCCGGAAAACAGGTATGTTCTCGACCACAAAGACAATTATTCAAATGTTCTAATATAAATACAAATGGACAAATATATAATAAATCTAATTCATATTTTAGTGGAGAAGGAAATGAAAGTATTACTCTAGCATCTACTGCACTCAATACAAATACATATAATTTTTATCAAACCGATTCTGCAAAAGAGTTAATTATTCCGAATTCTGGTATTTATATTATAACAGTAGATGCAGGTGAAAAGAAGGACCCATACGGAATATATTCTTTTATGGTTTCAGGAATAAAAGGTGGTACAAAAAGTGCTACATTTATAAGTGATGTTCTCCTTGATAAAGATTCTCCACAGCCGTTTAATAGTGCGGTTTCAAAATCTAATGGTGTTTTTACAGTATCTACTATGAATTCAAAACACACTCAAAGTAGGGTTTATTTTTACGAATTATATTCAAATAATGTCAAAACATTATTATCTGGACCACATAATATGAATACTGGTTCGGGAGGAAAATTACAATCTTATACGATGCCTTCATCTGGTTTATTTTTTATGACAATTGATGGAGGAGATAAATCATTAACAGATGCAAATCAAATTTACTGCTTTTATTTAGTTGCCTGTAAATCTGATAATACAAATGTATCTTACGTTTCCTCTTTGAATTCAATTAATTATGGAACACAAAGTAAAGGATTAAATATTACTGGAAATGTCAATGGAAAATTCGACGCAATTATTGTAAATGGAGATTCTGCATTTACTAACTACAATGTATATTATAAGCAATTATATGGCGATAATTCAACAATGAAATTGCTAAATGCAAGCACAATGCCAATAAATATAAATCCAAAGAGCGGCGGTTCATCGCATACGTTTACATTACCGACATCGGGGGTTTTTATAATAACTGTGGATAGTGGAAGTAGAGAAAATGTGAATGGAATCTATTCTTTTTATATATCTGGATGCTTAGAAAGTAGTAATTTATCTTATATAAATGAAATTGCAAATCCTGCCTCTGATTATAGTGTAGTTGGATTAGGAAATGCTCAATTTACAGTAAGTTTCACAAATAGTGATGATAAAAAGACAAATGCTTTTAACGTTTATTACTATAAAGTTTATCCATAAATGTTGGCGTAATAATTTTTCTTATAATACAATACATAAATATTTGCATTTTATTATATATCTAAGGATTGAAATAAGGAGCGTGTTTAGATAACCAAGTTGTAACTTGTTTAATAATCATATTTCGATACATTTCGTTATTAATTAAACGAATATTACGTGATTTATCTTTGAAATGAAATAAAAAATTTTGAACTATGTTGGATAAATTAGCTCTAGAATACATATTATCTAATTCAGAAATAGTAAATTGTGGATAACCTTTTAAACTATTCACATTATTATGAAAATGAAAAAGCATTTCTTTTAATTGCTGTTTTGTTTGTATATTTCGAATATTAATACCTTCCATATACTTTTTAGCGTGATTTGCACAAATTGGACAAGGAAGATTGATACAAATAATATTTATAATATTGAATAATTCATTCTTTACTTGAGGAAAAAAATCATCTTTAACTTTTTCAGCTAATGTATGAAATAAAAACCAAGTAGGTTTACCCCAATTGGATTTCTTTATTTCGGGTTGATTTTGTTGAGGTGGTGATTGTATTTGCTGAGGCTGAACATTTGTAGAAGAAAACATATTATTTTGCATATTTTTATTTACAAATACTAAATTCTGCATATTTGATTGAACCGGTGAATACTGTCTTTTATTTGAAAAAAGCATTTTTATAATATAATATAAATCATTATAAAATTATAAAATATTTACCAAAAAGAATTAGAAAGAAAAAAAGGAAAAGAAAAAAAGGAAAAAAGGAAAAGAAGAAGAAAAGAAAAATATTAAACACTAATATAAAAAAATTATGCTAAAATAATATAATTCTAATGTATATGGAATCAAAAGAAGAACTTATAAAGGCTATCAAAGAATGGGTAAAAATTGATAATGAAATACGAATTTTACAAAAAGAACAGATTCAAAGAAAAAATGAAAAGAAGAAAATTTCAGCAAATTTAATGGAAGTAATGAAGAAAAATGAAATTGATTGCTTTGATATTAATGACGGTCAGATTTTATATAACAAACGAAATATAAAAAAACCAGTAACACAAAAAAAATTAGTTGGAATATTATCTAATTATTTCAATGGAGATATATCAAAAGCTACAGAAGTTAACAATTATATTTTAGAGAACCGAGAAGAAGTTGTAAAAGAATCAATTGTCCGTAAAATAAACAAAATGGAAATTGATCTAAACCAAACCAAGTGAAGGAATTATATAATTATCATTATTGACTACATATTTAGCAATAATCTGAGGGTTTGTTTTTCCTTCTAAAATATCCTCTGTTTTATATACATTTTCATTTTTATCAATATAATAAACAATACCTTTGAAATCTTTGACAAAAACTTCGACCTTTTGATTCGTTTCGTGAGATGATGCATTCAATTCTACGGAACCGTGAGGAATTCCTTTTACGTGTGTTCCACAATATTCACACCCTTCTTTTTTTCTACGAGTGCACTGCTCTCCATTAGAACGTTTAGCAATACAACGATTTGTTGATGGAATAGAATTTTTAACACGTGTTCTTTTAACAAGGTCTTCTTTTGTCAAAGAAAGACGTTCATAATCATAGACAAATTCTAATAATTCATTTACTTTAGATTTTTCAAGTTGTATATCCAATTCCGTAATTTTATTACGAATACCATCCTTAAATTCGCGAATATAAGTTTCTATTTTGACATTAAGGCGTTTTTCCATTTTCAAGAATAATAATATTTATTGAAAAATTATTATTTGTTTTTAGTATCAATTTTATACATTTTTACTCATCCCATTCTTTAGGTCTGTTTTTTGTTCCACCATCATAACATACAGCATACCCATTTTCCAACATCCATTTATTTATATGTGTATCATTGCAGTAAATATCAGCCAATAATCTCCCCCATTTTTCAGTCCCTCTATTTTCAATTCTCACAATTTTATCAAAAATTTTATCGTGAAGAGCATCCCGTGCAATAATTGCAAGATTTTTTTCAGTATTTGTATGGCCTTTTATTTCCGGTGAATCAATATCGCGCAATCTAACGCGGAATCTATATACAGGAGAATCTTCAAATGGTAATTTTGATGCAATAGTAATAGTATCTCCATCATATACCTTAACTACTTTGCCATATAAAACGGGAGGAATAAATAAAATAGTATTATCATATTTTACATTTTCTAAATATTTATAAGAATCAGAAATAGAATTATTTGTCTTTTGATTTTGTAGTTTCTTGAAAACCCGACAACAAAATTTACGGTTTAAATAATTAATCATCAATGAATTACTTGAATGAATCAATAAAAAAACAACAAAAAACAAATCATTTTTATAATTCATTACAATAATTACAGAATTTGAAAATCACAATAATAATAATAATAATATTTCCAACTATCTAAAACATTCCATAGACTTTTTTATAAAAATCCTGTGCATCTACACAAGCACTATAGAAATAATTCTTCACCATTGATTTATCAACTGCTTCTGCAAATGCAATTCGAATATGACTATCTGTATTATGTGGATGAAATTTCTTGAAACCACAAAAGGTAAGTGTTTTTTCATCTTGGTAATATTTTTCGTATAAAATATACTCTAACACTTTTCCAATTGTATAATCCTCGTTTTCTAATATTATGTCATATGAATTTTCTACCATTGAATATTCGGAAACCACATCACTTGTATTAATAACAATTGTATCTGATTCTACTGCTTGAATCAAATCGACGAATTTATTTTGTAAAATAACACACGCCTTTTTAACAATTTCTTGATTTGTGAACACACCTAATGATTGTACTATAAAATCGAAACTATCTGGAAGAAAATGTCGTTGTGCATCTAAAATATAGAAGTTCTTTTTTTCAAATTCAATTTCTTCTCTTGTCATTTCTTGAGATGCATATTTTTGCTGTAATTCTTCCCAAATATTATTTATTTTCACCATATCTGGTGTATTTGCATAAGAACATTTTGAAACGACATTAAACATACTGTTTACTTTTGCTGAGCTAACTGAAAATTCGCATTTCAATTTCAATTGTTCGCCAGGAATAGAATCACCAATTTTTGGTCGAAGACGGACAAAATCAATATAAGAATTTGTCAAATGATCTGGAGGAAATATTTGCGCGACTTCTTCTCTTTTCAAATAATTATTGGTCGTCTTGTTTAAAATTTTGAAATGTTCAGTCGTAACATACATAATATTATCCGTATCATTTTTTACATCAACTTCCAATAAATAATTACCAGGCAAAACTGTTAGATCTGTCTGATAAATAGGTATACAAGAAAGACGTTGTTTTATAATTTCGTTATGTAGACGAGACGTATTTACCTCTATGACACATTTATTATCATTATATGTTTCTGTGAAA
>Ga0136644_10003590_pt1 | contig 11630 bp, 9 predicted proteins | sample C_130820_EF_Meta_FD_94780 | JGI IMG/M metagenome (GOLD analysis project Ga0136644, IMG submission 94780) | Freshwater microbial communities from Lake Croche, Canada to study carbon cycling - C_130820_EF_MetaG (v2) (version 2) | ecosystem: Environmental > Aquatic > Freshwater > Lake | place: Lake...
ACACCCTGCGACCCGCGTGTGGTCGATGCCATGATTCCTTGGTTGCGCGAGCATTTCGGCAACCCCTCGTCGCGCAGCCACGCCTGGGGCTGGGAGGCTGAAGCGGCGGTGGAGCAGGCGCGCGAGCAGGTGGCGGCGCTGATTGGTGCGGACGCACGCGAAATCGTCTGGACCAGCGGCGCGACGGAATCGAACAACCTGGCGCTCAAAGGCGCGGCCGGTTTTTACAAGTCCAAAGGGCGGCACCTCATCACCGTCAAAACCGAACACAAGGCGGTGCTAGATACTTGCCGCGAGCTGGAGCGACAAGGTTTTGAAGTCACTTATCTAGACGTGCAAGCCGACGGCCTGCTCGATATGGAACGGTTCCAGGCCGCGATTCGACCCGACACCATTTTGGCCAGCGTGATGCTGGTCAACAACGAGATTGGCGTTATTCAAGACATACCAGCGCTGGGTGCCCTATGCCGTGAAAAAGGCATCATCTTTCATGTCGATGCAGCCCAAGCCACGGGCCGCGTGGAGATTGACCTGCGCCAGTTGCCCGTGGACTTGATGAGCCTGACCTCGCACAAAACCTATGGCCCCAAAGGCATAGGCGCGCTGTACGTGCGGCGCAAGCCTCGTGTGCGGCTGGAGGCGCAAATGCACGGCGGTGGCCATGAGCGCGGCATGCGTTCCGGCACCCTACCCACGCACCAAATTGTGGGCATGGGCGAGGCTTACCGCATTGCCAAGCTACAAATGGCGCAAGACAACGCCCACGTGCGCACCTTGCACCAGCGCTTGCTGGACGGTTTGCAGGGTGTGGAACAGGTGTTTATCAACGGCCACTTGACCCAGCGCGTGCCGCATAACCTGAACATGAGCTTTAACTATGTTGAGGGCGAATCGCTCATCATGGGTATCAAGGGCCTGGCCGTCTCCAGCGGCTCGGCCTGTACCTCGGCCAGTCTGGAGCCCAGCTATGTGTTGCGTGCCCTTGGGCGCAGCGACGAGTTAGCCCACAGCAGCCTGCGTATGACTATCGGGCGCTTTACCACGGCCGAAGAAATTGATTACGCGATAGACACCATCAAGACCAACGTCGCCAAGCTACGCACCTTGAGCCCGCTGTGGGAGATGTACCAAGACGGTGTTGATATTTCTAGCATTCAATGGGCTGCGCACTGACGCGGCCAAACCGGAGAAACTCATGGCCTATTCTGAAAAAGTTATTGACCACTACGAAAACCCGCGCAACGTCGGTTCGTTCGACAAGTTCGACGACAGCGTGGGTACCGGCATGGTGGGCGCACCGGCCTGCGGTGACGTGATGAAACTGCAAATCAAGGTCAATGCGCTAACCGGCGTAATTGAAGACGCGCGCTTCAAAACCTATGGCTGTGGCTCGGCCATTGCTTCGTCATCGCTGGTGACCGAATGGGTCAAGGGCAAAACCCTGGATCAGGCGGCGGCCTTGAAAAACAGCGAAATTGCCCACGAGTTGGCGCTGCCGCCGGTGAAAATCCACTGCTCCATCTTGGCAGAAGACGCCATCAAGGCGGCCGTGGACGATTACAAGAAAAAGCACACGGTCTGAAACCATGTCCGTTACTTTGACCGAAGCGGCGGCTCGCCACGTCTCGCGCTACATCAACCGCCGTGGCAAAGGCGTGGGGGTGCGCCTGGGGGTTAAAACCACCGGTTGTTCAGGCTTGGCCTATAAGCTGGAGTACGCCGACGAGGTGGCCCCTGAAGATTTGATTTTTGAAGACCGGGGCGTCAAAGTGCTGGTGGATCCCAAAAGCCTAGCCTACATAGACGGTACCCAGCTTGATTTTGTGCGCGAGGGCTTGAACGAAGGTTTTAAGTTCCTCAACCCGAACGAGCGGGATCGCTGCGGTTGTGGCGAATCCTTCCGCGTGTGAGTCGGCCCAGTGACGCAAAGGGCAGTGGCTTCGGCCCCCACCGAAGAGAGCGGCGTCAGCCTGGGTGATCTGTCCGCCAACGACTTCGAGTTGTTCGGTGTGGCCGAGCAGCAGCAACAAGACAGTGAGGCGCTGCAAGCACGCTGGAAGATGTTGCAAAAGCAGGCGCATCCCGATCGCTTTGCGCTGCAAGGCGGCGCTGCGCAGCGTCTGGCCCTGCAATGGTCGGTGCGTATCAACGAGGCCTATCAGCGCTTGCGCGACCCTTTGCAGCGTGCCGCCTATCTGTGTGAGTTGCGCGGCCACACGGTCGATGCCGAACGCAATACCGCCATGCCAGCGGAGTTTTTGCACCAGCAAATCGAGTGGCGTGAAGCCCTGGACGAGGCCCGCACCCCCGCGCAACTGCAAGGCCTGCGCACCGAATGGGCCCAAGTGCAGGCGCAATGGCTGGCCGACTGCGAGAACCTGCTGGACCGCTTGCACCAGCCCGCGCTGGCTGTGCAAAAGGTGCGCGCGCTGATGTTCATGCAGCGTCTGGACGCGCAGGCCCGCGCGCTGCAAGACCGAATAGACGACGAAACCTATCCCTGAACCCTCATGGCATTGCTGCAACTCTCCGAGCCCGGCATGAGCCCGGATCCGCATCAGCGGCGTACCGTAGTCGGTATCGACCTGGGTACCACGCACTCCCTGGTGGCCGTGGTACGCCACGGCTTAGCCGAGTGCCTGCCCGATGCAAGTGGCCGCGTGCTACTGCCCTCGGTGGTGCGCTACCTGGCCGATGGCGGGCGCCAGATCGGCCACGACGCGCAGGCGCATCAGGCCAGTGACGCCGAGAACACCGTGGCCTCGGTCAAGCGCTTGATGGGTCGCGCGGTGTCTGACTTGGCGCAGGCCACGCAACTGCCGTACCGCTTTAGCAGCCACGACGGCATGCTCAAGCTCCTCACCGTAGCGGGAGAAAAATCACCCGTGGAGGTGAGTGCTGAGATTTTGGCCAGCCTGCGCCAGCGCGCCGAGGACAGCCTGGACGATGATATTTTTGGTGCAGTCATCACCGTGCCCGCCTACTTTGACGATGCGCAACGCCAAGCCACCAAAGACGCCGCACGCCTGGCGGGCCTGAACGTGTTGCGCTTGCTGAATGAACCCACAGCGGCAGCCATTGCCTACGGCCTGGATCACGGGAGCAGGGGCCTTTACGCCGTGTTCGACCTGGGCGGTGGCACTTTTGACTTGTCGCTATTACGCCTGAGCGAGGGGGTGTTTGAGGTGCTTGCTACCGCAGGCGACTCCGCTTTAGGGGGCGACGACTACGACCGTGCCCTGGCCGACTGGGTGTGCAAAATCAGCGGTGTGGTGCCTTCTGGCCCTGCCGACCAAGCGACCCTGTTGATGGCGGCGCGTCAGTGCAAAGAAGAGCTCAGCACGACCGAACAGGCGGCGCTGAACCTGGCGTTACAAGCCGGTAGGCTGCAGCTTGTGCTGTCGCGCGCCGAATTTGAGGCGGCCAGCGCGCACCTGACCGAACAAGCCCTGCGCGTGGTGCGCCGGGCATTACGTGACGCGGGTGTGGGCGTGCACGAGATCGACGGTGTGGTCATGGTGGGCGGCGCGACGCGCATGCCCCAGGTACAGGCGGCGGTGGCGCGCTGCTTTGGCCAACCGCCTCTGAACAACCTGAACCCGGATGAAGTGGTGGCGCAAGGCGCAGCGATACAGGCGCAGCAATTGGCGGGCCAGTCGCCGCGCAGCGATCTGCTGTTACTGGACGTGATCCCGCTCTCGCTGGGCTTAGAAACCATGGGGGGCTTGGTAGAGCGGATTGTGCCGCGCAACCAGACCATTCCCACCGCGATGGCGCAGGACTTCACCACCTACCAAGACGGCCAGACCGCGCTGTTCTTGCATGTGGTTCGGGGCGAGCGGGACTTGGTGGCCGACTGCCGCAGCTTGGCCCGGTTCGAGTTGCGTGGCATTCCCCCTATGACAGCGGGCGCCGCCCGCATACGCGTCACATTTACCGTGGACGCCGATGGTTTATTGAGTGTGCACGCGCGCGAACAGGTGTCGGGCGTGCAAGCACACATCGACGTCAAGCCGTCTTATGGCCTGAGCGACGACGAGATTGCGCGCATGTTGCAAGACAGCTTCAGCACCGCGCAGGCAGACATGGCCGCTCGTGCTCTGGTAGAGGCGCGGGTGGACGCGCAGCGTCTCTTGTTGGCCACGCAAAGCGCACTCCACGTGGATGCAGGCTTGCTCGATGCCGCGACTCTGGCGACCATCGAGACCCTGATGCAGCAGTTGCGCGAGGCGAGCGAGCGGGGCACGGATGCGTCAGCCATTGAATATGCGGCCAAACAATTGGCGCAAGGCACGGAGGCGTTTGCCGCCGCACGTATGAATCACAGCATCCAGCTTGCCTTGGCGGGCAAGCATGTGGAGACTCTTTAATGCCCATTATCACCGTGTTGCCGCACCCTGAATACTGCCCGCAGGGGGCCCAGGTTTCGGCACCCGCTGGCACCTCGATTTGCGAGGCCTTGCTGGACAATGGCATCCGCATCGAACACGCGTGCGAACTCAGTTGCGCTTGCACCACCTGCCATGTGCTGGTGCACGCTGGCCTGGAGTCCCTCAACCCAGCCGATGAAAATGAAGAAGACCTGCTGGATCGCGCCTGGGGGCTCCAAGCGCAGTCGCGCCTCAGTTGCCAAGCGATACTGGCCCGGGCGGACGTGACGGTAGAAATTCCCAAATACTCAATCAACCACGCTAAAGAAAACCACTAAAGCGGCATGCGACAAATTATTTTGGATACGGAAACCACCGGCCTCATGCCCGAGGCTGGGCATCGCATCATCGAGATCGGTTGCGTGGAATTGGTGAATCGGCGCTTGACAGGAAACAACCGGCATTACTATGTAAACCCGGAGCGCGACAGCGACCCCGACGCCTTGAAGGTGCACGGTATCAGCAATGAGTTTTTGCTAGACAAGCCCAAGTTCTCTGCCATCGCCCAGGAGTTGCTGGACTACTGCGCGGGCGCCGAAATCATCATCCACAACGCGCCCTTTGACTTGGGTTTTTTGAACAAAGAATTAGAGCGCAGCAAGCGGCCAGCCTTTACGCAAGCAGTGGCAACCGTCGTGGACACCCTTAGTCTAGCCAAGGAGTTGTACCCCGGTAAACGCAATTCTTTGGATGCCCTGTGCGACCGCCTGGAGGTGGATCGTGCCAACCGCAGCCTGCATGGGGCTTTACTCGACGCAGAGTTATTAGCCCAGGTGTATATACGCCTCACCCGTGGCCAAGACGCCTTGCTGATCGATCATCCAGACGATAGCGTGCAAGGGGCTATTCGCGTACCGCTTGATTTACGTGGCTTTGATCTTCCGGTGCTGTACGCCAATGCCCAGGAGTTGCAAGCCCATGCTGCACAACTGGATGAACTGGACAAAGCCAGCAGCGGTAAAACGCGATGGCGCCAAGTGCCTGCACGCGAAGAAGCTGGCACACCCCTACCTGCTTGACTCGCGCTTGCGCCCAAGCGGCCATCGCGTGATGGGAGTTAAAAAACCGCCGTGGCTTGTGCCATAATCACCGACTTGGCTAAGTACAGGCCGGGGCGGTTAGCTCAGGGGTAGAGCACTGCATTCACACTGCAGGGGTCGCAAGTTCGAAACTTGCACTGCCCACCAGTTCTTCTGGTGAAATTTTCGGTTTTGCAAGGCTTGCCATTCCCACAGCCTGCTTTTTGTACGGCTTGGCGCGGCTGGTACGGCGAAACGCCGCTTCCTTAGAGACTCCTTATTAAGGGCGCCCCAGGCTTCGCATCTAGGCTTTCGCACGGCTGTCCCCCGACAGGCGGCACCTTCAGGCGGATATCAGGGGGCCGCCAATCTCGAATTGGGAGCAGCTAATCTGTACACCAGAATATGAGCGCTCCATTCTTCTTCGCTAGCAGCCTTTGGTTTCGCGCCGCTGACGAAATAAAGCATCCAGGCATAGCCCAGAGCGCGAAAAAAAAGTGCGGGAGATTGCGTGTTGACGCAATTCCCAGTAGCCGAGCCGTCGCGATTAATCAAGCACCAGTCGCTTCCGTCTTTGGACGTTAGCCGGACCCCATCCAGTATGGGGGTGCCGGAATAGAGGCGCTGAATCGACACCACCTGAGGTGACTTGTCTGAAGCAAGGCGCCACTCGTCCCGAATGATGGGGCCAGCCGGATGGGGGATTTGCTGGCGCGAATAGCTCAACAAATCCGGCTTGCCACCCACGCCAGCCGCCGCCGCGTGGCCTCCAAAGACCAGCAGCGACGCCCCAAGCAGGCGCAACCACCTAGTGCTCATGCTTTATATGACGCAAGATGCGCTCGGACGGTGCAAACTCCTTGGTGTAAGCCTGCATATCGTTGCCTATCACATCCAGCGCGGCGGGCTCTGACATCTGGTTTAGCGATTGACCCGAATTGCCACCGAAATAGCGACGGAATGGAAAGATAAGATTAGCCCAATCATTATAGTCGGTTAGAGTCGTATATGAGCCGTCTGCATTCAGATCTCTTACTATTGCACTCGATGTCATTGAACTACTGAGGTTCCAGTCCGCATAGTCGCTGACCGTGGCAGTGCCTCTGCCGATATTATTACGCTCATACAGTTGCAACTCATTAAGGGACACACTCGATCCATTTGAATAGTTAATGAGGAATTGTGAAGGGCTGCCACAGGGTGAATTGTGTGAAAAATTGCAAAGAGTGGGGGTTCCATCACCTTTTTCATAACGCCAACGTTCGTAAGCTGTGCTACCAGTGGGTGTGGAATCTAACCCGCTTAACTGATACATATAATTCATGACGCTGTAGTAATTTGGCTTATAGTTCGTGCCTTCATTACCGCCATGTTGCAAGCCAAGATTATGGCCCAACTCATGCATGATTGTTGCCGCTTGCATATTAATCAGCGTATTTGATCCTGCTACAAAACCCCAGCTACCCATAGTAATTAGAATATCATTGCCAGGTGTTTCGGCAAGGCCGGAAGATTCAGCTACACCCGTATCTAATTGGCTATTTCCCATTAATAAGTAGTGGAATATGGCACGTCGGCGTAAATCCATAGACTCAGATTTCCAATCCCAAATGCTACGCTTTTGAGAAGTATTAGAGACGCAAGTAGTGATATCTAAGGTGACGCACTTTTCATAAGCGACTTGGTTACTACCTTGCCCGAGATTGAATAGATTCGTACTGAAATCAGCGCTAAACAAGGTTCCAGCATCAAAATGCACAGCAATACTTTGTTTAGCAAAGGCGTCCACCACCATTTGGAGCGAAGTGGCATTGGGGATAATACCGGCATCCGTACTATTCATATAGTCCACTTCAATAAAAATATCTTTCTGACCGGTTCTAGCACCCATTGCGTACAAGTCCAAGCCACCAAAAGTACCACCCGATACCTCGGCCGAGTCGGGAATGCCGTCGTTGTCTGCATCCACGGCTCCAACCGGCACGTCGTTTCGTCCACCGGGCGTGGCCCAGGTTACCGTTACCCAGTCTGCGGCCGACTTGGTATTGGTAGAGATTGGATAGGGTCGCACCATCGATACCCCATAAGACGTGGCGCCTGAGGTCAATCCAGAAGTTGCTGCAAACGCCGATCCTGTCCAACTGGATGGGGTAGTAGGCGTTGCACCACTAACAGACGAAGAAGGCCCAAATTTAACATAATCAATTGTTTGGGTACGCGCAGTATTCACAATTTCTAAGTACCCGGAAGACAGCCAAAACGGCGCCAAGCTACTGCTGCCCAACAACAGAAGATTGGTTCCGGTTTGGTTTAATCCTTTTGAGTTACCAGACAAAATAACATAAGACTTGGCAGCAATCGTTGCGGTGGGGATAGAAAATGTAGCCGTTGTGACCATTAGCGAAGGGGATACGGCAAAGGAATTTATTTTATATTTAGATAGGTCAATTGTCACATTAGTTGGATTATAAATTTCAAACCAACAATCTACATTTGAGTAATAGCAAGACGATACTTCTGAAATAGTTAAGTCCCCCAATGCTGTTGCGTTCACTGTCAAACTCGCAGTGTTGCTTTTGATCGAGGTACCCAACTTATTGAGTACCTGAACCGCGTATTGATCACCGCTGTTGTAATTCACCACAGCCACAGAATAGGACGAACCTGTGCCGCCTGTGATCGAGCTGCCATTTTTATACCATTGGTAACTCAAAGGCGGCAATCCATCAGCAGAGACCGTGAAAGTGACCGTTTGTCCCGAATCGACTGCTTGGCTCGTGGGGGCGGTACTGATTGATGGAGCGGCCGCCTTCACCGTCAGGGTGACGGTGTTACTGTTGAGGGTGCCTGCGGCTGAGCTGATGGCCACATAAAACACAGCGCCGCTGTCCGCCACGCTTAAATTAGACCGCACATAGCTGGCCGCTGTGGCACCCGATATGGCCACCCCGTTTTTCATCCATTGGTAGGCCAAGTTGTTGCCATTATCCGTTACCGTAACTGAAAAAGTGGCCGTTTGTGTTTCGTAAGCGGTGACAGCGGATGGTTGTACGCTGATACTGGGTGAGACCACTGAACTTCCCCCTCCACCGCCGCCACCACCGCATGCGGCCAGCATCAGCAATGCGAATATCGTGACGATATGGGTGAACAATCTGAGCAGCGGCATGGCGTACTTCCTGAAAAGACACGGTTGAGTAGATGGCCGACACAGGAACTGGATGGGCATGACTGTCGTGCGCCCGTTACGTTTAAACGCAGCTTTGTGTCAAGGCTTGCTTAGTTTAACTGGGTCTTGTTACTTTCCGAAATCAAAAAGTAGTCAGGCGGGTATCTACCTAGTTCCCTACCATGTAGAGCAGGATCACGGAGTTGCCCCTGCGCCGACGCAGCTACTAGTCACCGCCTGCCATTTAACGTAGGCGCTCATTGATGTGTAAAGGCATAAGAGCTTGGATAAACAAGCTCGCTTCCGAACTGGCAGGTGTGGTGGAGAGGAGGAGGATCGAACTCCCGACCTTCGCATTGCGAACGCGACGCTCTCCCAGCTGAGCTACCCCCCCACACCAACTCACTAGTTTACCAAAACCCCATGGGCTGGCTTTGGATAGTTACAGACGCTACATCAGCAGGTGTTCACCGGCGTTATCGCCACCCAAAATCACGTAGTTCACTTTGCGGATATCCATCAGGCGCGTGCCGCCCGCGTAGCTGATGGAGCTTTGCACGTCTTCTTCCATCTCGCGCAGTGTGTCTGCCAGATGGCCTTTAATGGGCTCCAGGATGCGCTTGCCCTCTACGTGGCGGTACTCGCCCTTGTTGAAGTCGGAGGCGCTGCCGTAGTACTCCTTATAGCGCTTGCCGTCCACCTCCACCGTTTGGCCGGGGCTTTCTTCCAGACCCGCCAGCATGGAGCCCACCATCACCAGGGTGGCACCAAAGCGAATCGACTTGGAGATATCGCCATGTTCGCGAATGCCCCCATCGGCGATGATGGGTTTGGTCGCGACGCGGGCGCACCACTTGAGCGCGCTGAGCTGCCAGCCGCCGGTGCCAAAGCCGGTTTTCATCTTGGTGATGCACACCTTGCCGGGGCCAATGCCCACCTTGGTAGCGTCCGCACCCCAGTTTTCTAGGTCAATCACCGCCTCGGGCGTGCCCACGTTGCCCGCAATGACAAAGCTGGCGGGTAGCTTCTTTTTGATGTGTGCAATCATGGCCTGCACGCTGTCGGCGTGGCCGTGGGCAATGTCAATCGTGATGTATTCCACCGCGTCGCCGTGCGCGGCCAACGTGTCCACGGTCTGATAGTCGGCAGGCTTAACGCCTAGAGAGATGGAAGCATAAGCACCCTTGGCGTGCATGTTGCGCACAAATTGGATGTTGTCCAAGTCAAAGCGATGCATGACGTAAAAGTAGCCGTGTTGTGCCAGCCAAGTGCAAATGGGTTCGTCCACCACGGTTTTCATGTTGGCGGGCACAACCGGAATGCGAAAGCGCCGCCCGCCCAACTCCACACTGGCATCGCATTCGGAGCGGCTTTGCACGCGGCACTTGCGCGGCAACAACAGAACGTTGTCGTAGTCAAATATTTCCATGAAGGGGGACTTTCGCGGGCAAAAAAAGGAAGATGCTCAAGCAAGCCCGAGCCGCGATTTTAGGTACAGCCATTTAGCTATCCTGGCTGAGCCCCGCGCCGCCCGATGGCGTTCTGTTCATCGTTTTCTGGCAGCAGTCGGGCACGTCAGTGCTTTGTAAGTGCTGCGTCTGACAGTGGTGGCTTATCAGAATTCATCTTGAGGAGACAAGTTTATGAGCACATCGTCGTCGGCTATCGAGTCTGTATTGGTCGAGAACCGGGTTTTCCCGCCTTCACCGGCCGCCGTTCAAGCGGCGCGCGTGTCCGGCATGGCCGGCTACGAAGCGCTGTGCGCACAGGCAGAAAGTGACTTCGAGGGTTTTTGGGCGCGCTTAGCGCGTGAAAACGTGGTGTGGAACAAGCCCTTCACCCAGACCCTGGACGAGTCCAACGCGCCGTTTTATCAATGGTTTGCCGATGGCGAGCTCAACGCATCGGCCAACTGCCTGGACAAGCACATGGGCACGCCCGTGGAGCACAAAACGGCCATCATCTTCGAGGCCGACGACGGTGCGGTCACACGCCTGAGCTACAAAGAATTGCTGGCCCGCGTGTCGCAGTTCGCCAATGCGCTCAAAGCCCAGGGCATTCAAAAAGGCGACCGGGTGCTGATTTACATGCCGATGACGATTGAAGGCGTGGTGGCCATGCAGGCTTGCGCACGTATCGGCGCGACCCACAGCGTGGTGTTTGGCGGCTTCTCGGCCAAGGCGCTGAATGAACGCATCATCGACGCCGGTGCGGTAGCCGTGGTTACCGCCAATTATCAAATGCGCGGCGGCAAGGAGTTACCACTCAAAGCCATCGTCGATGAGGGTTTGGCTATGGGCGGTTGTGACTGCGTGCGCCAGGTCTTGGTGTACCAGCGCACCGCCACCGCTTGCAATATGTTCGCTGGGCGGGACAAGACGTTTGAGCAAGCCATTGAAGGCCAAAGCACGGTATGCGCACCCGTGCCCGTAGGTGCGGAGCATCCCCTGTTCATCTTGTACACCTCGGGCTCTACCGGCAAGCCCAAGGGTGTGCAGCACGCCACCGGCGGCTATCTGCTCTGGGCCAAACTCACCATGGACTGGACTTTTGACATACGCCCCAGCGACGTGTTTTGGTGCACGGCCGATATCGGCTGGATCACGGGCCATACCTATATCGCCTATGGCCCGCTGGCGGCTGGTTGCACGCAAATCGTGTTCGAGGGCATACCCACTTTCCCGAACGCAGGCCGCTTTTGGCAAATGATCGAGCGCCATCACTGCACCGTTTTTTACACCGCACCCACGGCGATTCGTTCACTCATCAAAGCGGCGGAGGCCGACGCCAGCGTGCACCCGGCGCGATCTGACCTGAGCAGTCTGCGCATTTTGGGTTCGGTGGGCGAGCCGATCAACCCGGAAGCCTGGATGTGGTACTACAAGCATGTAGGCGGCGAGCGCTGCCCAATTGTCGATACCTTTTGGCAGACCGAAACCGGCGGCCACATGATTACGCCACTGCCGGGGGCCACGCCCTTGGTGCCGGGCAGTTGCACCTTGCCGCTGCCGG
>Ga0136644_10003595_pt1 | contig 11620 bp, 8 predicted proteins | sample C_130820_EF_Meta_FD_94780 | JGI IMG/M metagenome (GOLD analysis project Ga0136644, IMG submission 94780) | Freshwater microbial communities from Lake Croche, Canada to study carbon cycling - C_130820_EF_MetaG (v2) (version 2) | ecosystem: Environmental > Aquatic > Freshwater > Lake | place: Lake...
GCAGGCGGTCACTCGACCGGCTCTGGAGCGAGTCCTGCGACGCCTGGGGCCTGCCACGGCCCGCAGCCAGTCCGCGGGCCAGTCTTGCCTCGTGGGCCGTCCTCGGCAGCCGAACCGCCGAGGTGCGGATGCTCGCCGGCCGGATGCGATACACGCGGCAGCCAACCGTCGAACGTGACGGACTGAGGATCTCGCTGTATTGAAGCAATCAGCTTTGCACCTGCCCGAAGTAGGACAGGCTTCAGCCTGTCATTTTCAAGATCCACCACCCCGCGCTAGGCCCGGAGGGCCGGGTAAGTGCCAGCCGGCGGAGCCGGCCAAGCAAACAACGGCAGGATGCCGTGATGAGATCCACCACCCCGCGCCAGGCCCGGAGGGCCGGGTTTGAACCAGCCGGCGGAGCCGGCCAAGCAAACAACGGCAGGATGCCGTGTGTTTGCGTGAAGCAGCATCCGCCCTACAGCACGGGCAGGGAGGGGAGTGGCGGGCGGGCGGCGCTGGCGGCGGCGAGGTTGCCGGCGAGTCGCTCGCAGATCGCCTGCAGGTAGGGAAGGCAGGCCGGGTCGGAGAAGTTGTCGGCCGTTCTGCCGGCATCGCCATGCTCTCGGATCGGAATCTGGATCGGCACCTCGCCGAGGAACGGGATCTCGAGTTCCTTGGCCGTCCGCCTCGCGCCGCCCGTGCCGAAGATGTCGTACCGCTTCTGGGTGTCGGGGCAGACGAAGAAGCTCATGTTCTCCACCATGCCGAGGATCGGGATGTTCACCTTGCGAAACATGGCGATCGCCTTGGTGGCATCGAGCAGGGCGACGTCCTGCGGCGTGCAGACGACGACGGCGCCCGTGAGCGGCAGCACCTGCGAGAGCGAGAGGGCGATGTCGCCCGTGCCCGGCGGCATGTCGATGATCATGTAGTCGAGCGGACCCCAGGCGGTGTCACGGAGCATCTGCGAGATCGCCCCGTGGAGCATCGGCCCACGCCAGACGACCGCCTCGCCGGCCGGAATCAGGAATCCCATCGACATCACCGGCATCGGGTGGGGGCCGACGGAGAGGTGCATCGGCATGATCCTGCCCTGATCCACCTGCGGGCGTCCCTCGAGGCCGAGGAGGTGCGGCACGCTGGGGCCGTAGACATCGGCGTCGAGGAGTCCGACCCGGCTGCCGGCCCGGGCCAGTCCGATGGCGATCGAGGTGGCGATCGTGCTCTTGCCCACGCCCCCCTTGCCGCTGCCAACGGCGATCACGCTCTTGGCCTCGAGCCCGATCTGGCCGAGCTTTCCGGGAGGCCGCTCGTGCGGCACGATCTCGACATCGACCCGCGAGACCTGCGGGAACCGGCTGCGGAGCAGCTCCTCGATCCGTCCGCGGGTCTGGTTCCAGAGGATCGCCGAGTGGCTGGTGAGGCCGATCCGGATCGCGATCGCGTCGGATGACGCCGACACGGAATCGATCTGCCCCATCTCTTTCAGAGGCCGGCCGGTTTCCGGGTCGGCAACGGAGGCGATCGCGGCGACGACGGATGTCTGATCGGGAGTCGTGTTCATCGGAGGTCGCTCGCCACCACCTGGGCTGCCGGACTGCCCCCCGCCCGCGATGCGGCTCGGAACAGTCCGGCCGGTTTCACGGTCGCCACAAGGACCAAGAGCAGGCAGGCAAGCATCGCGAGTCCGGCCGAAATGCCACCGTCGGCCTGCACGCCCCGCTTCGTCGACTTGAAGTACATCGCGGCGATGATCCGCAGGTAGTAGGCGGCGGCGATCGCGGCATTGATCACCAAGAGCACGGCGAGGGCCACGAAGGCGGCCCTGCGGCTGCCGAACGTGATCGCCGCGTTCCAATCGACTTCCAGGGCCGAGGTTGCCAGCGACAGCTTGCCCCAGAATCCCGGCAGCGGCGGGATGCCGGCGAGACTGAGCAGGAAGATGGCGACCGCGAAGGCGGCGACGGGATTGGTGGCGGAAAGTCCGTTGAGATCGTCGACCGTGCCGATCTCCTCCCGCGGCGGCCGTGGGCCGGCGCCGCTCTTCCACTCGGGCCAGCGATGCCCGAGGTAGGTGATGGCGGCAAAGATGCCGAGCGTCGCCAGAGCGTAGGTGGCCAGATAGAAGAGGGTGGCACTCGCCCCGCCGAGCCCCTGGGTCCAGCCCTGATCCGCCATAAGGCCGCCTTTTGTCACGCCGGTCGACGCTGCCGCGGCCGCGGCCGCCACGCCCACCAGCAGGTAGCCGGCATGGGCGATCGAGGAACAGGCGAGCAGCCGCCGGAGATTGGACTGCATCAGCGCCATCACGTTGCCGACCGTCATCGTGATCGCGGCGAGGGCGAGGGCAAGCTGCCAGAACAGCGTCGTGTAGGCGATGGCGCCCGATCCGACCGCTGCGGCCTGGACCGGCCCCGCCACGGCGAGCCCGAGCAGTCGCAGGAGCACGACGACGCCCGCCACCTTCGGCAAGGTCGAAAGCAGGGCCGCGTTGCCCGGGCTCGTGCCCTCGTAGACGTCCGGCGCGTAGAAGTGCATCGGTACGGCGGCCAGCCTGAAGGCCGCCCCGGCCATCGCCATCCCGATCGCCACGGGAAGCAGGACGGTCGTGATTCCGGCGATGGCGTCGTCTGTGGATCGCAGTCGGGCACCGATCGCCGCCAGGCTGGTCGAGCCGCCGATCCCGTAGAGGCAGACCAGGGCATAGAGAAACAGGGCCGAGGCCACGAGCGAGAGAAAGAAATACTTCAGGCTCGCCTCCTGGCCGTGGGCATCCCCCCGCTTCAAGGCCAGCAGGATGTAGGTCGGGATCGAGACCAGTTCGAGACCGGCGAACAGCAGCACCAGGTCGCCGGCCACGCCGACCAGCGAAAGACCCGCCAGCAGCAGGAGGAACGTGCCGGCCTCCTCGCAGGTTCCGCCCCGCCAGACGTTGTTGCCGCGGCTCACGGCTGCGGGAAAGAGATCGCCCGCGAGCACGAGTGCCAGGAGGGCTCCGAGCACGAGCACCGTCCAGCGAACATAGACCGAGAAGGCGTCGATGGAGATCGCCGCCGAGACGGCCCCGCCCGTCGGTTGCCCACCTGCGAGGGCCATCGCCGTCGCGATTCCGAGGAGGGCCACCAGCCAGCCACTGCGAAGTCCGGCGAAGGCGCCCGCCAGAAAGGCGATGATCGCCGCCACGACAAGCGCGATCTCTGGTGCCAGCAGGGCGAAGGTTTGCAGGGAGGTTGTCATGGGCGAGGGGCGTTCCGGCGGAGCGGGTGTGTGGCGAACGTGACTGGGTGGAACCGGAGGAGGATCAGGGCAGTCGGACGACGAGGGCGGCCTTCGGCCGTTCGGGCTCCATCCGCTCTGCGAATGCCGCGGCGCCGGGCTGCATCGCGGCCCGAACGGCAGCCGCCGAAGGCTGGAGGAATGTCGCCGGAACCAGACCGATCCAGAGCATGAAGACCGCCAGGGGTGCGAGGGCGGCGAACTCATACCAACGCAGGTCGTCGCCCCCGGTGGTGGACTCGTCATGGACGCCGTGACCGCCGTGGCCGTGCTGATCGCCGTGGCCGGCCGCGTGCATGCCAGCCTGACCACCGCGGGGAGGCTCCCGGGATGGTCCGAAGAGCACCCGTTCGACCGCCCAGAGCATGTACCAGGCACCGAGTACAACGCCCACGACCGCCAGCACGGCCATCGTCAGATAGGCGGTCTGCCAGGTGGTCGAGACACCCGACCAGGCCCGCTGAAACGAGCCGGCGAGGATCATGAACTCGCCGACGAAGCCGTTGAGCCCCGGCAGGCCGATGCTCGAAAAGGTGAACAGCATGAAGAAAGCCGCCAGCCAGGGGGCCTTCGTGGCGATCCCGCCGAGATTGGCGATCGACCGGGTGTGGTACCGCTCGTAGATCATCCCCACGAGCGCGAACAGCCCCGCCGCGGAGAGACCGTGGTTGACGAGTTGCAATGTCGCCCCCTCGACGGCCACCGGCTCGAGCGCGAACAGCCCCATCACGCAGTAGCCCATGTGGCTGACGGACGAATAGGCGATGAGCCGTTTGAGATCGGTCTGCACGAGGGCGACGAGCGCCCCGTAGATGATGCCCGCCACGCCGAGACCGAAGAGCCACGGGGCGGCGGCCGCCGCAGCCTCGGGCAGCATCGGCAGCGAGAACCGCAGAAAGCCGTAGATGCCCAGCTTGAGGAGGATGCCGGCCAGATCGACGCTGCCGCCGGTGGGCGCCTCGACGTGGGCCAGCGGCAGCCAGGTGTGGAAGGGAACGATCGGCACCTTGATGGCGAAGCCGATGAACAGCGCGACGAAGACGATCATCTGCAGCCACCCCCCCTCACGGCTCATCGGCAGGGGGTGTGCCGCCATGCCCGCGGTGAGCCTGTCGATGTCGAAGGTCACGCTGCCTGTGTGGGAGGCGTTCCAGAGGACGATCGTCAGCAGGCCGAGAAACGTGAGCACGCTGCCGGCGAGCGTGTAGAGAAAGAACTTGATCGCCGCCCGGCGGCGGTCGTCGTGCCCCCAGATGCCGATCAGAAAGAACAGCGGCACGAGGGTGAACTCGAAGAACACGTAGAACAGGATCACGTCGCGGGCGGCGAAGACGCCGAGCATCGCCGCCTCGAGCACCAGCAGGAGGACGTAGAAGCCGACGGGCCGGTCCTCGATCGCCTCCCAGCTCACCATCACAGCCGTCAGCGAGAGCAGGGCCGAGAGGCCGAACAGCCAGAGCGACAGTCCGTCGAGACCGAGCGACAGCCGGACGTCGAACATGCCGTCCACGAGCCAGGGCGCCGAGATCACGGCGTAGGGCCTGCCGAGAGCGGCCTCCGGGCTCTGCAGATAGCGGAGCAGAAGCCATCCGGCGCCGACGAGCGTGATGATCGCCGTCACGGCAGCGCTCTGGCGGACCGCATGCCTGCCGCGGGAGCCGAGCAGCCAGGCCACGACCGCGCCCACCAGCGGGGTGGCGATGACGAGAAGCAGATGGGTGCCCGGGGAAATGCCGTTCATGGATGGTGCAGGTGGGGTGGGAGGTTCAGCCGCGAAGTTGCCAGGCAAGTGCCAGCACGATCATCAGGACGCCCATGACTCCGGCGAGCGCGTAACGCTGGACGAGCCCCGACTGCATCCGGCGCACGATTCCGCCAAGCCCGACTGGAATCAGCGCCACCGCGTTGACGAGGCCGTCGATGAGGTGGCGGTCGATCAGGGCGGCCAGCATCGCGACCGCCTCGAGCGGCTTCACGATCAGCCCCGAATAGATCTGGTCGAAGTAAAACTTGTTGGCAAACAGCGTCTGCAGTGGTCCCAGCAGCCGTTCCATCTGGGGGGAGTCGCTGCGGCGGCCGAGGTGGCCGATCGCGGCGATCACGATGCCAATCGCCGCGGCGAGCGTTCCCTGGATGGCGAGATCGATGTGGAAGGCGTGCGGCACGGCCGTTCGGGCGACGGCTGGGGCGGCCAGCGAGGGCGTGGCGGAAAGGAAGTGGGCCAGCCAGTTGGTGCTGAACAGCCACCATCCGGCGAGTGCCGAAGGCACGGCGAGCAGGATCAGCGGCAGCGTCATCACGGGGGGCGATTCATGGGCATGATGCCCCGCCTCATCGGGCACGCGGGTCGGCCCGGTGAACGTCATGAAGATCGCACGGAAGGTGTAGAAGGCGGTCAGTCCGGCAGTCAAAAGCGCCATCCAGTAGAGGGTCTGCCAGATCGCGGGCCGGTCGAGGGCATCGAGGGTCGTGCCCCCGGAATCGGCTCCGATCGCTGTGGTACGACGGTGGGACACCGGCAGAAATGGGCTCTGGGAGGCAGCGGCATGGCCGCCAGCCGGCGCGACCTCGTGATGCGTTTCATGGGCGTTCGGCCAGGCCTTCGCATGGATCGTCGCCAGGATCTCGTCCTTGCTGAAGAAACCTGCGAAGGGTGCCACGCCGGCCAGCGCCAGCCCACCGATGAGAAACGTCGCTGCCGTGATCGGCATGATCCGCCGCAGTCCGCCGAACCGCCGCATGTCGATCACGCCCCCCATCGCGTGCATCACCGACCCGGCCCCGAGAAAGAGCAGCGCCTTGAAGAAGGCGTGGGTCACGAGGTGGAAGATCGCCGCAGTGAATCCGAGCATGGTGCCGGTGCCGAGGCTGGCGAACATGTAGCCCAGCTGGCTGATCGTGGAGTAGGCGAGCACCCGCTTGAGGTCGTTTTGCACCGTCGCGATCAGGGCCGCCACGAGCGCCGTCGTCGCCCCCACGATAGAGACCATCGTCAGGGCGCCCGGACAGGCGACGAACAGCGGACTGGCGCGGGTGATGAGATAGATGCCGGCCGTCACCATCGTCGCCGCGTGGATCAAGGCGCTGGCCGGTGTCGGCCCCTCCATCGCGTCGGGCAGCCAGACGTGCAGCGGCAGTTGAGCGCTCTTGCCGCAGGCGGCGAGCAACAGCAGCAGGCAGATGGCGGTGCCGACCGTGCCGCCGACGATCCCCGACACGTCCGCCAGCCGGGTCTGGCCGAGGATTCCCGGCAGGATGGTGCCGTCGGCCGAGAGCGTGTCGTGGAAGTCGAGGGTGCCGTAGGTCATCCAGAGGAGGAAGGTCGCGATCGCCAGGCCGAAGTCGCCGATCCGGTTCACGAGAAAGGCCTTCTTGGCCGCCCGGGCCGCCTCCGGCTTGCGGAACCAGAACCCGATCAGCAGGTAGCTGCAGGCGCCCACCGCCTCCCAGAAGACGTAGACGATCAGGAAGTTGCTGGCCGCGACGAGCATCGCCATCGAGAACACGAACAGCGACACGAGCGCGAAGAACCGCGGATAGCCGGGGTCGTCGTGCATGTAGCCGACGGAGTAGATCGCCACCAGCAGGCCGACGCAGGTGATGATCGTGAGCATCGTGGCGGTGAGCGGGTCGAGCCGCAGTGCCACCGGGATCGAGAAGGCACGGGCATCCCCCTGGCCGCCGACCGCCGTGCCGGGAATCGCGGCCGGGCTGCCGGCGGGGGGTGTGTAGGCGGCATCCACGCCGGCCCATTGCCAGAGCGTCGAGATCATCTCCACCGGGCGGACGGGTTCCGTGTGGCCGCCGCTCGTGCCCCCGACCTGGCCGGCCGTCGCCAGAAGCAGCGTGACGGCCGCGGCTGCCGCGGCGGCGATTCCGGCGATCGCCGGCAGGTGGGCACGTGAGCCGAGGACTCTGCCGAGGATGATCGTGAGGATCGCGCCGACGAGCGGAAGCAGCGGCACGAGCACGAGGAGCGATGTCGGTGAAATGGACTGCATGAGTTGGAAGGGGTCCGAGAACGCTGCGTGGCGTCAGATGTGTTGGCGTTGCTGGTCATCCTCGCCGCCGCCGGTCGGGAGCACTCCGGCCGGTGAGAGCCGAGGCCAGGAAGCGGGCGTGGCGTCGGACGCAGGCAGTTCCCGATCGACGGTGCGGGCGAGACTTTCATCCCGAAGCGACTGCCAGGCAGCGGCGTCGAGGCGGCCCGTGCGGGCGAAGGCCTGAAGCACGAAGACCAGTGCCACGGCCGCCTCGCAGGCGGCCACCGTGAGCACGAAGATCACGAGCACCTGCCCGCCCCAGTCGCCGTGGTAGCGGCTCCAGGCGACGAGACTGACGGAGATCCCCTGGAGCATCAGTTCCGCCGAGAGAAACATCACGATCAGATTCCGTCGGGTGAGAATTCCGACGAGTCCAAGGGCGAAGAGGATCGCGCCGACGATCAGTGCGTTGTGCAGCAGCGGCATCGAGCCGGCCGCCAGCAGCGGGGAGATCGGACAGGAAGACACCATCATCCGCCCGTCCTTTCGGTCAGAGAGCCGCGATCGGCCTCGAGTGCGGCCTCGCCCCGCGAGACGACGGCGACGGCCCCGATCAATGCCACGAGCAGGAGCAGTCCGGCGACCTCGACCGAGAGCAGGTGCCGGCCGAAGAGTTCGCTGCCGAGTCGGGCGATCTGATCATCGGCCAGGGGGTCGATGGCGGCCATCGGATCGGTGGCGAGCGGTGTCGACCGCAGCGGATCTTCCGTCACGGCGGCTGTTCGGGAAGGAACGGCACAGCAGGCGGCCGGTTCCGCGGAAAGACGGCCGATCGAAAGCGTGAGGAGACCGAGCAGCACGGCGCCGGCCACTGCGGAGAGCAGGGGCTCGCTCGAGACCCGGTCGTAGGCCGCAAGCCCCGAGGGCTGGGCGAGCATGAGCACGAACAGGAACATCACCAGGATCGCGCCGGCGTAGACGACGATCGTGGCCACGCCGAGGAACTGGGCGCCGAGCACGAGCAGCACGCCGGCGACGCCGGTCAGGGCCATCGCGAACCAGATCGCGGCATAGACCGGTGACCGGGTGACGATCGTGGCCGCACCTGAGATCACGGCCACGAGCGAGACGGTGAGAAAGACCGCATCCTCGCCGAGGCTGCCGAGCCTGCGGCCGGTGGCGATGAAGCCTGCCAGTGCGGCGGCCCCGAGCAGCATGCCGAGCCAGCGGGCGGCGGTGTTCTCGCTGCCGCGGGGAAGCAGCAGCCAGAGGCTCGCGGCAGCCGACGTGACGGCCGCCGCGAGCAGCACTCCCGGTGAGAGAGAAGGCAGGGCGGCGGCGATCACAGCGTGCCTCCAAGCCCTGCCGACTTCATCGGCTCGGCGTCCTTCGTCATGTCGTAGACGCTGAGCAGTTTTTCCTTGTCGAAGATCATCTCCTCGCGACTCTTGCCGGTCAGGTCGAGCAGGCTCGTGAGTTCGATCGCATCGACCGGGCAGGCCTCCTCGCACATTCCACAGAAGATGCAGCGCAGTTCGTCGATCTGGAAGCTTTCCGGATATTTCTCGCGATCGGGCCAGGGGCTGTTGGTGGCCACGATGTCGATGCAGTGGGCCGGACAGGCCGTGGCGCAGAGGAAGCAGGCGACGCACTTCACCCGGCCTTCAGGGTCGCGGTTGAGCCGGTGGACGCCGCGGTAGATCAGCGGATTGCCGACATGGGGCCGCTGCTCGGGAAAGCTGACGGTGACCTTCGGACTCACCATGTGGCGGGCCGTTGTGGTCAGGCCCTGGATGAAGAGCGGGAGGTAGAGCCGCTCTGCCAGTCCGAGCGGCTTCTCCTCGAGCCATGTGATGCCTGGATCGCTGGGTTTCATCGGCTGCCTGCGAGTTCGTGTTCGAGCAGATCGTGTTCGATGTCGAGCGGTCCGCGGGCCCGGATCGGCCTGTTGTCGGTGCCGGACGGGGTGAACACGCCCGCCAGGATCCAGCCCACGAAGAACACCGCCCAGGGAATGGCGATCGCCAGCCAGAAGGCCGGGCCGGCACCGAGGGCGGCCACGAGCTGCGGCCGGAATTCCTCCACGGCCGCCACCGTCACCAGATTCGCGAGCCCGAGCGGCAGCATCACCTTCCAGGCGAGGTTCATCAGCTGGTCGAAACGGAACCGGGGCCAGCTCCAGCGGACGAGCATGAAGAACACGATCACGGCGAGGATCTTGGCCGAGAGCACGCCGAAGCGGAGGAATGCTCCCGCCCAGGTGACCTCGTTGCCCGAGCCGGTGAGGCCCCAGAGATGCCAGCCGCCGAGAAACATGATCACGATCAGGAAGGCCGCCGTGATCATGTGGAGGAACTCGGCCACGAGGAACAGCAGCAGCTTGATCCCCGAATACTCAGTGTGGTAGCCGCCGACGAGTTCCTGCTCCGCCTCGGGGAGATCGAAGGGCAGCCTGGCGGCCTCGGCGAAGCTGGCGACGAGGAACACGAGGAAACCGAGCGGCTGGGCGAAGGCATACCAGACGCCGGTCTGGGCCTGGGCGTTCATGATCGTGTCGAGCTTGAGCGATCCGGCCGCCAGCACGACCCCGAGCAGCCCGAGCCCGAGCGGGATCTCGTAGGCCACGAGCTGGGCGCTCGACCGCAGGCCGCCGAGGAATCCATACTTGTTGTTGCTCGCCCAGCCCCCGAGCAGCACGCCGTAGACCGCGATGCTCGAGAGGGCGAAGACCCAGAGCACGCCGACGTCGAGTCCGGGGGCGACGAGAAACGGCACCGGATCGGGCAGGCCCGGAATGTTGAGCGGCGGCAGCACGCTGCCGAAGGGGATGGCGGCGAAGATGGCCAGCGAGGCGGCGAGGATGACGAGCGGCGCCGCGTTGTAGAGCACCTTGTCGACGTGCTTCGGCGTGAAATCCTCCTTGAGGATGATCTTGAGGCCGTCGGCCAAGGGCTGGCCGAGCCCGAAGAGCCGGATCTTCGTGAGCGGAATGCCGACCCGGTTGGGGCCGCGGCGATCCTGCACCCAGGCGGCGATCCAGCGTTCGAGCAGCACGAGGTAGGCCGCCGCCGTCATCAGGCCGCCGATCAGCAGGCCGATCTTGGCGAGCGCGGCGAGCGTCGTCGGACTGGGCAGGAGGGTGGTGAGTGGGTTCATGGGGTGGTGACGGGCACGGCGGCAGGGGACATGTTCAGGCGGTGTCTCAGGCGAGTTGGTGGATCCGGAGGTCGACTCCGTGGGCGGGGATTTCGCCGGCCAACGCTGCCAGTGATGCAGACTCGGCGAGCTGCCGCCGCACCGCGGACGGGTCGTAGAGTCCGCGACAGCCGAGCATGTTCCAGAACAGCCGACCCTCCGGCCAGACTCCTGCCGGCGGCCGGATCGCCTGTTCGAAGGCCTGGGCCCGATGGGCGACGTTGACCCAGGTTCCCGCCCGTTCGGCGAAGCCGGCGGCCGGCAGCCGCCAGGAGGCCAACTGGGAGAGCGGAGTGTCGAACATGTCCTGGACCACGAGGCAGGAGAGATTCGCGAACGTGGCGGCAGTCTCGGTGTCGATCCACGGTCCGCGGCCGGACGTCGGATAGCCGGCGGTGATCCAGGCGGCGTCGGCGTTGCCGCCGCCGACATGGGCGAGGAGATCGCTCCAGCCGTGCACCGCCGGATCGAACAGCGCCACCACCGCCTCGACGCCGCGTCGGTTGGGGCACTTCTCGGCCCGGATCGTGAACCCGCCTGGGAAGGTCTCGTCGCTGTCGGTGGTCGGCAGATGGCCGACGGCCAGGTAGGCCTGCGGATCGATCGACCGGGCCACGGCGCAGAGCATCCAGGCCTCCTCCACCGTGAGCATCGGGGAGACGGCCACGGCCAGCCTGCCGGCCCGGGTCAGGTCGTCCCGCAGCCGCACCACGAGATCGGCCCACTCGACCGGTTCGTATTCGGTCGGACGGCCGCGTTCTGCCGGACGACGGCGGCCCGCCTCGACCAGACGGGCGGGGTCGTGGAGGTGGTGCCAGCCGTAACGGCCCTCGTCGCAGATCCACCAGGTGTTGACCTGCGGATTCTCCCGCGGCTTGAGCCGGTAGACGGTGTCCTGGTTGTGCTCGGTGTAGATCGAGCAGCCCGCCGAGCAGCCGCCACAGACGTTGGCCTCACGCTTCAGGAACCAGACCCGCTGCTGATAGAGGAAGTCCTTGTCGCCGAGTGCCCCGACGGGACAGAGGTCGACGACGTTGCCGGAGAGTTTGTTGTCGAGGGGGAAGCCGGGGAAGACGTCAATCTCTTCCTTTGCCCCGCGACTGGTCACCATCAGTTCGGCGGTCCCGGCCACCTCGCGGGTGAACCGGACGCAGCGGGTGCACATGATGCAGCGGTCGACGAAC
>Ga0136644_10003597_pt1 | contig 11616 bp, 12 predicted proteins | sample C_130820_EF_Meta_FD_94780 | JGI IMG/M metagenome (GOLD analysis project Ga0136644, IMG submission 94780) | Freshwater microbial communities from Lake Croche, Canada to study carbon cycling - C_130820_EF_MetaG (v2) (version 2) | ecosystem: Environmental > Aquatic > Freshwater > Lake | place...
CGCAGGTGCTGGCGTCGGGCACGGTGGGGCCGCTTGCAATCACCGACGGGTCATCGCCCGGCACGTCGCTGATGCACAAGGTGTGTACCCGTGCCGGTGCGCAGGCCAGCGCCAAGCGGCCGCCCTTGATGCGCGACAGGTGCTTGCGCACCGTGTTCATCTCGGCAATGTCGGCACCGCTGGCCAGCAAGGCGCTGTTGATGCGCTGCTTATCTGCCAGCGTCAGCCCTGCGACCGGCAGCGTGAGCAGCGCCGAGCCGCCGCCCGAGATCAGGCACAGCGCCAGGTCGTCCGGCCCCAGGCTGTGGGCCAGGGCCAGCAGGCGCTGTGCGGCGGCCTCTCCGGCTGCGTCGGGCACCGGGTGCGCAGCTTCGACAATCTCTATGCGCGCCGCCAGGCCCGCCGGACGTGGCGGCGTGTGGCCGTAGCGGGTGACCACCAGCCCTTCCAGCGCGGCCCGCGCGGGCCACAGCGCCTCCACCGCATGGGCCATGGCGCCCGCTGCCTTGCCCGCGCCCAGCACCACCGTACGCCCCTTGGGCGGCGCAGGCAGCAAGGCGGCGGTGTGGTGCAGCGGCAAGGCACGCTGCACGGCAGCGCGGTACAGGTGTTCGAGAAAGCCGCGCGGATTTTGATACGGGTCTGGGGCCATGCAGCGATTTTGCCGCGCCGGGCCAAAAACCGACACCGGGCCAGCCCCAATGGAGCGGGCTGCTACGCTGTGGCTTGGCCCATTCACGCCCCTGCACCATGACCACCTTGCTGATCCACAACGCCGATTGCATCGCCACCCTGGACGACGCCCGCACCGAGCTGCGCCAAGCTTCGGTCTTTGTCCGTAACGGGTTGATCGAGGCCGTAGGCCCGGCAACGCAATTGCCCACACAGGCTGACGAGGTGATAGACGCCAGCGGCCACCTGGTGGTGCCGGGTCTGGTGAACACGCACCACCACATGTACCAGTCGCTCACCCGCGCCATTCCTCAGGTGCAAAACGCCGAGCTGTTTGGCTGGCTGCGCGGCCTGTACCCGATCTGGGCCGGGCTCACGCCGGAGATGGTGCGGGTCTCGACCCAGGTCGCCATGGCCGAGCTGCTGCTCAGCGGCTGCACCACCAGCAGCGACCACCTCTACCTCTACCCCAACGGCGTGCGGCTGGACGACAGCATTGAGGCCGCGCAAGAAATCGGCATGCGCTTCGTCGCCAGCCGGGGCAGTATGAGCGTGGGCGCATCCCAAGGCGGCCTACCGCCCGACGCGGTCGTGGAGCGCGAAGACGTAATTTTGAAAGACACACAGCGGCTGATAGAGACCTGGCACGACGCTGCGCACGGTGCCATGCTGAACATTGCCGTGGCGCCCTGCTCGCCGTTCAGCGTCAGCCGCGACTTGATGCGTGAATCGGCCACGCTGGCGCGTGCCTACGGCGTGCGGCTGCACACCCACCTGGCCGAGAACGACCACGACATCGCCTACAGCCGCGAGAAGTTCAACTGCACCCCCGCGCAGTACGCGCAAGACCTGGGCTGGCTGGGCGCCGACGTGTGGCACGCCCACTGCGTGAAGCTGGATGCTGACGGCATCTCGCTGTTTGCCGCCACCCGTACCGGCGTCGCCCATTGCCCGTGCAGCAATATGCGCCTGGCCAGCGGCATCGCCCCGGTGCGGCGCCTGCTTGATGCCGGTGTGCCGGTGGGCTTAGGGGTGGACGGCAGCGCCAGCAACGACGCCGCCCACATGGTGAACGAAGCGCGCCAGGCCCTGCTGCTGGCGCGCGTGGGCCGCAGCCTGGAGCCTTTTGGCTGCGACCACGGCCCCGCCGAAATGACAGCCCGCGACGCCCTAGCCCTGGCCACCCGAGGCGGCGCCCAGGTGCTGGGCCGCAGCGACATCGGCCATCTAAGCCCCGGCCTGTGCGCCGACCTGGCCCTGTTTGACCTGCACACCCTCGCCTTTGCCGGTGGCGCTGTGCACGACCCGGTAGGCAGCCTGCTGCTATGCGCCAGCCCCCAAGCCGCCTACACCATCGTCCACGGCCGCACCGTGGTGCGACAAGGCCAGCTCACCACCGTGGCGCTCGCTCCGCTGCTGGAACGCCACCGCGCCCTGGCGCGCACCCTGGCGCAGGAATAATTGGGGTCAGACCCCGATTATTTGCCCTCGCATGCGCTACGCCCGCTCTTGACGCCTTGAGAAGGCTGCCTCATGATCGTGCTGCGCAGTAATACTGCACAGCACGAAAGAAGCCCCCTGCTATGACCACCACCCGTCGCGCCTCGTACTCATTTTCTGCCCCCATACTGCGGCGGTTTAACGCGGTTGTGCCTGCGGGCGAACGCAGCAAAGTGCTGGAAAGCCTGGTGGAACAAGTGGCCATCGCCCGAGAGAGGGCATACGAAAAAATCGCAGAGGAATTTGAAACCCATCCCGATTTTGCGCAGGCCCGCGAAACGGTGAAAGAGTTTTCTGTACTGAGCACAGACGTGATCCATGAGTACAAAAAATAAACCATGGACTATCTGCGTGGCCAAATATACCGGGTCAATCTTGAGCCCACAGTCGGCAGTGAACAGCAAGGCAATGCACGCCCATGCGTGATTGTTTCAGTCAATCCGTTCAATAAAAAGCTGCGGACGGTGGGTATCGTTCCGTTGTCTTCCTCGGCCAGAGCCATTCCACCCATAGCGGTTCCTGTGCCTTCTGCGGGTGCGGATTCAATTGCGCTATGCCACCAGCTATTGACAGCCGATAAATCCCGAATCGGCAAATACATGGGCGAATTATCCAGTGCCGATATGGCTGCCATCGAAAATGGAGTTCGCCAACTGTATGGCTTGTAGCGAATGGCTATATCGGCCGCCATGACCAAAATAATCGGGGGCAGCCCCTAATTATTGGCCTTACCTGGCAATCCCCTGGACACGGATCACGATGCAACACTTGCCGCCTCCTGAAGACATGACTTTGTACGGCCATGCGGAATCCGGGCACAGCTACAAAGTCAGGCTGGCCTTGGTACTGGCGCGGGTTGAGCACCAGTACGTACCCATCGATATTTTTCTACCCCATGCCCAGCGGCCCGAGCCTTTTCGAAGCCTGGCGCGCTTCCATGAAGTCCCGTTGCTGGTATGGAAGGACGAGGTTTTTGTGCAATCCAACGCCATTCTGTGCCTGCTTGCCGAGCGCTTGCAGGGCCTGGGTGGCGAAGACGCAGGCCGCTTGGCCCAGGTGCGCGAATGGCTGTTCTGGGAGGCGAACCGATTGGGCTTGTCGCTGCCTCACGTCCGCTTTGCGCGGCAGTTTGCGCCGCAGGACTATGCACCCGGTACCCAGGAATGGTTATTGAGCCGATATAGGCAGGATATTCAGCGGCTTGATGCCGAGTTCAGCGACGGCAGAGCGTTTGTGCTGGACGACCACATCTCCGTGGTCGACTGCGCGCTGTGCGGGTACCTGTTCTGGGCCGACGAGATGGGGCTGGAAGTCCCGGCCCGCGTGCGCAAGTGGCTACGCCGCATCCAGCAGCAGCCGGGCTGGCAGCACCCCAGGCAGTTGCTGGCTGCGCCAGAGTGAGGACGGGCAAACAATTGGGGGCTGAACCCAATTGTTTTGACCCCAATTGTTTGCTATCGGTCAGAGCACGCGAGGTTCACGCCAAGCCCCATAAATGCTGCGGCGAAGCCCCTGCGCAGCCAGTTTTGAACGGTGGACGACTCTATGACAACGGTGCGGAAGGCGTGGGCCAGGACACCATAGACAACGAACACTGCGAATGTCATACCCATAAAAACGCCGCTTAGAAGGAGCATCTGCTGGAGATATGAGGGGGCTTGCGCACTCACAAACTGGGGTAAAAATGCCATGAAGAAAATGGTTAACTTCGGATTCAGCACGTTAAGTAGCATGGCGCGAATAACAAAACGCAAGGCAGTGACTGGAGGTGCTGGTTTTTCTATGACGAAAGTCGTCTTGTCTTGCCAAGTTGCATAAGCGATGTAGAAGAGATAAAGCACCCCGGCGATTTTCAGAAACTCAAAGGCTACAGCGCTGGTGTGCATGACTGCGGCCAAACCCAGCACAGTCGCCAGCAGATGGGGCAGGATTCCGAGGGTACAACCGAAGGAGGCCCAAAGACTGGCTTTTCTGCCCTGCGCGATTCCCGTGGAGACTGTGAAAATAACACCAGTGCCAGGAATCAATACGATCACAAGGGATGTAAGTAAAAACTCTAGGGAAATCATTCCATTCTCCAAAAAAGTGTGTTGGGCAGAATTTAAAACGGGGTCTGACCCGAATTATTTCTTAGCCCCGTCCAGAAACCACTTGGCGATGAGGGCGCGTTCAGCGTCGGTGATGCTGGTGGCGTTGTTCATGGGCATGATTTTGGTGACCACGGCTTGCTGGTAGATGGCTTGGGCGTGTTGCACCACCAGATCGGGCGCGTCCAGGCGGATGTTTTTCATTTGCACCTGGGCGCCGTGGCAGAGGTAGCAGCGTTGTTCCAGCACCTTTTGCACGTCGGCGTAAGTGACCTGGGCGGGCATGGCGGCGGCGGCGCGGGTGTCGGGTTTGAGCCAGACGATGAGCGCGGCGATCACGGCCACGCCCACCAGGGCATAGGGCAGCGGATGGCGGTTGCGGCCCAGCTTGTAGCCGTGGCGCAGCACGAAAAATTGGCGGATAGCGGCACCGGCAAACATCATGGCGATGAGTACCAGCCAGTTATGCGGGTGGCTGTAGGTGAAGCTGTAGTGGTTGCTGAGCATGGCAAACAGCACTGGCAGCGTGAAGTAGGTGTTGTGCACGCTGCGCTGCTTGCCGCGCGCGCCGTGGATGGGGTTCACCGGCTGCCCGGCACGCAAGGCCGCCACCACGGTGCGTTGGCCGGGGATGATCCAAAACAGCACATTGGCGCTCATGGTGGTGGCGATCATGGCGCCCATGAGCAAGAAGGCGGCGCGCCCGGCAAACCAGTGGCAGGCCAGCCAAGCGGCCACGCAGACCACGCCCAGCACCAGGGCGCCGACGATGGCGTCGCCGTGCTTGCGAAAGCCAAACAGGCGACAAATGCCGTCGTAGAGCAGCCAAAACACCACCAGAAAGGCCAGCGCCACCGCGATGGCGCTGGGCGCTGACCAGTCCATCAGCGATTTGTCGATGAGGTAAGTGCCCGCACTCCACAGGTAAGACACGGTGAACAGCGCAAAGCCGCTCAGCCAGGTGGAGTAGCTCTCCCAATAACACCAGTGCAGGTGCTCGGGCAGCTTGGCCGGTGCCACGGCGTACTTTTGCGGGTTGTAAAAGCCGCCGCCGTGCACCGCCCAGAGCTCGCCACCCACGCCTTTGTCCAGCAGGTCAGGCGCTTGCGGCTTGACCAAGCTGCTATCCAGAAAAACAAAATAAAACGAGGAACCCACCCAGGCGATGGCGGTAATGACGTGCACCCAGCGCAGCAGCAGGTTGGCCCAGTCCAACAAATAGCTTTCCAATGCGTTCTCCTCGGGGGCTGTGGTTCAGGTGCGGCCAAAGGCTGGCGGCTAGGGCGTCATTAGCAGTAATTGTGCCGCCACGCTAACTGCAATCACCTCGGGCTCTTTGCCGTTGATACCGGGCAAGCCAATCGGGCACACCACACCCGCGCATTCTTCGGCGCTAAAGCCACGCGCATACAGCCTATGCCGAAAGCTGGCCCATTTGGTCTGGCTGCCGATCAGGCCCAGATAGGGCAAATCGCCGTGCTCGCGCCGCCGCAGCAGGCAAGTGGCCACAATGTCCAGATCCTCGGCATGGCTGAAACTCATGATGAGCACGCGCGAACCTGCCGCCAGGGTTTTCACCGCCGCCTGCACCGGGTCGGAGTGCTCGCAAACTACCGTATCGGGAACGTCTAGCGGAAAAATGCCGTCCCGGCTGTCTATCCAGGTCAGGCGATACGGCAAGGCAGACAAAACCTGAATCAGCGCGCGCCCCACGTGCCCGCCACCGAACACCGCCACGGGCCGCGCGTGCGATACCGCCAGGCGCTGGCGCAGGCTGTCGATATGCTCGGTTTGTACCGGCTCGAAAGCCAACTCCACCACGCCGCCGCAGCACTGGCCCAGTGCGGGCCCCAGCGGATAGCGCCGTGACTCGGCGTCACGCGCGCGGGCCGCAAGCAGGCCGCGCGCGTATTCAATGGCCTCCCATTCCAAACGCCCGCCGCCCACCGTGGCTAGAACTGCATCGGGAAACACCGCCATCCAGGTACCCACTGCGCGCGGCGCCGACCCCTGCACGGCAAGCACCGTGACCAGAACCGCTGGCTGCGTCACCAAACGTGCCAACAACTGATGAAGCGGAGACGGCGGATTCAAAATAATCGGGGTCTGAGCCCCATTGTTTAGGCAAGGTGTAGCCCGCAAAATAATTGGGGTCAGACCCCAATTATTCAGTGGAGGTTTTGCGCAGCCGGATGTGCAGCTCGCGCAACTGCTTTTCGTCCACCGGGCTGGGGGCCTGGGTAAGCAGGCATTGGGCGCGCTGGGTTTTGGGGAAGGCGATCACGTCGCGTATGGATTCGGCGCCGGTCATCAGGGTAATGATGCGGTCCAAGCCAAAGGCCAAGCCACCGTGCGGAGGGGCGCCGTATTGCAGTGCGTCGAGTAGAAAGCCGAACTTGAGCTGGGCTTCTTCCGGGCCGATTTTGAGGGCATTGAAGACCTTACTTTGCACCTCGGCGCGGTGAATACGCACCGAGCCACCGCCCATTTCCCAGCCGTTGAGCACCATGTCATAGCCTTGGGAGATGCATTGCTCGGGCGCGCTCTCCATCCAGTCTTCATGGCCCGGCTTGGGTGCGGTAAAGGGGTGGTGCACGGCGGTGTAGCGCTGGTTTTCCTCGTCGTATTCGAACATCGGGAAGTCCACCACCCACAAGGGGCGCCAGCCTGCGTGGAACAGGCCATTGGCTTTACCAAATTCGCTCTGCCCCAGCTTGACGCGTAAAGCGCCGATGGCGTCGTTGACGATTTTGGCCTTGTCGGCGCCGAAGAAAATCAGGTCACCGTCTTGGGCACCGGTGCGCGCCAGCACCTCGGCCAGTGCGCTGTCGTGGATGTTTTTCACGATGGGGCTTTGCAAGCCGTCGCGGCCCAGCGCGCGCTGGTTGACCTTGATATAGGCCAGACCCTTGGCGCCGTAGATTTTCACGAACTCGGTGTAGGCGTCGATCTCGCTGCGGGTGAGGCCCCCTTCGTCCCGCGCGCCGCCGGGCACGCGCAAAGCCACTACGCGCCCGCCCTGCATGTTGGCTGCGCCCGCGAAGACCTTGAAGTCCACATCGGTCATGACATCGGTCAGCTCGGCAAACTCCAGCGGTATGCGCAAATCGGGCTTGTCTGAGCCGTAGCGGTGCATGGCCTCGGCATAACTCATGACCGGGAAGTCGCCCAAGTCCACGCCTATGGTGTGCTTGAACACGGTGCTAATCATGTCCTGGAACAGGGCGCGGATTTCTTCTTCGCTGAGGAAGGAGGTTTCGATATCGATCTGCGTGAACTCCGGCTGGCGGTCGGCGCGCAAGTCTTCGTCGCGAAAGCACTTGGTGATTTGGTAGTAGCGGTCGTAGCCGGCCACCATCAGCAACTGCTTGAATAACTGCGGACTTTGCGGCAGGGCAAAGAACTGCCCGGCGTGCACACGGCTGGGCACCAAGTAGTCGCGCGCGCCCTCGGGCGTGGACTTGGTGAGCATGGGCGTTTCGATATCGACAAAACCATGCGCATCCAGAAACTTGCGCACTTCCATCGCCACTTTGTAGCGCAGCATCAGGTTCTTTTGCATGTAAGGGCGGCGCAAGTCCAGCACCCGGTGCGTGAGGCGCGTGGTCTCGCTCAGGTTGTCGTCGTCGAGCTGAAACGGCGGCGTCACCGACGGGTTGAGAACCGTTAGCTCCTGGCACAGCACCTCAATGCGCCCGCTTTTTAACTGCTCGTTGGCCGTGCCCTCAGGGCGCGCACGCACCAAGCCCTTGACCTGGATGCAGAACTCGTTGCGCAGGCTCTCGGCAGTGGCAAACATCTCGGGGCGATCGGGGTCGCACACCACTTGCACATAGCCCTCGCGGTCGCGCAGATCAACAAAAATCACACCCCCATGGTCGCGGCGGCGATTCACCCAGCCGCACAGGCTAAGGGTTTGGCCCAACAGGGCTTCGGTCACTAAACCGCAGTAGTGGGAACGCATGATCATGGTGCTTGCAACAGGTTTTGCGCACGGCTGGCGCGGATAGAAGAAGGGTTAGTGGGCGGCTACCGGTGACGGCATCACCACCCCCATAGAGACGATGTATTTCAGCGCTTCGTCCACGCTCATTTGCAGCTCCACGCAGTCTAGGCGCGGGAGCATCACAAAGTAGCCGCCAGTGGGGTTGGGTGTGGTGGGCACATACACGCTCACGTAGTCACCCACCAAGTGGTTGGCCACATCGCCCCCCGGGCTGCCAGTGACAAAAGCAATCGTCCACATGCCGGGGCGCGGCCATTGCACCAGCACGGCCTTGCGAAAGGCGTTTCCGTTCTCGGAGAACAAGGTGTCTGAGACTTGCTTGACCCCCGAGTAGATGGAGCGCACGACTGGAATGCGGTTGAGCAGTTGGTTGCCCCACACCAGCAGCTTGCGCCCCAAAAAATTACTGGCCGTAGCCCCCACCACCAACAGCACGGCAAACGCCAGCAGCACGCCAAAGCCCGGAATGTGAAAGCCCAACAAACGATCGGGGTGCCAAGCCTGGGGCAGGATGAGCAGGGTTTTGTCCAGGGTGCTGAGAATCCACTCCAGCAGCCAAACGGTAACCGCCACTGGCGCAATCACCAGCAGGCCAGACAGCAACCAACGCCGAATAGAGGTCATGGCCGCGCCCCTTAGCTGGCCGCGCCGCTGGTGGGCTTGGTGGTGGTCGCCGCAGCGGGGGCGCTACTGCCACCGCTGGCGCTGGGGGTAGCTGCAGCAGCAGGCGCTGTACTGGTGGCAGGCGCGCCGCCAGCCGGGGCGGCCTTGGGTTCGGCAGATGCCGCGCTGGCGTTCTCATCCGGCTTGGCCTCGGGCGCGCCAGCGGCCGTATTGCCGCCCCGAAAATCAGTCACATACCAGCCCGAACCCTTGAGCTGAAAGCCAGCCGCAGTGAGCTGCTTTTGGTAACTGGCCGCGCCGCATTGCGGGCACACACTCAAGGGCGCGTCAGACAATTTTTGCAACACATCCTGGGCGTGGCCACAGGACGCACATTTGTAAGCGTAGATGGGCATGGCAGGTGGATGTTGATGGAAGCAAAGCCTTCAATTATAGGTGGCAGGGGGTTTTGCAAGCCTGTTGGAAAAGTCTGCGCTTGACGGGCACCCTTTTGCGGACGAGAGCCCCTTTTGTTACCGCTGTGGGTGGCTGGGCCCACAGCACAGCTCGCGTCAGGCTTGGTGCCACTGCATCGTGTGGCGCCAGCGGATAAGCCCACGGCTTGCCACCGACCTTGGCGGCCTAGTAAAGCTTTGACCAGGCGGTCGAAATCACTCACAAACAGCTTGGCGTTCCGCAGCGTCCAACGCACACCCACCTACACCGCATGGTGGCTGCCATGCCGGTTGCGAATGGCTTGCGGGCCGATGGAGCCCAGCAGCATGCCGACCAGCGCGGCGGCGATACCGGCCAGTTGGCCGGGGAAGGCTTGGCCTGCGGGGGTGATGAGAAACAGCAGCCAGGTGAGTAGGCCCAGCACGATGGAAAAAATGGCACCCTGGGTGCTGGCGCGCTTCCAGTACAGGCCAAACACCAGCGGCACGAAGGCACCCACCAGGGTGACTTGGTAGGCGTTGGACACCATCTCATAAATGGGTGTGCCGCGCGTGGCGATGGCGTAGGCCAGCACCAGGCCCGAGAACACCAGCACGGTGATGCGCATGGTGCGCAGCTCCTGCCGGTCATTCAGGCGCGGGTGGAACTGGCGCCAGATGTTTTCCACAAAGGTGACGCTGGGCGCCAGCAGCGTGGCCGACGCGGTGGACTTGATGGCCGATAGCAGCGCGCCAAAGAACAGCACCTGCATCACAAACGGCATTTTTTCCAGCACCAGGGTGGGCAGTATTTTTTGCGGGTCGTCTTGCAGCAGGGCCTGGGTTTGCACAGGCATGATGATGAGCGCGCTGGCGACCAAAAACATGGGCACAAAGGCGAACAAGATGTAGCACAGGCCGCCAATCACCGGCCCGCGCGTGGCTGCCTGCGGGCTGTTGGCGGACATGACGCGCTGAAACACGTCTTGCTGCGGGATGGAGCCCAGCATCATGGTGATGGCGGCGGCAAAGAAAAACAGGATGTCTTTGGCGCTGGGTTCGGGCCAAAAGCGCAGCAGGTCGCGGCTGGCCACCAGGTGCAGCACCTTGTCGGCGCCACCGGCCATGTGCCCAGCAAACAGCGCCAGAATGCTCAGGCCCAGCACCAAAATAATCATCTGGATGAAGTCGGTCACCGCCACCGACCACATGCCGCCAAACAGGGTGTAGGCCAGAATGGACACCACGCCGATCACCATGCCCAGGGGGATGCTGATGGCGCCATAAGACAACAGGTTAAACACCAGCCCCAGGGCCGTGACCTGAGCCGACACCCAGCCCAGGTAGCTGAGCATGATGATGAGCGAGCAAATCACCTCGACCGCGCGGCCATAGCGCTCGCGGTAGTAGTCGCTGATGGTGAGCAGCGTCATGCGGTACAGCTTGCCGGCAAAAAACAGGCCCACCAGAATCAGGCAGGTGCCCGCGCCAAAGGGGTCTTCCACCACGCCGTTCAGGCCACCGCCTATGAACTTGGCTGGAATACCCAGCACGGTTTCGGAACCAAACCAGGTGGCAAAGGTGGTGGTGACAATCATCACCAGCGGCAGGTGGCGGCCTGCAATCGCAAAGTCGGCGGTGTTTTTCACGCGCTTGGCCGCATACAGGCCAATCGCAATCGTTACCAACAGGTACAGCAGCACCAAGCTCAGCAGCATCTCGTCATCTCCTCATCGTCGTCAAAGGCGCATACGCACCACCCATTGCATCACCAGCAAGCCCAGCACAAAGCCGATGCCGCTGTAGATCAGGCCCTGCAAGAGCCGGTTGGTGCGCTTTTGTTCGGCCAGCAGCGCGCTGATTTCGCGGCGCAAATCGGTGGGCCGTTGGCTTAAGTAGTCGTGCAACAGGCGCGGCAAGGCAGGCAGCAGGCTGGCGTAGCGCGGCGCCTCGGCACGGAGCTGCTGCAGCAACTTTTGCGGCCCCACCTGCTGCTGCATCCACTGCTCCAAAAACGGCTTGGCCGTGCTCCACAGGTCTAGCTCGGGGTCGAGCTGGCGCCCCAGGCCCTCAATGTTGAGCAGGGTTTTTTGCAGCTACACCAGTAGCGGCTGAATCCCCACCGAGAAGCGGCGCGAGGTCTGGAACAGCCGCATCAGCACCATGCCGAGGGAAATTTCTTTCAGCGGGCGGTCAAAGTACGGCTCGCAGCAGGCGCGTACAGCCGACTCCAGTTCGTCCACCCGGGTACCCCCCGGCACCCAGCCGGATTCGATGTGCAGCTCGGCCACGCGCTTGTAGTCGCGTCGAAAAA
>Ga0136644_10003598_pt1 | contig 11612 bp, 9 predicted proteins | sample C_130820_EF_Meta_FD_94780 | JGI IMG/M metagenome (GOLD analysis project Ga0136644, IMG submission 94780) | Freshwater microbial communities from Lake Croche, Canada to study carbon cycling - C_130820_EF_MetaG (v2) (version 2) | ecosystem: Environmental > Aquatic > Freshwater > Lake | place: Lake...
GCTCGACTTACACAACCCCAAAGTAAACTGGTCTGGGAATGCTTATTTTGATAGCAACGCAGGTTCAGTTCCGCTAGAACAAGATTTCATCAGTTGGGATTGGTCCAGAGTGGTGACGCCGCAGGGTGATACCGATGTTTGGTATGACATTGATCGGCGTGATGGGGGCGCTACACTTCTTGGCGAACGGTTTTATGCCTCAGGCGCAGTGTCTTCATTACTCAAAGCACCGGGCTATCCTCTACAACGCAAGCCACTCCCTACGGGACCAATATGGCGTGTTCCACGCACCACACGCCTACCGCATGAAACAACGCACATCATCAGGACGCTAGAAGATACCCCTTTCTATACGCGCTCTATGGTTTCAAGTAAAAGAGAGGGCATTGAGTGCAAAGGCGTTCACGAGAGCTTAGATCTTGATCGCTTCTCATCACGCTGGGTTCAAACATTACTTCCCTTCCGTATGCCGCGCATTACCCGAGCCGGATTGTGGTAATGAATGGGAACTTTCTGATATAACTACCATCAACCTGAAACTCGTTTCTTGTTTTGGTACACTAATCGTTCATTCACCTTTTATTACGGATCCTAATCTATGAGCTCAAATCTACCCCGTCGTTCCTTTTTAATGACCTTGGTTGCCTCTGGCGCTGCTTTATTCACCATGGCCAATGCATTTGCTGCAAAAGTTGAAGCCAATGACCCACAAGCACTTGCTCTAGGTTATGTTCCAGAAGCATCCAAAACAGACACTAAGAAATTCCCCAAATATGCTGCTGGTCAAAAATGTGGTTCCTGCCAATTATATCAAGGCGGTTCTGCAGATCACGGTGCTTGCGCGCTGTTTGCAGGCAAAGAAGTGATGGCCGCCGGATGGTGCAGCGCTTATCAGAAAAAAGCAGGCTAATCTGTTCGTCTCTGGCAGGGCCATGTATTGAAGTTTTAAGGTCCCTCCACTCACAAAAAAGCACTTGTGCCTAGGCCAAGTGCTTTTTTTATGGCTTATTCCTGTTCGTGCCGAGCCTCTTGCCGCTCTTTTTGTTTTTTCTCTTTCATCTCTTTTAGACTCTTGCGCACTGACCAGAGTTGATACCCCGCTATCAACAAGACAATGCCTTCAAACAGAGACAATTCAATAATGCCAAGCTGACTATGCCAATCTCCCATTTTAATCCTTAGACTAAATCGCCATCTCGATCAGAACGAATGTCCAATGCACGTTGATCAAGTCTGTAGAAAAGATCGATCGCCCATGCTGCGTGCCCATCTATTTCTGGGGTGACGGGTGGGGTCGCCAAAAGATGCGCAGGCAAGGACTCAATGACAAACGCTGCTGCACGTTCTGTTGCTCTCATCCACGGCTCAAGATCATTGCGCGTGAAATAATGAAGCTCTGGGTTGAGCAAGCAGGCAATTTTGCCTATGGGATTGACAACCGTTCGACCTGCAAGCGAGTTGAAACCCTGTTTTCTTAAACGATGGCCGATTCCCGCATATAGTCTGCGTGCCGCACGAATACCTCTTCTGCACGATTTAGGTAAGGCCGACATACCGTCATCACCGATCGCGTAACATTGATCAGCCACTTGAAGTAATCGCGCAACGATCTCACCCATTTGCGGCGAGAACTTTGGATCAAGAAGCCAAGTATCTACATTGATCCCCGCAGCCTCCATCCATTCAATGGGAAGATAGACGCGCCCCAGGCGCGCATCTTCTCCCACATCACGGCAAATATTGGTCAATTGCATCGCAATCCCCAAAGAAGAGGCTGCCAACAACGCTTTACGACCTCTTGCCCCCATGATCAAAGCCATCGCTACACCTACCGCCCCTGCAACCCGCATACCATAAGCAAAGAGATCATCCAATGTTCGGTATCTTCTTCCTTCTGCATCCCAAGCAAATCCATCGACTAAGGCTTCAAGGACAGAAGTAGGTACCTCATACTGCGTCATCACTTCAGCAAGTAAGGCATCCTGAGGCGCGGGACCTTTTGCGCTGTGCAAATTGGATAAGCGATTCAACAACACGCGCACTGCATGATGCCCGCCTCCCTCATCCACGAGATCATCTGCTTCTCTGCAAAATGCATAGAGCACCGCTGATGGTTCACGCATGCGATGCGGGAGCATTAATGAAGCGAGGTGGAAGCTACGCGAGCCTCCTTTTAAACTGGCTCTACAGCGTTCTATATCAGCGGATGAATACATGGGCAGCGGGGACCACTTCGTCTAAGATTTTTGCGGAGCAGAGCACTCCAGGAACGCCAGCACCAGGGTGCGTACCAGCCCCAACAAGATATAAATTCTTGACATCTTCACTGACGTTATGCGGCCTGAACCAAGCGCTTTGGGTTAATAACGGTTCCATGCCAAAGCCCGCGCCTTGCCAAGAGAGATAACGACTTTCAAAATCACCGGGATGAATAAAATGGGATGTGGTCAGATGGTTTCCCAGTTCAGGCAAAACGGTGTCCTCCAGTCTTCGCTGCACCATTTGGCGATAAGGCTCGGCCTCGGTAGCCCAGTCTGTGCCTGAACCTAAGTGTGGCACAGGTGAAAGCACATAATAGGCATCACATCCCTCTGGCGCCATGCTGGGATCAGTGGCAGTGGGTCTATGCAAATATAAGCTACAGTCTTTGGCAAGTTTCTTGCGCTTGAAGATATCTTTCAGCAGTTCTTTATAACGCGGGCCCAACACCATCGTATGGTGGGCTACCTCTTCATAACGCTTGTTGGTACCAAAATACCAAACGACTAAACCCATGGAAGCATCCATTCGATTGAGTCGGCTGTTATTCCATTTCTTGCGCGCTTCAGGCGGTAGCATCATGCGATAAGTCCAGGCCGCATCTGCATTCGATACCACAATATCGGAATGCAGCAATTCGCCATCTGGCAGTTCAACACCGACCGCCTGTCCGTTTTCCACCAAAATTCTTTTAACTTCGGTATTGAGCCGCAAGGTACCCCCCTGCCCTTCAAATAAATCCACCAAGCCTTTTACGACCGCTCCCGTTCCACCCATTGCAAAGTGCACGCCCCAACGACGCTCAAGCGCATTAATTAGGGTGTAGACGGCCGTCACACTAAAGGGATTACCACCTACCAATAAAGGATGAAAACTAAATACCGCACGCAAGCGTGGATCAGTAAAACACTTAGCCGCTTGGGTGTGCACGCTGTTCCAGCAACCCAGCAGAGACAGCTTAGGCAATGCCTTTAGCATGGTGCTGAAGTGGGTAAAAGGAACCGTTGCTAAATCTTCAAAACCACTCTTACAGGCTTGATCAGCATGCGCCATAAAGCGATCCAATCCTTTGACATCTGCCTCACAAAATCTCGCCACCTCTGCACGCATTTCTGCAGGGTTGGATTTGTAGGTAAACACAGAAGCATCATCAAAACGGATTTGGTAAAAAGGATCGATACTCTTGAGCGTAACAAAGTCGGACATCTTTTTTCCGCACAGCGTCCAGAGTTCTTCAAGAAGAGAGGGCACAGTAATAATGGTTGGGCCAGCGTCAAAGGTATATCCCTCTTTCTTGTATACAAACGCGCGTCCACCCGGGCCTTCTAAGCGATCTACAATAGTGACTTGGTAGCCGCGAGCAGCCAAACGAATCGCAGCAGCAATTCCACCAAATCCGGCACCAATAACAATGGCGCGCGCTTGTGTTGGGGCTCTCATGCTGCCAACTCCTTTTTCCCTAGACGATGATGTATGGCTTGAATGATGCCATCTGTATCTAAGCCGATACTTGCAAGCAACTCTGATTGGTCTCCATGTTCTATCCAGCGATCAGGATGGCCAAGTTGAAGGACAGAACACGGAACGTCCATACTCTGTAATGCCTCAATCACTGCACTTCCTGCTCCCCCCTGAATCACATGATCCTCAAGGGTGACGAGTAAACGATGTGAGCCAGCCAACTCTTTCAATAACGCAACATCAAGTGGTTTAACCCAACGCATATTCACTACCGTTGCCCCTAAGCGTTGCCCTGCCTCTCGCGCTTGTTTGAGCAAAGGGCCGAAGGCCAATAATGCTATCTCATGTCCCTCTCTCACCACTTCTGCACGCCCAACTGGCAACAAACTGAAGTCGCTTCTATCGGGCACATCGGGGGATGAACCTCTTGGATAACGAACAGCAGCAGGGGCATTCAGCATCAAGCCCGTATTGAGTAGCCGTCGTAATTCAATCCCACTTGAAGGAGTCATGATATTGATACCGGGAAGACAACGAAGATATGAAATATCAAATGATCCATGATGGGTAGGACCATCTGCGCCGACTAAACCCGCTCGATCAAGTGCAAAAAGTACGGGCAAATTCTGCAACTGAACATCGTGCAGACATTGGTCATAGCCACGCTGTAAAAAAGTGGAATAAATCGCTACAACAGGCCGCATGTCTTCGCAGGCCACTCCAGCAGCAAAGGTTACCGCATGCTGTTCGGCAATGCCTACGTCAAAGTACCGATCAGGATGACGTTGAGCAAAATCAACCAAGCCAGAACCTTCTCGCATAGCAGGCGTAATTCCCACTACTCTGCGATCACGGTCAGCGATATCGCATAGCCAGTCTCCAAATACTTGGGTATAGCTAGGGGTAGCAGGAACTTTAGCTGCGGGTAGTCCTTGAGTGGGGTCAAAGCGCGTGACCCCATGATATTTAACAGGGTCAGCTTCAGCAGGTTGATACCCTTGACCTTTCTTCGTGACGATATGCAACAGTCGGGGACCGGAGGATGTTTTGAGATTTTGTAATGTGGGGATGAGGGCTTTCAAATCATGCCCATCAATCGGCCCTACGTAATTAAAGCCAAACTGCTCAAATAATGTGGAGGGCATCACCATTCCCTTGGCCGCCACTTCCATCTTGCGCGCAAATTGCTTGAGTACAGGCACATTCGCCAAAGCAGATTTTGTGAGTTCTCTGGCATTTTGATAGAAACGTCCAGAAACCAAATGCGCGAGATAGCGATTCAATGCACCGACAGCAGGCGATATCGACATATCGTTATCATTCAATATCACCAATAGGTCGGTATCAATGACCCCGGCGTTATTGAGCGCTTCAAAAGCCATTCCAGCAGACATGGCACCATCACCAATCACTGCTATGCACCTGCGTGACTCTCCGCGCGCCCTAGAAGCCACCGCCATGCCTAAAGCAGCACTGATTGAGGTACTCGAATGAGCAGTTCCAAACGAGTCATAGTTCGATTCGTCACGCCTTGGAAACCCCGATAAACCACCCCATTTTCGAAGGGTGTGCATTGCATCTTTGCGACCAGTCAAGATTTTATGTGCATAGGTCTGATGGCCTACATCCCAAACGATTCGGTCGTTTGGCGTATCAAATACATAGTGCAATGCAAGGGTAAGTTCTACTGTTCCAAGATTGGAAGAGAGATGACCACCCGTTTCCGAGACCGACCGCAAAATTTCAGCACGTAATTGGTGGGCGATTTCAGGAAGATCTGCACGATCTAATTTTCGTAAGTCTTCTGGGTATTGAATAGCGCTCAACAAGGGCAAGATTGAACCCTCTTCTCGAACTGTGTGTGAAAGATTTTGAGAACCAGGTTCAGGTACGAGTGACATTTCAGACCAAGTAAGTTCTTTTCCCATCGCTCACCTCTTTATTTTGAACTTTTAACGACAGACAACGTAGCGCTTGCTAATGGATGTGTCTTTTGGTTAGACGCATGTTCATCAAATGAACGCGCTTTATATTCAGGGGCATGAACAAGTGCTGCTACCAAACAAGCTTCTGGGTCTTCCTCATGTGCCAAATGCCCCAAACAAGCTAGGCTCACAATCTTGGCATGCGGAATCAATCGCTGAATGCGAAAAACTTCTGAGGGAGGGATCGTCCGATCTTTCTGCCCAACAAGAAGATCTATCGGTGTTTTGAGTAAGGTTAATTCTTGCTCGAGTGAGGCCAGATCCCAATGTGCCATCATGCGCAATGCAGCAGCGCAGTGCCCTGGGCTACTCATCAATGCCTTGTAAAGAGCTAATCCTTCCTGATTAAGCTTAGAGCCAGTTCCACTAATTAAACTATTGACCGCCTCTGTATCTCTTGCGTGGCGCGCAAAAATATGCGGTACAAAAGGCAGCAAAGCTAGAAACTTAGCGATAGGGGAAAAAAGATGGAGTGGCATTCCTGCAGGTGGCAACAAGGCACCATTGATCGCCACAATACGCTCAGGATGAATCAGGTCATCAATGGTCATTTTACAGGCGATCGCCGCACCTGCAGAGTTGCCCCAAACTTCAAGGGGTTCAACTTTCAGATAATCCAACAATGACCTCAATCTTCGCGACATCCCATTCAAACTCAGGCCCGCATCACCCGGATCTCCCGTTCTGCCATGACCGGGTAGATCAGGAATAATCAAAGAATAACGAGACTGGAGTAAGGATGCTAAACCTTGCCATGAGTGACTGGCAGAACCCGTTCCATGCAGGAGCAATAAAGGCGGAAGAGAGGGATCACCCAGCATTTGAACGTGCCACTGTAAGCCTTCAACTAATGGGAAAATACTCCACTCAGGATGTGGCCAAACATAGCCACAAGGGCCAATCAAATTGAATTCTGGGGCCATCGATTTCATCGCCGACCTCATTGTGTATTGGCCATTCTTGAATTGACCGCACTTGAAATCATGTCAGCATTGGCTAAAGGCAATGCCAAATACTCTCCTCGTAAAGCATGTGCTAAATTGCGAGCGCGCTCTTGGGGCTGCGGTGAGATATCTACAACCAAACAAGGCAAACGCTGAAGCGCTATTTCTTGGGCGACCGCTAATGTATCTTGCTCTGCTTTAGCTCTACCACCTGTTCCATCCAAAGCGACATTACCGCGACCATCAGTCAACATAATCATCAAAGGCGCATCGCCTTTCCGGCGACACTCGTGTGCAACTTGTGCAGTCAATTGCATACCTCGCGCAAGAGGGGTTCCCCCGCCTCCCGGCAAAGCAGAAAGCGCGCGACGAACACGTGATAATGAACGCGTTGGGGGGAGTAGAATCTCGGCACCTGCCCCACGAAAACTCACCAAGGCCACTTGATCGCGACGAATGTAGCATTGGGCTAATAAAGCCTCTACCGCACCTTTTGCCTCAGAGAGCCTTTGCAGTGCAGCTGAACCCGAAGCATCCACCGCAAATACTGCCGTGCTTCGAGTTCTGGGTTTAAGACGCTTTACATGTAAATCACCCGACCGCACCGCAATGCAGGTGGTTACCGGTTTAGTACGAATCTTTTGCCAAGGAATCGCAGCCCGCAAGGTTGCGCGTAAATCCAAAGGCAGGCCGCGACGCGGATCCCCTTGTCGAGACCCTACAGGTCTTCCGTGCCTCGGGATTGCTTTACGCTGACGCTCGGTAGTCGCTACCTTACCGCTCCCTTTCAATGACATACCTGCCGCTAAGCGTGCCAATAAATCATCAGGTAAGCCAATTACGATTTGAGAAAGTATTTCACGTTCCTCAGCGCCAGATTCTGGAAGGGAGGTTTTAGGAGGAGGAGGTAAATCTTCAGATTTGTTTTCTTGTGGCGGAGTCGCATCCTGAGGAGGGACTTCTTGTTGATCAGAATGATCTTGTGACTCTGTATTTTGTTCCTGTGCAAGTGCCTCAGGAGGAGGGGGTAACTGTCTGGCGCGTGCCGCATAGACCAACGAACCCGCCTCAATCAAATCGTCCTGTTCAACATGACTGTGGCCTTTCCTTGCCGCAAGTGACTGAGCGACCGATAAAGCTTGTATCGGGGGGCGCATGGAATAAATGCCGAGCTGCAACGCACTGGCACACAGGGCTTTGACTGCCTCATCAGGAGCAGAACTCTTGATTTCAAGCATGAAACGGTTCGGAGCAGGACACCCTTCGGTCTGCCAGCGCGCGAGCGAATGGGTATCCAGATAAAAAGGCAGACGATCGAGCAACGCAGAAGGTAAGGCGCTGTCTTCTTCACAACCTTCATCCAATACGACCAAAGAAAATTGAGCCGGGATTTTTTCTTGAACCCCATCACGCTCAATATTCACTAATCCCAGATCCATCACCTGCTGTAAAAGGGCAAGGATCATCGCATCGGCGCGTTCAGCCATGGCCAGAACCAATACGCCCCTGTGCGCGCGCGCCATTAGTCCTTGCCGCATCACAGGACGCGAGGCCGCGAGTGTGGCCGCCAAATCCAGGCCCCCTAGCAAAGTATCGGCATCCACACCCGCAGGAATCTTGATCCAGGGCGTACCGCTGGGTAACGCATTCTTCAGCGCATCCAACCAAGATGCTCTAAGTGCATCCGCGCTGGCACGCAGATGTACGCCTCCAAACCGACCTGGATCGCTAGCCAAGAGAGTGGCGATGCACTCTGCTTGAACCATTGCGGTCACTCTGGCAACACCTCTTGGAGTGTTCGCTCCAATCTGGCATCTGAACCTGCTTCTTCCAAAGGATTGCGTCTTAAGCGGTGTCGAAGCGCCGGGATGGCCCAACGACGTAAATGGCTAAGCGTGACTTTCTTAGCGCCTTCCAGTGCTGCAGCAGCTCGCGCTGCGCGCATTAAGGTCAGTTCACCACGCAATCCATCTGTACCCAATGCCACACACAACTCAGCTGCTTTTTCGAGCACCGAATCGGGTGTTGATAATTTTGCCAAGTGTTGTTGCGCTAGCAATAGACGATTGCGTAAAGCTTCTTCGTGCGGATGATATTGGCTTACAAAACCCTTTGGATCTCGATCAAACGCATCACGTCGTTTAATAATCTCTACTCGGGTACTGATTTCTGTGGGGGTTCGCACATCAACAGACAAACCAAAGCGATCGAGTAATTGAGGGCGCAGTTCACCTTCTTCAGGGTTACCGCTTCCTACTAAAACAAAACGAGAGGGGTGGCGAATACTCAAACCATCGCGCTCAATCACGTTTTCCCCAGAGGCTGCGGCATCCAGCAAGACATCTACCAGATGGTCTTCTAATAAATTAATTTCATCAATATATAAAAACCCACGATGCGCTCGGGCCAATAGCCCAGGTTCAAAGGCTTTCTCCCCATGCACTAAAGCACGCTCCAAATCTAATGCACCGACTACGCGGTCTTCGGTTGCTCCTAAAGGAAGATCCACTACGGGTACAGGACGTAAATGCGTTTTCCTACGTTGTGACGCAGTCTTGGTGCTGCAACTCGCACAATCATCGGCGATGCGATCAGGATGACAGGCATATAAACACCCTTCCACAGTGGGCATATCGGGAAGCAAGGCTGCCAAAGCACGAATGAGGGTAGATTTACCTGTACCACGATCGCCCGTGACCAATAAACCACCCAGTCCAGGATCGACAATACAAAGCATCAGCGCTTCACGCATGACATCCTGACCCACAATCGCGGTAAACGGATACACCAACTTACGTGCAGTGGCTTTGTTGCCAGCTTTTTGTTTCTGAGTTGCTACTAATTTGGGCGTGCTCATTTCAGAAACTGAAGCATAAGAATCATCCATGTTGATACGCTCCAGGTGACCCGCAATTCATAAATGCACTGAGTAGTCCTTGTTGGTCAACGTTTTTTCCAATCGCCATAACACGCGGTGCTTCACCATCCTCTGCTGAATGCGCGGAAATAGAAGGCCTGCCTCCTGCTAAATCAAACCTCACCCATCCCTCTCCCGCTCGAACAATACCCTTCACACGCTCTAACTGGCCATATTGCCCCGCGACGAGTGATTCGAGTAATAAGCGAAGCCTTTCTGTGTCACATATGCCTTGCAAACTTGCACTCCAAGACTCAAAACCGAGCGCCCCCTCCTGCTCACTGCGACGCACTTTACTTCCCTGCTTCAAGCCAACGCCATTGCCAGACGACGCTCTGGCTATCCAGGTATGCATAGGGTCTTCGTCATCCTTTCCCTCATCTTTTTGAGCAATGAAACCTGGAAGGTCTGTAAGAAGACTGGTTAATGTTTTGCCATTGGTTGGGAATCCAAAATTTGCAAACACAATCTGAACGCCTGGATGAAGGCTCATCAGAGTATGTCGAATCATCTCTAATGATCCCTGCTGAACAAGATCAATTTTGTTGACGATCACAACCGGAGATACTTTTGCCTGAGCCTCAAAATAATTAGGCATACGTGCAAAGTCACCTAAAAAGGCGGCAGCATCAAGTAAGGTCACCACCCGAAGTGATTTCACCAAAGGCGCGAGTACAGGCTTACGCAGAGCCGCAATGAGCGCAGCCACATCAGCAACACCTGAGGGTTCAATTAAAACGCGATTGGGTTTGTGTAAGTTTGCGATTTCTAAAAGTTGCTTAGCCAAATCTTTTTGAAGTGAACAGCAAATACAGCCATTCGCTAACTCAACCACATCCGCCCCTCTTCCAGCCAGAAGAGAGGCATCAATACCCATATTAGAGAAATCATTGGCGAGTACCAAAGTCCGTTCCTGAGGATTAGCCTCAGCCAACAAACGACGCATCGTGGTTGTTTTACCCGCACCTAAGAAACCTGCAACGACATCAACAGTAAAAGGCGAAACGCCTTTCTTTTTATGTAAACCCCACGCCCAAAGCGCTGCGGCTGGAATAGGGAGCACCAAGAACCAATGCTCCAAAATCGCAAAAAACATCAGAGTGGCAATAAAGATACATGCCGTTGCGTCAAAGCTAGCGGGAACTGCATGCATCGTCCGGGTAATCATATCCCCGAGAATCAAAGTAGAGACCGTAATAGAAATCGGGAACAAAAGATTCATCGGTTTCTTAGTCAAGAAGCTCTTTAAGAAATCAAGATGCTCGGGAAGAAACTCTTCATTGAGGTTTCTCACACCAAAGAACACATTCAGTTTGGCGCTTTGATGCATCCACCACAGCACCATAAAAGTCCATAAACCGACCTGATTGGGTTGGCCCCAAGTCAGCCCAACTACAAGCAATGAAAAAAAGATAATTGAAAGTTCATGCCATATGCTTGTTTGGATAGCGTGGATAAAATGTTTGAAGCCCCCGCATCCCTCTGGGCAAGCCTCTTTTCGAGTCCCGGTGACATAGCCCATATAAAAGCTAATTTCCTGCCACCCCCATGCCAACAAGCCGCAAGTAAAGGCATAGTAAGCCCCAGCGGGCGATGTCATGCTCGCAGACTCTCTGAGCCCATACAAAGATACTGCCAGAACAATCGTTGCCCCAATCATGCTCCATTTGAAAGTTTTACGCGGCAGACCATCTAACCAAATGATCAATCCCGTGCTAAACCACCAAACAAACAATGCATAAGCGATAGGCTTAACTACAGCTAGCATGTTGCTCTCCCCAAATTATTCAATCAATTATTTGATTTATTATTTTTTTTACGACAAAAATTTTTTACCAGCTTGGTGCAAGCCTGACATCATGAGGCACGTCATGATGGATAACAGGACGCATATAGAGACGAACGAACAGCACTCCGGCTTGAACTGAACCAGAGAGACGAGATATCAGCCCTGATACACCACCACGTTGTTTGGCCGTCTCGATGTCTTCCATTACCAATCTGAGTTTTTCTAAGAGCCGACGGAACTCAGAATGATCCGTATCC
>Ga0136644_10003599_pt1 | contig 11611 bp, 7 predicted proteins | sample C_130820_EF_Meta_FD_94780 | JGI IMG/M metagenome (GOLD analysis project Ga0136644, IMG submission 94780) | Freshwater microbial communities from Lake Croche, Canada to study carbon cycling - C_130820_EF_MetaG (v2) (version 2) | ecosystem: Environmental > Aquatic > Freshwater > Lake | place: Lake...
CTTGAGCATTTGCCAAAAACACAATTGTGGATAATACAGTAAATAATGTGCAAAACTTGAATTTCATCGGCTGAAAGTTTGTAAGTGATTATATAAAATTAACGAGGAAAAGTAGTTTCAAAGGCTATTGAAGGGGGTGATTAACATAGTTTTAACAAAAACGCCTCAAAGCTGAAAGTTTTGAGGCGTTTCAATATTATAAATGAAAAAAGGCTTAATTTATTGTATCGCCTCTCAAATTTCTGAATCGTTTTCGGGCTTCTGCTCCGAAGATTGAGCCTGGAAATTTTTGAAGTATTTCACGGTATAATTCCATTGCTTTATCTTTTTGCTGGAAGTTTTCTTCGTAAATTTTTGCTTCCAAAAATAAGGCATCGTCTGCCAAAATATCAAAATTATAGTTTTTACGAAGCAACTCTAAATCTTCTAAGGCTTTTTGAGGCTGATTAATTTTGAGATTGGTATTTGCTCTAAGCCACAAAATATCATCGGCCAATGAATGTGATTTATATTTTTCAAAAATTTGGTCGAGAGCTGACATTGCTTCAGAATTTCTATTTTGAAAAAGTAATAAATCAATTTTGGCGTATTCTTTCATGGCAACTTCGGTAGTATCAAGTCCGATATTATCTAAAATCAACAAACTCAACTGCATGGCATCATTTGCGATTTCTCGTGTGGTAGCCTTTTTTAAAATATCTAAAACTTCTTTTGATAAATCAAACTCGCCGTTGTAATAATGCAATTTGGCATTTTTTAGTTTTGCTTCTTGTCCAAGATAGTCTTCTTTTTGAGATTTTTCGACTTGTGAATAAAGTAATGTCGCCTCCCAAGGTTCATTTTTCAAAACATAAATATCGCCTAAATCTAATTTACATTTATCCCTGAAAGCATTGTCAGAACCTGCAATCATAATAGCAGTTTCGAGAACCGTAATCGCAGTATCTCTTTCGTTTAGATAAAAAGCGTAAAGTTGAGCAGTATTTCTAAGTGCTTCCATTGTTTTTACATTTCGACCTAAATCAGAAAATAAACCTTGGTAATCTTTTATTAATGAACGAATATCGCTGATATTGACTGGAAAACTCGTTTTTACCACTTCTTCTTTGCAAAATAATGCATTGCGTCGAGCATAAGCATAAAACTGTCCTTGCGGATATTCTTTCATCACATACTCGTACATTTGAATTGCACTTTTGTAATCTCTGTTTATTAAGGCAGTTTGAGCTAATTCAAAAACTCGTTGCCCATCTTGCTTTAGGCGACGGTCTAATGCTCTAGTTTGGATAAAGGCTTTAATAAACTCCTTCTGTTGGATTAATTGCCAAATTAAGATGTCCACGTAGTACTGCTCTGTTGGAAACTTCTGTACCTTGCTGTAAAGAGCCTTTTCGAGCATATCTATCTCAGCTTCGGTTTTGAGATTATCTTGGAAGGTCGCTTTTACGTAATCTTGGTTTCCTTCTATCAAACCGTATTTAAGCATTTCTTCAATCATTGGCTCTTTTTGGCCGTTGTAGAGATAAGCTCTAGCCATCAATATTGCGAACTTGTTTTCGTCCTTTGTAATTTCTCTGCCTTTTTTCAATAACTGAATCACTAATTCTGTTTTGGAATTTCTGTAAAGCATGTCTTGAAGTTCGTAGATTGTCCCCTCTGTTAGGGCAGCGAGGTCAATTAGAATTTTTATTTCTTCCTGAGCTTCTTCAAACTTTCCAGTTATTTCGAGCAAGTTGATATAATCTGAGCGATAGGCTATTCCCGTCAGGTCATTGCTTTTGATTTGACGTTTCAAATATTTTCCTGCTTCATCAAAGTTTTTTAGTTTGAATAAACACTGAATATAATTTTGATGAATCAATCGGATGTTATTTTTATCCTTTGCTATTTTTTGAAAAATGTCTTTTGCCTTTTCGTACTCGCCTTGTTTGAAATATTCGTTTGCCAATTCGATGTCTTGACCTTTTGCCAACCAATTAATTGAAAAGAATAAAATTATCAATAAATACCGTTTCATATTTTCCTAAAAAAAGAAATAAAATATATATTTAATTACTGTTTTAAATTATTAAGGCTGTGGATATGTGTATAAATTTTTATTGTTGAATACATTCTCAATATGAATGTATATAACTAATTACTTTTTCCACAGGTTTATTATTTTAATCAACATCTATATTATTGATTATCAATTCTAATTCTACTTATTGATAGAGTGCCTAATTGTTTTTTGTTTATTACTTTAGTGTTTTTCCACACTATGTGTCCACGTTAATTAACATTATGTGAATTGGTGATAAACCCTAAGTTTTGTAAGTTTTCAACCTCTTATATTTTCTTTCAACTATTTACTAAACTTTCCCACATTGTTTTCAACGCTAAATATCATCTAAATTAGTATCAATCCACATATATGTCCACATTATTTTTCCAAAATTTCTAATTTTGAATACACCTTTTCATTTTACTTATATGTTGTACACAATGTGTTTATTTTATCACTAGGCCACGTACTTCAAAATTTGCTTTTAATCTAATGGGTTCTTCATAAAATATAACTTCTTCAGGTTGTATATTTTTTTCTACATTTCCATAATTCCAAAATCCGTTATCATTTTTATCTTTTATTATTCTTAATAGATATATTCCTGGTTTTATATTCTGAAATAAAAACTTTTCCTTTGCTATTTGTTCTGCAACTACTTCGTATTTATCATTTATAATTTGAATAATCTTGCTGGATATTTTTTCTTCAAAGCTAGCTTCTATCAATCCATAGTTTTCGGTTTTAAGTATTGGGTATTTTAAATCTTGTTTATTGCTTGAATCTCCTTTGATGTTTATAAATGTTCCTTTTCTCATTTCAATTTTTACTTCTCGTTCTGAATTAATCATCTTGTTAATTAATAGCTTGGTTTTGGATTTATTCCATGAGATATTATTATTTTCAAGTTTTTCTTCTCTGATAGTATCTGATAGAATTTTAAACTTGGTTACATCGAAAATTAAGATTGGCGTATCGAAATTTATTTCATATTTAAAATCCTTATCAATTACTTCTCCAATTTTAGGTTTCACGTTTAATGTTAAATACTCCCTTTTTTCTTTTTTCTTTTTTTCTGGTTCTCTAAATTTTATTTTTTGCATAAATTTTAAAGCATTTCCGCTTGAATCAGTTACCGTTATATTTACTTTTAAAGTATCTGTTCTTTGTGTTGAGTTATAAAACTTCAATTCTTTTCTTTCTCCATAATATGGAATACTATCTTTTTCGTTTTCAAACTTTACTATAAATGATTTTATATTTTTATCAAATAGTATTGTGTAATCTTCTGCTTTTGCAAGTATTTTCTGATTTTTTGGTTTTTCATTATTTGCATTTGCGATTAACAAGTTGATATTGTTTAAGTTTTTTATTAAATCTATTGTATCATTTCTAAATCCTATTTCTTCTGTTTTTGTATCATATTTTAAATTACTGTTTTTATCCATAAATGTATAAATACGATATTTTCCACTTTTTATGTTTTCAAACTGGTAGTTTCCGCTTGAATCTGATTTTGTAAAATAATTAGGCTTTGTTTTTTTTAGGTCTAATGAATCTTGAAGTTTATATAGTGCGACATGAGCATCCAATATTGGTTGATTTGTAAGTAATCCTTTTATATTTCCATCTATTTTCAATGAGTCAATATTGTTACCTGTACTGAAAACTAATTTTAAATTTCTAGATTCATTTCTTTCATTCAAGTCTTTTATTCCTTTTCTGAAATTGAGCGTGTAAGTTGTACTATCTTTAAAGTCTTTATCAAATTTTAGAATTACTTTATTTGATTTGGCTTTTATATCAAAAGTACCCTCTGCTTCTGGAATAATTAAAAGTTCTTGTCTGAGATTTGTTATATCTACTAGTTCGTCAAATTCTAAACTTATCGTTTTCTCTTTAAAGTTTTTTTGTTCTGATATTGGAATAGAGCTTATTAACTGTGGTTTAACCTCATCTTTTTTTCCTCCTGTTGGTGGAACAAATTGGGCACAACTTATCAATAAGTTAAAAGCTGTTATTATAACAATGCTATTTACAATATTACTTTTATTCATTTTATATTTTTATTTTTTGTTTAAAATAAAACCCTCAACGATTTGTTGAGGGTAATTTAGAATTTTTTATTTTTATTATCTTCCGAGATGAATCATTATAACAGATATATCTGAAGGTGAAACTCCGCTTATACGTGATGCTTGTCCAAGAGTTTGAGGTTTTATTTTTTTAAGTTTCTGTCTTGCTTCTATTGAGATTGATAATAATTTTTCATAATCAAAATTTGGGTTAATATTTAAGTCTTCTAATCGAGTCATTTTTTCAGCCATTAATAATTCTTTTTCAATATAACTTTCGTACTTAATATTTATGACTGCTTGTTCTATTATTTCTTCATCATATTGGTTTAGAAAGTTTTTCATTTTTTCATCTAATAATCGAATGTTTTCGATATTTATTTCTGGGCGTTTTAATATGCTATAAAACGATGACTTCTCCCTTATTGTTGTTGAACCTATTCCTTCAAGATAATCGTTTGCCAAATCTGGTGTTATTTTTCTTGTTTTAATTTCTTTAACTATTGAATCAGCAATTTCTTTTTTATAATTCATTCTTTCTAAGCGATTCGCTGACGCCAATCCTAAATCATATCCTTTTTGTGTTAAACGAATATCTGCATTGTCTTGACGTAAAAGAGTTCTGAATTCTGCCCTAGATGTAAACATTCTGTATGGTTCATCTGTACCTTTATTTACTAAGTCGTCAATCAGTACTCCAATATATGCTTCATTTCTTTTTAAAATAAATTCTTCTTTTTCATAAACTTTATTGTGTGCATTTATTCCAGCCATCAATCCTTGACAAGCTGCTTCTTCATATCCTGTTGTTCCGTTTATTTGACCTGCAAAATAAAGGTTCTCAATTAGATGAGTTTCAAGTGATAGTTTTAATTGTGTTGGTGGAAAGAAATCATATTCGATTGCATAACCCGGTCTAAACATTTTTACATTTTCAAATCCTTGTATTTTTGTTAAAGCTTCATATTGTATTTCTTCTGGAAGTGAAGTTGAAAAACCATTGATATACATTTCCACTGTATTCCATCCTTCAGGTTCAACAAATATTTGGTGTCTGTCTTTATCTGCGAATCTGTTTATTTTATCTTCAACCGAAGGACAATATCTTGGACCAAGTCCTTTTATTCGTCCGCTAAACATTGGTGATTTATCAAATCCTTTTCTGAGTACTTCGTGAACCTTCTCATTTGTATATGTCACATAACAACTTCTTTGCTTTGTTAATCGAGGTGTATCGGTGTATGAAAATTTCTCTGGATTTTCATCTCCCTTTTGTTCTTCCATTAAATCCCAGTTTAATGAACGACCATCAATTCGAGGTGGAGTTCCTGTTTTCATTCGTCCAGTTTCGAAACCCAATTCTACTAATTGTTCTGTGATTCCATGTGCTGCTTTTTCTCCGGTTCTACCACCGCCAAAGCTTTTTTCTCCTATATGAATCTTTCCATTCAAAAATGTCCCATTAGTTAAGACTACTGTTTTTCCTTTTATTTCAATGCCCATTCGTGTACGCACTCCTACTACCCTATTATTTTTTACAACGAGGCCTTCAATCATTTCTTGCCAAAAATCAAGGTTTGGGATATTTTCCATAGTATCTCTCCATTCTTGTGCAAACATCATTCTATCGCTTTGACATCTTGGACTCCACATTGCTGGTCCTTTCGAACGATTGAGCATTCTGAACTGAATCATAGTCTTATCACTTATAATTCCTGATTGTCCGCCTAATGCGTCTATTTCTCGAACTATCTGTCCTTTAGCTACACCTCCCATTGCTGGGTTGCATGACATCTGGGCGATTGTGTGCATATTCATTGTTACTAATAAAACTGATGAGCCCATATTGGCAGCTGCAGTGGCTGCTTCACAACCGGCATGCCCTGCACCAACTACTATTACATCGTATTCTTTAAACATTGTTTTCTATTTATGTTTCCACGTGGAACGTTTACTGTTTTATCAATTATAGTGTTTCACGTGAAACGTGAAATTATAGCTTAATGTTTCGGATGAATTTCTTCCATTACTTTAACATAAAATAAAGTAAAAATAAACATCTACAAAAAGGGATTCTTAAAGCTTCTTTATTAATCCAAAAACAGAGTAGATATTTGAAACAACCGATATAGCGTTTTGGTATTCAACAAAAAAGGGACGCGTTTAGTGCGTCCCTGCAAATTTACTAAGAAAAACGTTTACTTAATTTTTCTAAAATAATTATCGGTTTGTTTCTTATAGAATGGCGTATAATTAGGAGGAACTGTACGAATTAACTCCACTTGCTTTTGTTTCTCCTGTAAGAACTTGTCCATTGAAGGCGGAGATTGACGGTTGATTTGTTGTGCAGCTTTCGATTGACGGGTTGGGTCTTCTTCTTGCTGTTGCACCGCTTTCTCAGCTTCAAGTAATCTGGTTTGTAAATCACGAGAACGTTTAATCAAATCTGGGTTAAAACGTTTGTTTACTAAATCAGTTTCGTTCTCATCCATTTTCTTCTCAAGCTCTTTTAATTCATTACCAAGCTTTTTGCCAGCATCGGTACCTTTCAATTCTTCCTGCATTTGCTGAATACGTTTTCTAAGTTCAGATTGTTCTTGTGCAAGTTTAGCAGCTTCTTCAGACAAACCTCTACTACCTTGACCAGATTTACCCATTTTTTCCATTCGCTTATTTATTTCATCTTGCTTATCACCCATTGACATTGGAGAAGGTTTCTGTCCTTTCTTTCCTTTTTTGCCAGAACCAGGCATAGCATTAGCCATCATCTGTTGCATTTGGCTAAAGGTATCGCTGAGCATTAAAGCGAGGTTATTAATGGATGTCATAGAAAACTGTTGTTTTGCCGAAGCAACATTCAACTTACGCTCTTTAATAAATTTCACACTTTCATCCATTGAATTACGCATTGAGGTAACTTCTTTTGTCACGAAAGATTGAATTTGAAGCACTCGCTTTGCTAATGAGTACAGACTATCCTCAATCATTTTAGCATCATCTTGAATCTTTAATTGCTCTTGTGATAGTTTCACGAAGCGAGGGTCGGCAACATTCATATTGCGGAAATCTTTCATAATCTTCTCTTGGTCGAAAGATAGCTTAACGAGATTCTCCAAAATAGCTCTTAAAGCATCCATATCTTCGTCCATTTCTTTCATTTCTTGTGACTGCATTGACTCTTTCATTTTCTGAGACATCTTCTTCATTTTTGAAGCAGCCTTCTTTTGACTCTTAGATGCAGCACCACTTTGCTTTTGGTCGAGTTGTTCTTCAGACTTTTCTTGTTCTTCCGAAACATCCTGTTGTTCTTCTTTCTGTTCATCAAATTCTTTTTTGAGTTCTTTGCTCAATTCTTCGATGTCTTTCATTTGTTCTTTCTTCTCTTCGAACTCTTTTGACAGTTTTTCTTGCTCTTTTTTCAGTTCTTCATTCTTAGCATCTTTTTGCTGTTGATCTTGCTCCTTTTCATTTTTCTGAGATTCATCACCTAATTTATCTTGTTTCTCGGCAAGTTTCTCCAATTCATTGGCAGTCTTCTCAACTTTCTGTTGCATTTGAAGTTGCTTGAAAAGTTTAAGCGTACGGTCAATATCTTTATCCATATTACGCTCTTGGTTTTTAAGCTTTTCGAGTTGTTCAACAGTTTTTTCATCTAAACCTTTTTCCATCATTTTTTTCAACTCTTCATACATTTTGTTGGTTTCGTCATTCATGATTTCTTCCATCAATTTTTTAAGTTGATCCATTTTTTTCTGAAGTTCGGGAGATTGTTGCTGGAAACGGTTGGTTTTCTCTTGCATCTTCTCAAACTGCTCTTGCATTGCTTTCATCTCTGACATTAGCTCGTCACGCTTTTTAAGCAATTCTTCCAATTGTTTTTTCTCTTGAAAATCTAAATCTTTTTTACTCTTAAGTTTATTCTCTAAGTTATTGAGGTCATTCTTCAACTTCTTCGATTTCTCATTGAGCTTCTCAAGCATATTTTCGGTCTTCTCAGTTGCTTTTTCTACTTCAGCATCATAATTCTTAGCAGAAGGAAGAGCAAATGTCAGAACTGGCGTTTTTGTGCTTTTTGAACCATTCACTCCGTCATTGTCCCAAAGTTGCAAGAAGTATTCAACTTTCTCACCAGGATTAAGTTTTAAATCGTTTAAAGGAAACTGGTAATAGAAACTTTGGGAAGTTTGATTTTTATTAAAAGCAACATCAACCGAAGTAAAAACAGGTGCTTGGATTTGGGCTACATCACGCACAGGACGATAAAATAGCTTGAATTGAGCCAAACCATAGTCATCATTTATATTTCCTCCTAAAACTATATAATTGAAGAGTGTAGTATCGCGAATTTGCTCAAGTTGAATCTGTGGATATTTGTCAGGAATTACATTTATATAAAAATCAATGTTTTCACGATTAGCACTAAATTCATTGTTAAGTTGAATTTTATAAGAAGATGAGTTTTTTAGCCGACGAGCGTAAGAAAAGTTATCTCCAAAACCATCCTTTGATAAACGCTTTGGTTCGTTTTCAAATAATAGATACAAAGAATCTGTATTTGCAGCTCTAAAATTCCACTCTACAGTTGTTCCTTCTGGCACAACAAGGTTTCCAACATTATCAAAACCTTCGTTTGATTTATTCAAATAAGAAGGATAATTCAAAGAAACATCAAAAGAAAGTAAATTTGGACGGCTAATTAATTCAAGTTCAAATTCATTTGATTTAAAACCAGATGCTAAAAAGTGAAAGTCGACCGGATTTTGAACCTTAGAAAAAGTAAAAGTATAATTCTTGTTATCCACAGAAGTCATTTTAAACTTACGATCATTGGCTACCAAATAAACAGCTTCGGGAACAGCATTACCAATAAGTGTTAGATTTAGGTTGAAATCTTCGTTTTTTACGGCTTTTAGCTCCTCATTTGTGATTTTAAATTTAAATGGTGCCTCTTCGGCAAAATCTTTCTGAAAATAGACGATACGTTCAGTACTACTTTTGAAAAACTTTGGAGAAACTGCTGCAATCAAAAGAATAAGTAATAATGGCGGGATAGCAAATTTTAGGTATTTCTTATTTTCATCAATTTTTATCGCGTCAGCAAACTTTACGAAACGTAATTCATTAGCTTTCTGACTAATACTCGCTTGAAGTAACGAGTTATCTTTATCAGAGAGTTGAGATAGTTGAAGTGTATTTAGAAGCCTATCTCCTATTTCAGGGAAAAATTTGCCGATTTCATTCGCAGCTTTTTCGTAGGTAAGTGGCTCGTTGAAATGAAAAAGGTAAAGTAATGGCTTAATAACCCAAGCTAAAAGTGAATAAATGACCATTCCGAGAAAACCAAAAAACAAAATTGCTCGAATGATTGAGTTAAAACGACCGAAGTATTCGACTGTACTAACTAATAAGAAGGCAGAAAATATCAAAGCCAAAGTAAATAAAGCACCTTTAATTAGAAGGTTTTTATAATACTTCCTTTTGTAATCGTCTATTTTTTCAAAAATAGTTTTTACAGATGTTGACATATTGGTATAAGGTTTAAATTTTTTTATAGCAAGTTTAATTCAATTGGACAATGGTCAGACATCAATTGGTCGGGGTGGATATGTGCACTTTCTAAACGATTTTTCATGCTCTCGGTAGTAAAGTGATAATCAATACGCCAACCTAAGTTTTTCTGTTTTGCTCCTGCCCTATATGACCACCAAGTATAATTATGTGGTTCTTGATTGAAATGTCTAAAAGAATCAACGTAACCATTGTCAAGAAATTTGCCAACCCATGCTCGTTCTTCGGGTAAAAAGCCCGACGAATTTGCATTACCCTTTGGATTATGGATGTCAATATCCCGATGACAGATATTTACGTCACCGCTGATAATTAAATTTGGCAATTCTTTTTGAAGTTCTTTTATATAAATAAAAAAATCATCCAAGAATGTCATTTTCAAACCTTGACGTTCATCGCCTGATGAACCCGATGGAAAATACATACTTAAAATTGAAAATGTATCGAAATCAGCTCGTAGAATTCTACCTTCATCATCAAATAAGGAGTTTCCGATTCCGTAATGAATATTGTTTGGTTTGACTTTAGTTAAAATAGCTACCCCGCTATAACCACGTTTTTGGGCAGGATACCAATAACAATAGTAGCCAAGTTCTTCAAAAAGTGGACTAACTAATTCAGTTTCAGAGAGTTTTATTTCCTGTAAACATAAAATATCAGGATTATTTGTTTTTAACCAAGTAATTAAGCCTTTATTAATTGCCGAACGCACACCGTTGACATTGTATGAAATGATTTTCATTTTATGATATTATTATTAGTTTAGATTAATTTAAATGTGAAGACCAACTTCTTTTCTAAAATAATCTAAAACAAAGTGTTTAAGTAATTTTTCTTGAGAAAGGATATCAAAATGCGGTAATGGAGCGATTAATTTCCAATGTGGCCAGCCTTCTTCGTCTCGGCCTTCGAGTTCATAATAGCCACCAAAACTTAAAACCTTACAAATCGCAATGTGCATAAGGTCTTGTTTTTGTTCTTTAGTAAAAACTTTTTTACCTTGTCCAAGTTCTTGAACTCCAACGAGAAATAAAACACCATTTAGGTCTGTTGGTTTTTTACCAAGGTTATCCTTTAGGAAACTTTGTAATGTTTGCCAATTTTCTTTTAATATATTGTCTTCTTGAGTCATTTTATGATATTTGATATACAAACTTAAACAAACACTATGAAATGGTTTAAGCATTTTTTAAATATAATCTATCCGCGTACATGCGAAGCCTGCGAAGATGTCCTTTTAGGCGGAGAAAATCTTATTTGTATGAATTGTATGATTGATTTGCCACGTACAAATTCACACATTCAAAAGCTTGATAAAGTTTCTAATCGTTTTTGGGGTAAAATTCCTGTTACAGATACCATAACTTTCTTGAAGTTTTCCAAAAAAGGAAAAGTGCAGAAATTATTGCATGAACTAAAATATAGAAATAAACCAGAAGTTGGAAAGTATTTAGGTAAAATCTACGGGGTTGACCTTAAAGCAGGAGGATTTGATAAAAAAATTGATTTAATAATAGGCGTGCCGCTTCACCCAACTAAACTTAAACAAAGAGGTTATAATCAATCTGATTGTATCGCAGAAGGTCTTTCTGAAGCTTTAGAAGTGCCTTTTGAAACAAATGCTGTAAAAAGACTTATACATACTGCTTCACAAACAAAAAAGAGTCGAATAGAACGTTTTCAGAATGTTGAAAACATATTTGAAGTAATTGATTTTGAGATGATTAAAAACAAAAGAATTGCAATTGTGGATGATGTGTTGACAACTGGTTCAACGCTTGAATCTTTGGGGATAACGCTATTAAATGCCGAAGCAAAAGAGATTTCAATTGTTACAATTGCAGCAGCTTATTAAAACAAAAATCCCCTCTTTTGGGAGGGGATTTTCCTGATAACCTATATATTATTATAATTTACGTTTTCC
>Ga0136644_10003600_pt1 | contig 11607 bp, 9 predicted proteins | sample C_130820_EF_Meta_FD_94780 | JGI IMG/M metagenome (GOLD analysis project Ga0136644, IMG submission 94780) | Freshwater microbial communities from Lake Croche, Canada to study carbon cycling - C_130820_EF_MetaG (v2) (version 2) | ecosystem: Environmental > Aquatic > Freshwater > Lake | place: Lake...
CCGTCGTTCAGATCAAGGACGCCGACAAGCGGGTGCAGCAATACGACGACGTCGACCCGGGCGTTTCCTGGGACGGCCCGCTCGTCGTGCTGACCAACAAGTTCAGCGCGAGTGCCAGCGAGATCGTGGCCGGCGCCATCCAGGACTACGGTCGGGGACTGGTGATCGGCGACAATTCCACACACGGCAAGGGAACGGTGCAGAGCCTGCTCGATCTGGGGCGGCAGCTGTTCCAGCGGCTGCCGAACGCCCCCTCGCTCGGCGCCATCAAGATCACGATGCAGCAGTTTTACCGGCCGGGTGGCCTGAGCACCCAGCTCGAGGGCGTGAAGAGCGACGTCGAACTGCCGAGCATCACCACCCACCTGCCGGTGGGCGAGTCCGACCTCGACCATGCGATCGCCTTCGACAAGGTCGAGAAGGCGACGTTCCAGCCGAGCGGACGGGTCTCCACCGACATGCTCAAGACGCTGCGGGAACGCTCCGTGAAGCGGATCGCCGAGAGCAAGGACTTCGCCAAGGTCGAGCGGGACATCGCCCAATACCGGAAGCGAAAGAACGAGAAGACGATCTCGCTGGTGGAGTCCGAATTCGAGCGGCAATGGAACGAAGGCAAGGCCGCCGAGGACGAGGAGAAGAAGCTCGAGGAATCGGCCGATCCGAAGCGGCCGGTCGTGAAGCGGGACTACTATTTCGGCGAGGCGATGAACGTCTCGGTCGACTACCTCAACATGCTCAAGGGAGGCGCCGCCGGCCTCGCCCGGGCCGCGCCCACGACTCCGGTGGAGTCTCAGGAACTGCAGCCGGTCGGCCGGTAGCTGGTTTCACGCAAACAGACGGCATCGTGCCGTTGTTTGCTTGGCCGGCTCCGCCGGCTGGTGCTTACCCGGCCCTCCGGGCCTGGCGCTGGGTAGCGATGCTTTGACAGGCTGAAGCCTGTCCCACGTCGGGCATGAGCGGCGAAGATCGCCTTGGTCGGCTCATTGATCCGCTGCTGCCAGGATCGCGTCGATGCCGATGAAGGAGTCGGCGTAGGCGAGCCTGAGCGGGATGTCATGAAACAGCAGCGCCGGATCGACTCGCTTGTCGGCGCCTCGGGTGCGGGTCGCGGCGGTGTCCCATGTCGGTGGCGGGCTGCCCGACCGCCGGGCCAGATGGGCATACCATTCGCGGCGTCGGACCGGCACTCCGTCCGAGACGACATACATCGGCCGGGGCGATCCCGCCGCCGCCACGGCTGACACCACCTGGGCCGCGTCGTCGACGTGGATCAGGTTCAGCCAGCTGTCGGGGTCGGCGGCGATCGGCCTGCCGACCCGGAGATCCTCGAGCCGCGGCAGTCGGCCCGGTCCGTAGAGCCCGGCGAACCGAAGTGCCGTGCCGCGGTCGCCGACCCGCGAGTGGAGCAGGGCTTCGGCCTCGAGCAGCACGATGCCCGCCTCGCGGGAAGGATGGGCCGGCGTCGATTCGTGCACCACGGCGCCGTCGTCGTTGCCCCAGACACCGGTGGAACTCGAAAGGATCGTCCGGGCCCGCGGCGGCAGCAGGTCGAGAATCCGACCGAGGCCGAGCAGGTGCACGTCCCTCGGTGTCGAGCCTGCCGTTCGATCGAAGCCGACGGCCCAGAACATCGTCTCGACCGGCGGCAGTTCGGGAATCGAGTCGGGAGCGGTGACGTCGCCGATCAGCGGCTCGATGCCGAGGGCGGCCAACTCGCGGGCCCGTTCCGGCGACCGTGTCAGTCCCCAGACCCGTGAACCCTGCGAAAGCCAGCGGGCCGCCACCCGGCGGCCCAGATAGCCGCAGCCGACGATCAGTCGCGAGTGGGCGGATTCGATCATGCGTCGAGCGGCCCCGGCCGATCCCGTTCGCCTCCCGCAGCCTCGGCCTCCATCCAGTCGGAGAGCAGGATCTGCGCCGCCAGTGAGTCGGTGCGGGCCTTTTTGCGGCCGCGGGACAGGCCCAGACCGGCCAGTTTCCCGGCCGCCTCGACCGACGTGTAGCGCTCGTCCTGAAAGACGACGGGACGGGAGGTCGCCCCCGCGAGCCAGGCTCCGAATCGTTCCACCTCGACAGACATCCGGCTCTCTGAGCCGTCGGCGTGGATCGGCAGGCCGACCACGAAGCCCACGATCTCCTCGTCGGCGCAGAGCTTCCGGTAGTAGGCCGCCTCGCTTTCCGGTTCGCCGCTCGGCTGCCGCATGGCGAACGGGCTGGCGATGATCCTCGCCGCATCGCAGATCGCGATCCCGATCCGCTTGCGGCCGTAGTCGATGCCGGCGACACGGCCGCAAGGAATGGTCGAGCGGCGGTCCGTCATGGTGCGTCCCCGGCAGGGACGTCGGGGAAGCGACCGGTTTCGAGGAACGATACGGTGGCCTGCTGCACGGTCGGATTCTTCATCATCGCAGCATGGTTGACCGGCACGAGCAGGAAGTCGTCCGCGCCGTCGAGCCTCGTCTCCTCGACCCGCACGACGGCGTCATCGTCACCCGCCAGCAGGCTGCTGTATCCGCGACCGTCACCCTTTCCGCCGGCAACGATGCCGAACGGGCAGGACGGCACTGCGAGCTTTGGCGAAACCTTGGCCCAGTCGACTACGAGATCGCGGGCGGCGCCGTCGGCGAGCGAGGCGAGAATCCAGAATCGCGACGCCATTCTGGCCAGATCGGAGCCCTGATTCGGGGCGCCGAGCATCACCATCCTGTGGGCGCGGGCGAGATCGGCCGCGGCGGCCAGCGACATCCAACGGCGGACGACGAGGTTGCCGAGGCTGTGGCCGACGAAACTGACCCGATCGGCGTCCGGCAGCCCCGCGACGACGCTGTCGAGCGACCGGCCGTGGTCGTCGATTCCGGCCCGCGAGCTCGCATAGCCGAACGACAGCACGTTCGCATCGAGCCGGTCCCGCAGGTGCTCGACGAGCGGCCGCATCGAGGAGCGGCCCTCGCCGAGGCCGTGGAGCACGATCACGGTCGGCCCGCGGACCGCGGGGATCCGTCCCTCGGCCTCGAGCGTGCGAAACCGTGCCAGGCAGGCATCGCGGTCGCCCTCAAAAACGCAGCGATCCGCCGGGTCGAGGATCCGTGCGGCAGCGGTCGCCGGCCGACGCTGCAGTCTCCAGTCCTGCCGCACCAGTTCGTCCGACCATTCGAGCGCCTCGGCCGCCCGTTTCAGCGACGCCACCCAGGCTGCGTCGGCGGAGGGCCCCTCGGGTTCCTGGGCAAGACAGGCCGAAGCCGCGACCGCCATCAAGACCGCCGTCAGCCCGCAGGTCAGAGGAATTCGTGCCAACCCCGTTTCTCCAGTTCGGCCACCACCCCGCGGACGGCCTCCTCGTGGGCCCGATCGGCCACCAGCGTGGCGTCGGGCGTGTGCACCACAAGCATATCCTCGAGGCCCATCGTGACGACCAGATGGTCCTCGCTGCCGTGGACGATCGTGCGGACGGAGTCGATGCCGATGTGGCGGCCCAGGATCGTGTTTCCCTCGGCGTCGCCACCCCGCTGGCGGGCCACGGCGGACCAGCCGCCGAGATCGTCCCAGGAAAATGGCGCCTCGACGACGACGACGTCGGCGGCATGCTCGAGCACCGCGTAGTCGATCGAGATCCCCTTGATTGCGGCGAATTCCCGGGCGAAGACCGCCTTTCGATCGGGATCGTTCCAGGCCGCGGTGATCGTCCGCAGTCGGGCCAGACACTCGGGCTGGTGGGTTGCCAGGGCCTCGATGATGGTGGCTGCCTTCCAGACGAAGATCCCGGCGTTCCAGAGATAGTTGCCGGCCGCCAGATATTCCTTCGCCACGCTGGCCGGCGGCTTTTCCCGGAACTGGGCGACCCGAGTGACCGTGGCGGTGCCATGCGGCCGCGGCAGCGTTTCAGCCTGCTGGATGTAGCCGAAGCCCTCGGCCGGATAGCTGGGACGGATGCCGAAGGTCACGAGCCGGCCGGGAGATTCCTCGACAAGCGCCGCCGCCTGAAGAATCGCCTCCCGAAACCGCTCCGCCGGATGGATCACGTGATCTGAGGGCATGACGGCCATGATGGCCTCGGGATCCTGCTGGGAGACGAGCAGGGCCGCGAGGCCGACGCAGGGGGCCGTATCCCGCTTGCAGGGCTCGCCGACGAGTCCCGCCTCGGGCAGGTCCGGCAGCTGGGCCCGCACCGCGGGCAGCAGTCGCTCGGAGGTCACGACCATGATCCGTTCGGATGGCACGAGTCCGCCCAGGCGACCGACCGTGTCCTCGAGCAGCGTTTTTTCTCCGGCCAGCGGCAGGAGCTGCTTCGGGAGTCCGGCCCGGCTGGCGGGCCAGAAGCGGGTGCCGGATCCTCCGGCCATCACGATCGCGTGGAGCATCAGAGTGGGTTCTCCTCGAGGGGTTTCGAAACGGGGGCCGAGATCAGCTGCGGCCGATCGATCCGCGTGCCGGGAGGGATCGCGACGGCGATGTCGGTCTCGTCGAGGATCGTGCCGCTCTCGAGTTCCACGTCGATGCCGTCAGCCACGCTGACCCCCGCCTTCGCCAGGAGCGAGCGGGCGTGGCCGACGAGCGCCGCATGCACATGCTCGGGAGCATCGGCCGCCGCACCGGCGGGATTCTTCAGCGGTGCGAATCCCTCGGCCGGGTCGATCTCGACGACCCGAACCCGTTCGGCGAGCGGCATCAGATCGAAGATGAAACGCTCGAACTTGATCGCGTTGGGGGATCGGGGTGAGACTCGCCTGCCCTCCTCGTCCACGAACGGCACCGCCTTGAACGCCAGATGCAGCGGCAGGGAATCGCTGCGTGCGGCCACCCGTTCGAGAAAGTGGAATGAAAATGCATGCACCGCGATCGATCCGGCGTCGAATCGCAGCCGTCCATCGGGCAGCCTTTCGGCCGCCAGCGGCCCGGGCAGATCGCTGTATTCGACGACCCTGTGCCGGCCATCGTCGGCCACGACGACGCCCACCCGTTCAGCGGGCTCCCGCTTGCGGACGACCTGTGTCGAAAAGTCGGCCTCCGCGAGCAGGTGATAGCCGAGGAACTCCCGGTCGAGGGGCATGGCCAGCGGATTGTCGACCTGGAAGCTGACGATCTGCTCGACGCCGTGCCGGGCAAACCAGCCGAGCCCGCCCGATTGGGCGAGGCCGACGAGCATGCCGCCGTGGCCGTCCGGCGCCAGGGCGAGCCGACCGGGCGAGTCGAGCAGCAGGGCACCGGTCGAGGCATCGATCGCCGGCAGGTCCTGCTGACGAAACACATGCACGCAGTCGGGCAGGAGGCCGCAGTATCCCTGGTCGTGGAGAAACTGCCGCGTCTCAGCGTCGGTCGCGGAACTGGTCATGATCGCCAGCGGCACCTCGCGGCCGAACCGCCTGCGGACCGCCCGCAGCCTGCCGAAAAGGTATTGAAACAGGTTGGCCTTCGACACGGGGCCGACCGGGTAGAGTCCCTTCGGACCGGTGCAGCCGAGCCGCGTTCCCTGGCCTCCGGCGACGAGGATCGCCCCGATCCGGCCCGCCCTCAGGGCCTGCTCGCCGGCAGCCACCGCCGCCGCTGGAGAAACCGCATTGGCGGAGTCTCGAAGCCTCATCATCGGTGGTGTGGAGGCATGGGCGAGGTCGTTGGCGGATGTGGCGGCATGATCGGCACCCGCCGCGGCGAGCCGCTGCAGTTCGGCGAACTGACGCCAGTCGATGACCGCAAGTTGGCCCAGCAGCTGGCCGCGGTCCGCAGCGTCGAGGCTGTCCCAGAACCTCAGCAGGTGCGTCTGCCCCGCCTCACGCAGGGTCTCGGCAAGCTGGCCGGGAATGCGATCGTTGCCGTTGGTCATCGTCATCCTCGCACCCATGCCCAGAGCAGGAAGCAGAGCAGGGGGAAGCCGACGAAGATCACGCCGTAGGTGAAAAGAGTCGTCCAGAGGTGTTCGGGCCAGCGGGCCATGCGATCTGTTCCGGGGATGCGTGTTTGTCTGAGAGGGGCAGTCAGGCAGGCGCCCGGGCGAGCAGATCGACCGGAATCTCGAACGGTTCCTCGGCCGGGTCGTCGAGCCGGCATTCGACGCGGACGCCCCAGGGAACGATTTCCGCGGCCGTCACCACCGCCTCGACGCCGTCGTAGTCGGTGTTCACGTCGACCGTCGGCATCCGGCCGAAGGGAGGGCAAAACGCCACATGCCCATGTCCGCTGCGGGCCCCCTGCGGCACCAGGATCGAGATCCTGCCCCGCAGGCAGTCTTCGCCTTCGAGCAGGAACCGCTCGAATCGCTGCAGGATCTGGCCAGGCGAGGCGGTCGCGACCTGTTCGATCGCGGGCTTTTCAATCGGGCCCTGCCCGACTACCGAGAACGGCCGGGCCGTCAGTTCGGCGACCGGACCGGCAGGCATGGCGGTCTCACGGGGAGGAGGTCTGCGGCTTGCGGATGGTCGCGATCGCGGTTCGAGCCGCGACAGCAGGGCCGCAGCCAGGGCGATCGCCGCGCTGAGGAGGCAGGCGGCGACGTCGGCGAGCGTGGTCAGCGGCGGCGGAATCAGAAGTGCAGCCAGACCGATCGCCAGCCCCGCTCGGGCGGCCAGTCGCCAGCCTCGGAGACCGCCAACAGCCGACCCGCAGGCCCGCGCTGCCAGGTCGCAGAGCAGAACCAGCCCCGCTCCGGCCATCGCCACGCCGAGCAGAGCCAGCGGCCCGGGGGGCGGATCGAAGCCGACGGAAACCCTCCGGGCGGCGAGCACGATGCCTGCCGTGAGGACCGTCGTTCCCGCCATGGCGGCCGCCAACAGCATGGCCAGCCGCTCCGGCGGAAACGACGTTTTCGTGGGGAACGCCCCGTAAGGCATGAGCACGGGCGATCAGCCGACAGCCACGCCGGCACCCGCGGCTTCCGCCAGTGCCTTCGCCCGGTCGGTCTTCTCCCAGGTGAAACCATCGCGGCCGAAGTGCCCGCCGGCGGCCGTCCGACGGTAGATCGGCCGACGCAGGTCGAGGTGATCGATGATGCCGCGGGGCGTCAGCGGAAAGAACTCCCGCACCAGTTCGCAGAGCCGCTGGTCATCGACTTTGCCTGTGCCTTCCGTGTCGACGTGAACGCTGACCGGCTCGCTGACACCGATCGCGTAGGCGAGTTGAACCTCGCAGCGATCGGCGAGTTTGGCGGCGACGATGTTCTTGGCGACGTGGCGGGCCATGTAGGCGGCGCTGCGGTCGACCTTGGTCGGGTCCTTGCCAGAGAAGGCGCCGCCACCGTGGCGGCCCCAGCCCCCGTAGGTGTCGACGATGATCTTCCTGCCCGTGAGGCCGCAGTCGCCATGCGGGCCGCCGACGACGAACCGGCCGGTCGGGTTGATGTGGTAGGTGATGCTGCTGGTGTCGAGGTCCTTCGGCAGCAGCGGCTTGATCACCTTGTTGACGACGAATTCGTGGATCTTCTCGTTGGAAACGTGGGGGGCGTGCTGCGTGGAAACGACGATCGTGTCGACGCGAACCGGGGTGTTGCCGTCGTATTCGATCGTGACCTGGCTCTTGGAGTCGGGCCGCAGCCAGTCGACCTCCCCCTTCTGCCGGGCCTCGGTGAGCCGATTGAGGATCCGATGCGACAGGGCGATCGGCAGCGGCATCATCTCCGGCGTTTCGTTGCAGGCGTAGCCGAACATCAGCCCCTGGTCGCCGGCACCGATGTCCTTCCCCGACTTCTCGTCCTCGTTGACGCCCATCGCGATGTCGCCGCTCTGCTTGCCGACGGCCACGAGCACCGAGCAGGTGTCGGCGGCGATCCCCATCTCGTCGTCGGTGTAGCCCACCTCGCGGATCACGTCGCGAACAACCTGCTGGTAGTCGATCGTGCCGCGGGAGGTGATCTCGCCGGCGATCACGGCAAGGCCGGTGGTCACCATCGTCTCGCAGGCCACGCGGCTGCGCGGGTCCTGGGCGAGATATGCGTCGAGCACCCCGTCCGAAATCTGGTCCGCCAACTTGTCCGGATGGCCCATGCTGACCGACTCACTGGTGAACAGATACTTGCCTTGTGCCACGGTTGACGTTTCCTGCGACGGGGGTGAAGGCCGGCGGCTGTCGTCTGCGACGACCGGCCGCACAAGCCCGAATGAGTCCGGGATTATCGTTTGGACCGCGATGCTTGGCAACCGGAGCCAGCTTCGGGCGGAAGCGATTCGAGAACGAGCCGGGCCGTCTCGGCGGTGGCACCCCGGCGTGAGGCGACGGTTGTTGCGGCCCGGATTCCAAGCGCCGCCGCCTCGTCCGGCGACTCGAGGCACCAGCGGACGAAGGCCTCCAGTTCCGCCCCGTCACCCACGACCCTGGCGGCGTCGGCCCCGAGCAGCGTGCGGACCTCGTCGGCGAAGTTGTGGGTCTGTGGGCCGAAGCAGACGGCGGCGGCATACGCGGCCGGCTCGAGCATGTTTTGACCGCCGCGTCTGCCGTCGAGGCTGCCGCCGACGAATGCGACCCTGGCGGTGCCCCACCACCATCCGAGTTCGCCGCTGACGTCGACCAGCAGCACGCGGGCGGAGGGATCGGCCCCGTCCTGATCGAGATCGCTGCGCCGCTGCCAGCGGCAGCCGGAGGCGTCGAGGATCGCGGCGATCTCGGCTGACCGCTCGACGTGCCTGGGAACGATGACCAGTCGCAGGGCGGGGTGGCCGCCCGCGAGCGAGCGGAAGGTTTCGAGTGCCAGGAGTTCCTCGGGGGCCTGGGTGCTGCCTGCCAGAAACACGATGTCACCGTCGGCCATTCCCGCCAGCATTCGCAGCCTGACAACGTCGGCGGCGGTGCGGTCGCCCCGGACGCCGTCGAACTTCATCGAGCCGGTGATGGCGACCCGCGGCGCGCCGAGCGCTTTGAAGCGACCGGCATCGACGACGGATCGGGCCGCCACCAGCGAAACCATGCCGAGCATCCGCCTCGCGAGCGGACGAATCCGGCCGTAGCCCCGGCTGCTCCGCTCGCTCATCCGGCCGTTGGCGACGATCACCGGAATCCGGCGGGCTTTTGCAGAGGCCAGGAGGTTGGGCCAGAGTTCCAGTTCGCCGAGCACGATCAGGCTTGGCCGCACCCGGTCGAGCACCCGGTTCACGGCCCAGGAAAAGTCGAACGGGCAGGGAAACGAACGCTCCGCACCGAACCGTCGGGCGGCCAGCTCGAGGCCGGTGGTCGTGCTGCTCGAGACGACGCAGTCCACGGAGCGACCGGACGCGTCGGCCTGACGACGGATCTCGGCGGCGAGCGAGGCCAGCAGCCCGACCTCCCCCAGGCTCACTCCGTGCAGCCAGATGCGAGGGGCGTCTGGGACGGGCAACGGCCCGATCGCTCCGGTCGACCGCATCCACGGCGCCGCCACCGGTCGGCCGCCGGAGAACCTCCGCCAGGCGACCCACGGAAGGGTCAGGGTCGCAATCGAGAGATAGAGAATGTTCAGCAGAAGGGGCATCGGCTCGTCCCGGACCAACCCGCCGCCGCTACCCGGTCTGGATGCCGCTCGAGCGGGCGCAGCAGTTCTTGAACTTCTTGCCGCTGCCGCACGGGCATGGGTCGTTGCGGCCGACCTTCGCCCCGAGGTTTCGGATCGGCTCGATGGTCACCGCCTCGGCGCGGGATTCGGTCGCGGCGGCCGCCTGCTGCGGCTCCGCCGCCAGGGAGGCGGCCGACGGGGCGGCCTCGTGGATCGCCGCAGTCTCCTTCCATGGACTCGCCTGGGCCTCGGCCTCGTCCTCGACCTGTTCGATCCGGTAGACGATGTCGACGACCCGCTCGTCGATCCCCTTCCACATCAGGTCGAAGGTTCGCATTCCCTCCCGCTTGTATTCCACCTTCGGATCGACCTGGGCGTAGCCCCGCAGGCCGACGCTCGACCGCAGGTGATCCATCGCGAGGAGGTGATCCTTCCAGGCGTTGTCGAGGATCTGGAGCACGACGGCCCGCTCCATCCGCCGCATCTCGTCGCCGTAGCGGAGTTCGCGGCTGGCGTAGACGTCGCGGGCCTTTCGGCGGACGAGCCGCTTGAAGGCCTCGGGGTCGTGGGACTCCTTCTCGGCTTCGGCGCGTTCGGCCGGATCGAGCGGCAGTCCGAACCTCCATTCAGTCCAGCCGCAGGCGGTCCGCAGGCCGAAGTCCGCCGCCAGCAGCTGGGCCCCCTCGGAGAGATCGACCCGGCGGATCGCCTCCCGGGCCTTGTCCTGGAGGAACTCCGCCACGTCGCCCCGGCCGACCCGCTTCAGATCGCGATCGTTCACCGAGAGCCGCCAGCGGGAGTTGGCGAACGCCGCCAACGCCGACCAGTTCCACTCGCTCTCATCCTCGTCGGGCGGGAGGTTCTCCTCGACCGCCTCGAAGATCTGCGCCTCCGACTGCCGCACGGCCTCGTCGAGGGCGATCCGCTCGGCCTCTTCGACCGAGAGGCCGCGATAGTCGTTGCCGTCGAGTTCGCAGGACAGCTGGCCGGAGGCCCAGCTGGCGAACGACTGCGGGCCGTAGTCCTTGTCGAGGAACGTGCCGATGTTCTGGTCGATCTGTCGGTCGACCATCTCGAGCACGATCTCCCGGCAGTCGGCACCTTCGAGAATCTTCTGGCGGAAGCCGTAGACCCGCTTCCGCTGCTCGTCCATCACCTCGTCGTATTCGAGCAGGTTCTTGCGGACCTCGAAGTTCCGCTCTTCGACCTTCTTCTGGGCCGCCTCGACCCGCCGGGTCACCATCCGGCTCTCGATCGCCTCGCCATCCTGCATTCCCAGCCGGGTGAGCACGTTCTTCACCCATTCGCCGGCGAAGATCCGCATCAGGTCGTCTTCGAGGGAGAGGAAAAACCGGCTCGAACCGGGATCCCCCTGGCGGCCGCAGCGGCCCCGGAGCTGGAGGTCGATGCGGCGGGCCTCGTGCCGCTCTGTGCCGATGATGTGCAGGCCGCCCATCGAGCGGACCTGCTCGCCATCCGCCTTCATGTTCTCCTGCTCGGAGATCTGGCGGACGAGCGATTCCCATTCCGCATGGGGCACGTCGAGCCGGGTCGGGTAGGTGTCCTGGAGCTTGGCCCAGGCGAGCGTGTCGGGATTGCCGCCGAGGATGATGTCGGTGCCGCGGCCGGCCATGTTGGTGGCGATCGTGACGGCCTCGAGCCGGCCGGCCTGGGCGATGATCTCGGCCTCGCGCTTGTGGTGCTTGGCATTGAGAACCTGATGGTCGACTCCGCGCTTCTCGAGCAGGCTCGAAAGCCGCTCGCTCTTCTCGATCGAGACGGTGCCGACGAGCACCGGGCAGCCGCGGCGCTCGATCTGCTTCACCTTGTCGCGGGCGATCGTCTCGACGTCCCGCGAGCCCTTCGGCTCGAACTCGACGCTGCGATCGTCCTCCCTCAGGATTCTTCCCAGCCGCCAGCTACCGTCGCTCATCGCCAGCGAGTCGAAGCGGTGCAGCCGCTCCACCTCGTCGGCGACGGCGATCCACTTCTCCCGCTCCGTGCGGTAGATCACGTCGGGATGGTTGATCCGCTTCATGCCTCGATTGGGCGGGATCGCGATGACATCGAGCTTGTAGATCTTCCAGAACTCGCTCGCCTCGGTCATGGCGGTGCCGGTCATGCCGCCGAGCTTCTTGTAGAGCTTGAAGAAGTTCTGC
>Ga0136644_10003601_pt1 | contig 11605 bp, 13 predicted proteins | sample C_130820_EF_Meta_FD_94780 | JGI IMG/M metagenome (GOLD analysis project Ga0136644, IMG submission 94780) | Freshwater microbial communities from Lake Croche, Canada to study carbon cycling - C_130820_EF_MetaG (v2) (version 2) | ecosystem: Environmental > Aquatic > Freshwater > Lake | place...
AGCGCAGCAGCACGGGCATGCGAAATAAGGGAAACGCAGGGATGATCTTCTCCTCTATGCGCTGTTCCTGACCATCCGTAATAGTGAACCGCACTAAGATATCGGCATTAACCTGCGCGGCGTAGGTGAGATTGCGCAGACGGGCCTCATTGGGAAACATGCGTCGCACGGTCCGGCCTCCGTCGAGGACGATGACGGGCGGGGCGATGGTGAACTTATTTTCGGGTCGCTCGGCCGTGGGCCCAATGAAGATCTCCATGCGATAGGTGTAGTCACCATTGTCGAGTGGCCCCTTGAGGAGCACAATGGGATTCGATGACGCAATGATGGAGGGAATCTCCTCAAACATACACTGCTCGTAACTGTCGAGGTGATGCCGGGTCAGTGCGAACTCTGTTTCGGCAAAATACCGTTTCAAGACATCAATTCCAAGGGTCGTCATCCACTATCGGTTATGATGAAAATTAGATCACTCTTTAACCTGAGAGAGCTAAGTATCTTCCAATGTTTACATGCCAGGTTGGTGTATAGGGCTCATCTGTATAGAGCTGCCGACGGAACTGAAAATACGGGGAGGGGGGGATGCTAGTTCCACGTGGGCCTTAATGGGACTGGGATTACCGTCGGCTATGGGCCGACTAGAGAATGCGGATACTCCCGTTTCAAGAAGATTACGGGGCACGGAGGCGGGAAGATGGCCGTTTCCGAGGGAATCGAACAGACCGGCGCCTCGCTGCGCGTCAAAGCCGCCGGTGGTGTCGCATGCGCGGCTTCCCCGATTCTCGAAGAATCGGCCCAGATCCAGGCCACGGATGACCTGGGGATCACTCATAGGAGTGGGGAAACGGCCGTAGGTGTAATCGGTGGAGCCCTGGCCCATCATGTAATTGATGGGAGCCATGCCGCCTTTCTGTCGTGCGGCCTTCCTCGTCGCTCTGCGTCCATAGAGTTTCTCATAGTGAACGAGGAGGCCCTTCGCTGCCGCCGGGGTCAATGGCGAGCCGAAAAACTCGCGCCATGTCTTTTCAAGATGCGCGCGAGCCGCCGATGGGTTCTTGGTCAGGACGGCCTCCATGCGCGCATCGAGACGTTTCATTGAATTGTGTAGGCCCTCCACTGTGCCACTGCGCTTTCGCGACTGTCGTTGACCTCTCTTATTTCTGCGTGTCGCCATCTCTGTCTTAGGAAAGGAAATTGGATAGACTAAAGGGCTTTGCTGGCGCAGCCACCGGTGCTTGCGCAGCCACCGGTGCTTGCGCAGCTACCGGTACTGGTGCGGGCTCACTAAAGATTGCAGATGCTGATACTGACGCCGAAGACAGCGCCCGGGTCGCTGATGCGCTAATACTGCTCTGTACCTGCGATACGTATTTTGACAATGATTCACCCTTCCAGCCGAATATGTAGAATCCGTAGGATACCAGGATGACAACGAGCACAATGGCATAACTCGCAAAGTTGCGAAGCTGCTCCTGCCATGTGCTAGTCCGGTAGTCGACGGCAAACTGGGTCCAGTGCCACCACGCTCCCGCTGCAAGAACAATCGCCGCGGCCGTTGTCAGCACAACGACAGGAATATGGGGCATCAATAAGTAGGTAATCATAGCTGTTGTCGCAGCAATGAACAACAAAAACAGATTAAGCAGGGACTCCATACTAGTGAAGGCTGCGATTATAGCTTATGGATGAGATCAACGTGCGTCAGGAGCACCTTGCGACAGCAGTATCGGGTGAGGCCGAGCTGGGCCATTACTTCGGCCTCCTTTGTATTGGGTGCTAGTTCGCTGCCGTCGTAATATGTCCGCTTTCCATCGCCCTCTTGGAGCTGGAGCTGGGCCTGATACCAGAGCCACTTATCGGCGAGGAGTTTGCCACAGTTCATACAACGCATAGGAATGATCATGGTATCTATTCAGGTTACGAGATTCGGTTGCGTCAAGTTTGACCCGATAAAGTCGCCGGGGCCACCAGGATGTCATCAACACTGTTTGGTCGCGGCACGCACACTCAGGTTGGTTCTGCTCATCGGGCTGAAACGGTCAACCGGGAACTAGCAGAGATTCGTGCCCTCCTTGACGAGGTCAGGGCGATCCCGGACACTGTGCGTGCGCTTACCTCAGCCGTGGCCGAAATGCGTGCCCGCCTGGATGGCCTGAATGTGCCCACGCTCGCGGCACCCGTGACCCAGGAGCAGGTTGACGAACTCGCCACCAAGATCGAGGCCCTCAAGGTGCTCCAGGCGCCCCAGGTGACGACGGCGCATCTGACGGCACTCGAGCGCCGCCTAGAAGCGAAGATAACCAAGTCTTAGTCACAGTCATTATGGATAGTTAGACCGACATAGAATGGGACACAGGCTATGCCGTAACGATAAAACAGACAGGAGAGGATACTCTGGTCGTGTCGGTGTATATCTCTGCTTCCAGAAATCAGCTCATGCCGTAGCGAATATGTTTTCCACTCTTCCACAAACTGTTTCACGACGGGATCGCGAGTATTGAATCCAATAATTGCGGCATTTCTCATCTGGCAGTTTCGTTGAATGTCGGACATATTCATACCATCTAAGCAGGTCTGGTGTGTCCACCTCGCCAGAGAACCGCTCGAACAGGGCGTATAGATGCTTGTTGACCTAACATAGGTTTCGAGGGCATTTCGGTTATTGATTATATTTCCGGAATCACACCAAATGAGTAGCTCGTGACCCTCCTGTAAGACAGTGTGGATAATCAGAGGCTTCCATACATAGGAACCCGCTGCGGGTGCTGATACCGCGCCCCAGGCCGGCGCGGTGGACCAATCAAACAGCCTGTATTCGACCGGCAGACTCTTCATCTCGACGATTTCCGATTCTGTCAGGCCTATATCATAAAAGATTACCGGCGCCCCCTTCAGTGATAGGATAAATTGTTTCGCTGATTTAAAATGATTGGATGATGCCGCTGTAACAAACATATACTAACAGAATTCTATCTTTTTATTAATAGTAAACGAGATCGGAGGCTAAACACTAGATCGCCACACTATAGTAATGATTATTTTCGGCTGCGACTCCCCCCGTCGCATCGGTGGATTCGGTGACCGTATAGTCGGTATTATCTCCTGTAAGGTACTCGCAGACTGCCTCGGTCGTGAGTTCCGTATCGCATGGACAAAGGAAGATATTACCTACTTTGTGAACTACCGTCGCTACGATGATAAAGAGCCGGCACCCGCCCTATTCGCCATCGATAATCAACAGATGTTGAAGCCGCATCTGATGACAGCGGACCCTGTATTTCCTACTCCTCTCCTCAAGCTCTACACAAATCAAGAGATTGCGCAGTACTTGTTCAAGAATCCCCGCTACGCCGGCGACTACTTTGCCACCATGTTTGCCGCCTATAAGTCACTGTATACGGACATTCTGTTGCCTACCGAGTTCTCAACGGGTGTCATTACAAAGACTCTCAGTGACGCGAAGCCCGTCCTCATCGGCATTCAGATTCGTACGGGCGACTGCTACATGAAAACAAATCCAGGTGAGACGCATCAGCGTGTGGCGAATCCGGCCACAGACATCAAGGAGTTCATGACCAAGATTAAGGCGCATATCGAGGAAACCTATGCCGAGTACTCGGTGTTCGTCAGTAGCGACTATGAGCACGTGCTCGGTATTGCTCAGACTGTCTGGGCACCGGAGGCCATCTGTTATCTGGATCAGGTGCCCCAACATATTGACCGCGCCGTTACTGGTGATTTCTCCAAGGTCTACATTGATAATTACATCCTCTCTCAGAAGACGACGCGACTCTATATTTCGGATTACAGCAACTATGGGCGAGTAGCGGCACTCTCGTCGGGCCAGGAGACGATATATTCGCTTCAGACCGAGGTCCTGGACCGCCGACGGCTTCTGACAAATATGGAGAGCGTATTTTAGCTCAGCAAAGCTCAGCGAAGCTCAGCGAAGCTCAGCGAAGCTCAGCAAAGCTCAGCGAAGCTCAGCGAATCTAAACATAATTCGCCGTCATAGACGAAGGATGGAAGAGACCTGCCACTTTGTGTCATCGCGCGGACTCATGAAATCGTGTACGCGATATCAGAGCAGGATTCATTCCAGTAATCCATATATTCAAGAAGATATCCTGAGCGGCGTAAACGAAGGCGATACGGTCTATGTATGTTCGACGGCCATTCCCATGTTTACTCAGAAGTTTCTACCACGTCTGACGACACATATTGTCCTTGTAACCGGTGATGCAGATGAGGCACCAAACTCATCATGTGTCGCTATCATTAACTCACCGTTCATAGTTCGATGGTTCGCGCAGAATTGTCTACTCCATCATCCCAAAGTTGTCCATCTTCCGATAGGGCTGGATTATCACACGATGGCGGCAGGCGCGTCCAGTTGGGGTCCACAACAGTCTCCGCAGGAGCAAGAATCGGATATACAGAGGATTATGGGCACGGCACGTCCTGATCGCAAGGTCAAATGCTACGCAACCTTTCATTTTGCGCTGGGGCGCGGAGATCGCCAAGAGGCCTTTGACAATGTTCCTGCTCAATCAGTGGATTATGAGCCGACACCTACAACACGCCGCCAGACCCATCTCAAACAGGTCGAATATGCCTTCGTGCTCAGCCCTTTTGGTCGCGGTCCAGATTGTCATCGCACCTGGGAGGCACTCGTGTTAGGATGTATTCCGATTATCAAGTCGAGTCAGATGGACCCATTATTTGAGGATCTGCCGGTCCTTCTAGTCAAACAGTGGTCCGATGTCACGCAGGAACTTCTGGAGAGCACATACATCGCCTTTAAGGATCGTTCATTCTCCTACGAGAAACTAACACTCGCCTATTGGCGTCAGCGGCTAAAAGACGCCAGTGTAAGTATATGAGATGAAGTGCTGTGTGTGTCTGTGCGTCTACAATAGTTCAGTCGGTCTGCGCCCCGTCTTACGGAATATTCTGGCTATCCGTGATCTCTTTGCTGCCTATCGCATCCTTGTCTATTATGACCAGTCGGCCGACGACTCACTTGCGATTCTTCAGGCACACGCGAATACGTACGGAGACATGGACATTCATAAGGGAATAAGGGAGAGTACTGTGCGCACAGAGAATATTGCGAACGCGCGTAATGGGCTTCTTGATATGATTCGCACCTCATACACCGACTACGAGTACTTTATGATGATGGACACCAACGAGTATTCGTGCGTCGGTGATATTCGCCCGGCAGTGATTCGTGATATCCTAGCACGCGATGACTGGGACGCGATCTCATTCGATCGCGAGGCCGGTTATTATGACACGTGGGCGCTGTCTTTCGAACCGTTTGTTTACAGCTTCTTCCATTTTAAGGAGTGGCGGCGAGTTGTTGGAATGATGCGTGAGCAGTTCACAGCCCTCTTAGAAGAGGGACGCAAGAAACCGGACGAACTGCTGACCGTGTTGTCGGCATTCAATGGTTTCGCCATCTACAGGACAGCCAAATTCTTGGGATGCTCATATGGGGCCACGATTGATCCGACGCTCTTTCCAGCGGGCAGCGTTCTGAATCAGATACGGGTCACGGGATGTTCACCGGTTCCGGTTCTGAACCGTGACTGCGAACATCGGCGATTTCATTTGGAGGCGGCCAAGGCCGGTGCGCGCATCCGGATCTCGGTAATCCCTGTATTCGATAAAGTCGCCAATCCCGTGGGTCTCCGTGGTCCGGCCTAAGCCTAAAGCACATGTTGACTCAGAATAGTCAGAGAATGATTATTCTGAATCATTCGGCGGCGGTCACCACGGGTCCGCCGACATCGGACCCCATCAATATCTTCTGCCAGTTCTTCCTGCCCCGCACAGAGGAGCGGTTGGCCGAGATTCGCCTCTGTCTGCGTCGCAACGTGAAGAATCTCGCTGTCGCAAAGGTCTATCTTCTCAATGAGCGGTTCTATACCGAGGAGGAGCTAGGCATCGCCAGTGACAAGATTATCCAGGTCGATGTTAGTCGCCGTCTTAGGTTCAGTGATGTGTTCGATTACATCGCCACACAGAGCATTGCCGGTTACAATGTCATCGCGAATAGTGATATCTTTGTGGACGAGACCATCGAAGGTCTACGCTCCACAAATCTACACATGTCAAAGACGATGATGGCGCTGCTGCGCTATGAGTGGAATGATGGGGTCCCAAAAATCTTCGGTCCGCGGATGGATAGTCAGGATACTTGGATTGTTCATTCCAACTTTACGCCGTCGGCCAGCCAGCGCCCCGCGTTCGCCTTTGAATTCGGCAAGCCCGGTTGCGATAATAAGCTCGTCTATCTTATGACAATCCTGGGCTACACCGTCGTCAATGACCCCCATTATATCAAGACATACCACGTTCACCAAGAGGTCACTCGCGACTATACCATCAAGGACCGTGTTCCGTCTCCATATGGTGTCATTGTTCCCCATGGCTATCATGATTCGTTAATCAAGCCGGCCCTTGGCATTAATCTGACAGAGCTGGCGCCGCGCACGAAGGGATTCACAGAGATTCGCCACGAGGATAATCGAATGCTCTATAATTACATTCAGGAGACCCTGGACGAGGGGCGCAGATTCCTAATCCCCCGCATCGCCGGCATCGAGAATAATTTCGCCATTTTCGGTGAGATTTGTCGGCGTTCTAAGGACGTGGATCCCCAGATTGCCCAGTATTTCGAGCGCGTTAATGGCGCCATGAAGAATAATGCCGGTATCCTGATGACATCACGAGAGTCTATCTACAAGTATTCCGACCTATATATGGCGGCTCTGAACAATGCCGACATCATTGGCGGCTGGGAGCTCTATGGGAACTATTATCCGCATATCCGTTCCTCCTACGACTATGCTCGCCAGAAGTATAAGAAGCCGTTCTTCTGGACCTTCGCTATGGACATTTTCCATTATATTCATGATCTGCCGTGGACACACGCCCTCCGCGGTCAGCGCATCCTGATTGTGTCGGCCTTCGCAGACAGTATTAATGAGATGCTGGCGGACCGCGCCAAGATTTATGGGGTCGACCTCTTTCCTGGCTGTACGATTACGACAATCAAGCCGCCACAGACGCAGGCGGCGGAGCCTTCACGGGAATTTGACGTGGAACTAGCAGAGTTCTGTGAGCGTCTGGATGCGGTCAAGTGGACGTATGACGTGGCCTTGGTCGCATGTGGGGGATATGGGAATTTGGTGTGTAATCACATCTACACGAGTGGCCGTTCGGCAATCTACGTCGGCGGTGTACTCCAGATGTATTTCGGCATCCTGGGCGAGCGGTGGATTCGTGAGCGCCCCGACATTGTTACCCTGTATAAGAACGAGTGGTGGCGCCGCCCCAAGGAGTCCGAGCGGCCGCGCAACTGTCAGGCCGTAGAGGGTTCGTGCTATTGGTGATAGCGCTCATAATTAAAATAAATGTTATATATAAATGAGCTATACATGTGATCTTACAGGGAATTTATATAACAGTTTATCTACACTGTATAGAACTAAACCTGTGGGAAAAATGACATGTGTTGAGGTTGGTTCATTTGAAGGAAGGGGAAGTATTTTAATACACAATTATCTATGTAGCAATGATGCTAGTAAATTATATTGTATTGACCCATTTGATGATGTATACGTTAAAGGTAATGAAAAAACTAGCATTCTGGGATAGTGCGTGTAACGGACAATATGGTAGATTCAAACACAATACACAGCACTTACCAAAAATTATTGAATGTAGAGGACTATCTGATACTATACTACCTACATTAAACGATAGCTCAATAGACTTTGCGTATATAGACGGTGACCATAGTCCGGAGCAAGTGTACATTGATGCCGTTAACGTGTTTAACAAAATGAATAAGAATGGCATAATTTTATTTGATGATTATCTGTGGGAAGTAAACGGGGTCGTTACCCGGCTAGGGATTGATAAATTTTTACATGAATATTCAACCAAATATGAATTATTAATTAAAAATTTTCAACTTGCGATTCGCATACTATAACTAAAGATAGCGTTATAAATAATCAGAAATTTAATCTGTCGATATATTATACATGTCCACCCCGCTGTGCGCTCTTGGAGATAAATACGGCGTCGATAAATGCCCGACCATAAACCACAACTATACCCCAACATATCATTCTGTGCTAGACTCACGCAGAGATACAACACTACATATGTTAGAAATAGGTGTAGGCAATATCCCATTAATGCGCCCAATAGTAGGTGACAGATATAAACCAGGAGCAAGTTTACGCATGTGGCGTGACTATTTTCCTAAAGCTGAAATAATTGGTTGTGATATTGACAAGAAGGTACTATTTAATGATGAAGATAGGATAAAAACATTTTACGCAGATCAAAGTAACGAACCATCGTTGGTATCGCTCATTGAACAAATCAAGTCCCCTGATGGCAAACTAGATATTATTTTAGACGACGGTTCGCATAATAAAGACCATCAGATATTCTCCTTTAAAATCCTATGGCCGTATATTAGAGCTGGGGGGCTATACATAATTGAAGATATTTGGTTTACATTTATGGATGAAATTGCAAATTTAGGGCACAAATTTAATTATCCAAATGCCGAAGTAATATGTAAGTTTAGGGATCCAGCGGACAGGCAAGGATTAGTCATATTTAAAAAAATGTATTAATGTAGGAGTAATGGATATTGTAGCTGTGACAACATGTGTAAATTTTCAGGATATTCTTAAACACGCTGTTCATCATAATTCAAAGTTTTTTAGAGAGTGGTTGATTGTCACATCTCCTGAAGATCTAACTACGATAAACTACATCGCCGAACTTAATAAAGATAATATCAAAATATTGATATACAAAGACTTCTATAAAAACTCTAAGTTTAATTTTGGAGGTTCTCGACGATTTGCCCAGGAATATATTAACACAACATTTGACTCGTGTAACGTTTTATTTTTAGATGCAGACATACGTTTACCCGATGATTTTTTACTCAAATTACCCAGCGTAGTTGAGGATAACACTTTATATGGAGTTAGATCAAGGATAGATTATTATACTATAGACGATTATATGAATAATAAGAACCCGCACATCTATAAATTTGCTGACAATTTTCACGGATTCTTTCAATTATATAAACAATCAAAAACATCGTATAAATATAATAATTCGTATGATTGTTCGGCATGTGATCTTGCATTTAAAAAACAATTCTCAAAGTTAATAAATTTAGATATATCTGTAAAACATCTTGGGCAAGAAGGTGTACATTGGGGCGGTAGGAAATTACAATACGGTGTATTTTAATGTGCCCGCACCTCCTTCGCCGTGACCTCCACCCCGTGAATCTGTCTCGCCATTCGCTGAATGGTGGCCACAGGTATCTTTAGAGCGCGCTGCTCGCGAATCCATGCGACGACCTCCGTCGCCAAGCCACCCGCCCCTCGCACAAAGACGAGGCGTCGACCCGCCGAAGTCTCCTCCCAGCCCTTGATGTCCAGACGACCCCCGTGATGATCGTCATGACACTTCGCACACAGACACACGAGATTCCCCGCAGCATCGCTGCCGCCCGCCGCCTGATGAACAATATGGTGCGTCTCCAGCCGGTCCATAGACCCACAGACGGCACAGGTATCGACGACGGCTCCTGCCGAGTAGACCGAGCGGTGGGCCGTCACGGTTCCCGCCAGTGACCGCCGAATCACCGTCGCGCGTTCCAGAAAATCCGTCGGCAAGTCGAGGGCCCTACAGACCTCTAGGCCGTACAATGCGGAACCCGAGCCTGGCGCCAGGGACCTATCATAGACTAGCACGTCGGTGGCGGCGTCATAACTGACCTTGAGATGGAAGGCGCGAACGTCGACCAACGATGCTAGTTCATGAAGGTGCGTCGCAAAGACGAACTTGGCTTTTCGGCGTTCCAGCGTCTCTACGCCGGCGGCCACGAGGGCCGTGGCCGAGAGTGACTCGGTGCCGCTACACAACTCGTCGCCGAGCACCAGGGATCGCTCGTCGGCGTGGCGGAGAATCTCGCGGAACTCGGTCATTTCCACGGCGAACGACGAGAGTCCCGCCCACAGATTGTCATTGCCGAGAATGCGAGTGAAGATGGCCGTGAAGGGCGTCAGGCGACAGCTGGTGGCGGGCACGGGAAAACCGGCCTGGGCGAGCACGGTACAGAGCCCGATGGCCTTCATGAGTGAGGACTTGCCACTCGCGTTCATGCCATACAGAAGCATGCCGGGTCCGAGCGTCACATTGTGACTGACATAGGGCACGGTGACCATGCGCTCAATTATAGGATGGCGGAGACCGGTCACCTCTATACCGGCGTCACCGCTAAAGGTAGGGCGGATCCAGCGCCAATCCACTGCTAGTCGCCCCACGGTCCACGAGAGATCCAGTTCCGCGCACCAGGTATCGATTGCTGGATTGCCGCGTTCCACCACCGTCGCTAGCGCAGCAGACCACGCAGCAGCCCATACCGGTGTCCAGCGCAATGTCCATGCTCTATGCGCAGCTGACACCGCATCCAGACCCGCCGTCTCGAGAATCGCCGAAGTCTTATACGTCGTTACACGGGCAGAGGCATCACCACCGTCCCGCAACCATGTTAGTGCCGCGGAAATCCGTCTTTTTGTCCCTGTGACTCGAAATCCGCCACCCTCGGCATCATCCAGATACAACTGCTCTCTGCCGCCTACGGACGACCATGTCGCACAGAGGGCGGTTGCCTTGGCGCGAATCGCCTGACCCTCGGCAAAGAGGGCAGCAACTTCTGCCGTGGCCTGAAAGGGCAGCACCGTCATCGGTAGCCCTTTGGCCAAGTCCGACGTTACATCGAGATTCCAGTGACCGGCAATCCAGGCCAAGAAACCGTCATCGGGACAGCCCAGAGCTGTCGCAGCTGCGTAAGAGCGCAGCAGACAGGCCATGTCGTTCATGGTCGCCATGCCCAGCACCAGACGTCGCCATAGCCGCGAAATATCATAGAGCGACCGTAGACCACGTTCGGTGGCGACCGGCTCCCGTTTAGAGGTCGACGCAATGAGATCCAGACGCCGCTCGAGCTCTGCGATGTCCGTCACGGGACGCAGAAGACGTGCACGCATGAGACGCCGACCCGCCGCTGATCTACAGGAGTCCATAAGACTCAGGAGGCCACGGTCGCCGACGACCCCCAGTTGCTCGAGCGCCGCGTTACCTAGACGCACTTCGCCAGTGGGCACCCAGGCCTCGGGTTCCTTCAGGCATCGGATCGCCGAGGGCAGATGATCGGCGGCGAAGGTCAGCAGAGCCGCCAGACACCGGCGCGCATAGGGATTTAGGACACACTGTTTCGTGGTCCATTGCCGCGCCAGCACACTCTCGTCCACGGCCACCGACTCCGATGCGAGACACCGCACATGGGTGGTCTTACAGAGGGCCCCGAGAGACTCTGTTAGTGCTAAAGCGCCAGCGCCGCCGTCTGACCAGATTACCAGCTCCGACGGAGGATGCATACACAAGAACTGATGGAGACGGTCACGGGTCGCACCCTCTGTATACCAGAGTGCGCCGGTAGCGATGTCGAGCGCGACAATACCCCAGTAGGCCCGCTGGAGGG
>Ga0136644_10003602_pt1 | contig 11604 bp, 16 predicted proteins | sample C_130820_EF_Meta_FD_94780 | JGI IMG/M metagenome (GOLD analysis project Ga0136644, IMG submission 94780) | Freshwater microbial communities from Lake Croche, Canada to study carbon cycling - C_130820_EF_MetaG (v2) (version 2) | ecosystem: Environmental > Aquatic > Freshwater > Lake | place...
GATTTATACGTTCATATAGCATCTTCATGTAAAAATTGCGTTCCGAAAGAACAAATCTATAAAAAACCTTTCAATAAGTTTATGATAGATATTAAAGTTCCAAAGGATGTGAAAGTTTACCCTATGTTTGTATAAAAAATCTTAACTATAAATATAATGCCCCCATCTAGAAGCAACGGTAAAAGACATTTAAATCTCCCCCGTAATAATAATAGTGGTAATAGTGGTAATAATATGGTTCGTATTAACCCTATGCCTGGGAATAATCTTAGGGGTAATCTTAGGAAGAATCTTAAGAACCAATACGAACAATACGAACGTACAAGAAAACACAAACGTAGTTCTTTTCAACCAAATGGACCATCTCGCCGTTCTACAAGACGTAAGGCCAATCGTAGATCTAGCCGCAAGTAATTAGAACTGCGGAAGCCCGACTTGAATATCTAAATCTTCTACATCACCTGTACTCATAGATGGCATTGCTGACAAAAATGACAGTGATGTAAAATATGATAATAATGAAGCCGATGACTCTGGTAACAGTTGCATAATAAGTAAAAACAATACTGAACCTATAATAAAATCACGCATTACGGATTTCATTGTTGGTTGTTTCTTTTCAACACTATAACTGCTTATTGCTCCTAACGAAGAAATTAAAGCACCTCCGAATAAAATTCCTACAACAAGCTGGCTCATACTCTGGGAGGTTTAGGGAAAAAACGAACTGGTAGAAAACGCTCGATTTAAAGTGATTCAAATTCTATAGATTCTTCGCCCAAAGTTTCAAAATCATTTAGACTTTCACCTATACCATCCAGAATCTGAATTGATTCTTGTTCTTCATCCTCAGAATTAGAATCATTTCTGTTAGATTCAATATCAATAACTGTATTAACTTCTGCAAACTTTACAGAAGGCTCGGTGTCAACAGAAATTACTGGAGGCTCAAGACTTTTAATAGAAGATTCTTTCGTTGTTTCAAGCGTAGGGAGAGTTAGTACCGGAGATTCCTTTTTAGGTTTTTCTTCAACCTCTTCTTTCTCGTTCTTTTCTTCAACCTTCTCCTCTTTTTCTTCAACCTTCTCTTCTTTTTCGTCTTTTTCTTCGCTATGCTTTTTAATTTTAACTTCCTCCTCATCATCATCATCATCATCAGCATCATCATCATCGTCTTTAAGGTATTCCTTAAGAATATTCTTTACAGGTAACATACTGCGAATAGATTGAAGTATACCATCTTGAATGAGTTGCTCAACTTGACGCATACTTTTTTGTCTTTCAATGGCTGGGCCGGAAGGAGAAAATAAAAATACATTCGACCATAGAATTCTAGCACATTCAATCATTGTATGATGTAAAAAGTGCTCTGTCTTTGGAATTGTAATCTGAAGCTTCTTTTGTTTAGAAGTTAAACGAATTGCAGATAATACTTTTGTGTGTGCAACAAATACAGCGCTTAGTAAATCTTCAAAATAATCACACTTTATATCTTTAATTACAATTCCCGTTTTTATCTGAACCTTTTCATGATTCCACTCGGGTATTTGTTTTAAAGCGTTTTGAAAACTTAATAATAATTTTTTAGAATCTTTTTCAGATTCTTTTGTTTCATCCAATAAATGTAAAAAGAATCCTAAAAACGCTGGTAAACAGAATTGTGTAAGCTGTCTAGTATACTCCGTCTTTGCATCCGCATACACGTTGATACCTTCAGAACCGGGTATATCCATACTCTTTTAATTTGTTTTATCCTTTCTTCTGTTAATTACCGCAATATAATAAGATAATTGTATCCATGGAGAATAACCAGCCCCAATTTTTTTAACAATTTCAGTCGAGTTATAGTCCCAATTATAATGATTTGCTAAACTATAAATAATTTCAATAGGATCATTGCCATTTTTACGAAGTTGAATAATATCTCTAAGTGTTAAATCTGATACATTATTATAATGTGTTCCAGTGATTAAACTACATTTATTCGCAGTTGCTATATTTTTCTGAAAACGGAATGAATGTTTATAATTTATAGATATAGGAATACATCGAGAAAGTATTGGTGGAGAAAGTTTCCAAGGCTCACGAACTTCTAGCATCGATGTTACACTCGGTGAAGAAGTTTCAAGAATTCTTCGCAAAAATGCTTGCGCCTCTTGTGTTAAATCATCAGCACCTTCAATCCAAACATATAAAGGTTCTTTTGACCTTACTTGTTGATGTAGAATTTCTCGACCTTCACGAAGACTGCGGTCTATACGCACATTCCAACGAAATAGTTTTGCATTATTTTTTTTTGCTTCTTGTCTTATATAAAAGGATTTACCTACACCGGGCTCTCCAGATACTAAAAAAGAATTCTTTTTATATGTACTATTCATTAATACATATATAAAGATTATGTTTAGACCTTAAAATATTTTGAAGGATATTGTGTTATAATATATAGACCTAAGAAAAAGCCAATAAAAAATTCTGCAAAATCTATTCTAATATTTTTCTCTCTTACATCAATACATTGATATAATGCATATAAAAGAACTATTATTGGATATTTGGCAGCAAGAATACCAAATACTATATGGAAAAATGAATTATATTTATCCATAAACATACCTCTCATCTAATTACATACTTTTTAACATTTCTTGATACAACGCTTCATCATGTATCGCATTTTTGTGAATACTTTGCATAAGAGGATTTCCTTCGACTGCAGCAATAATTTCACGTTGATTGCGCTCAGCAGCTTGGTCTAACTTCAGAGGAACTCTGTATCTCACTTGCCCTATATCACCAACGCCAGCATTGAAATCCATTGAGCGATTCACAGCATTAGCTCTGTCATTCACAACATCCGCATCAAGTTTCTTTGTTGTTTGATGAATATCACCAGTAAATACTGCTAAGCCGCCATTGCCAGACATAGGAGTGCGCCCTTGAGATACTTTCTCCTTTGTAGGGTTCGTACGCATATTGTAAGCAGATTCGTGACTTGTGAAGTCTTGTTGAGAAGCCATAGGAGTACCATAGTACTCTGACTTTGCAGATATTTGACCTTTCTGTGTAGGCTTCGCAATATCATCAGGGTCATACACTTTCAGTCTATTGGGAGCACTGGCTGAAGAAGGAATGCCTAAATAGTTCCAATTTACAGTAGTTTCTTTTACTGTAGTACGAGCAACATCATCAGACCATACAGTTAATGCGGGAGCACCTTGAGCGTATCCAACGGGTGTTCCAGTTTGTCTTATACTACCAATTGTCTCACCACGATATGTTGGGCGAGCCTTATCGGTATAATGTGTTGGAACAGCGCCAGTATCAGCGGGTGCTAAATTTAGGCCCATTGTACGAGTAGAAGTAGAATTTCTTTCATTTGGTCTTATTTCAATAGAAGAGCGACCATAATCAGCTTCAGGAGCATCTGTGTTGTTTGTAAAATATTCAGTCATATTTGCATTTCGGAATCCAGCACCACCATATTGTTGGGCCATAGGGGTTCTGTACGAACCAGTGACGTAGGATTCACCAAATTCTTGAGATGCTGCAGGACCAATTAACTCTGCTGAAGTATCGGCTCGTGATGTATATTTCATCACTTGGATAGGACGGGTCGCTTCCTTTTGAGCATCTTGAGCAAATGCACCAATATAACGCTCACCAGATTCATCTATGAAAAATGTATCAGGCTTGTATTTGCGAACTTCACCAGGATTTTCAGCAGCATTACCAATAAAACGCTGGCCTGGCACGACTTGACCCTTGTATGTTAATTTAGGATTATCTGCTACACGTAAATCATCCGTTTTAGGCATCTTTTCCATCATTAATTGATTTACTTCCATTTGTTGGAATCCACCCTTGCCTGTAGAGCCGAACTTTTCACCTACACCACTACCTACACGAACTGGTTCAAAAGGTTTCTCACCAGCACGGCTACGAGGTAAGTCAATACGGTCACTGATGAAATTAGAAGAATCCTCTAAACCAAAAGGGTTACCAAAAGGTGTTTGAGCAGTATTAAACATTGTTTCAACTTCTTTTTTCTTAATCTGAGTAACGCCAGAGCCAGTGTAAGAATCTAGAATTCCAGAATTAGTTTGAGGACCTACATTTTGACGAACACGTCCACCAAAGAATGGAACCATGTTATTATGAGTAAAATCAGAAGACGCCACTTGTTGCCCACTTAATGGGCTTGTTACATAATCTCCTTCCATATAATTTGGGTTTTCTTCAACACCATTTGAGGTGTATGATACTTGTGCTGAAATTGTATCAATTGGCTGAGGAGCAGGCTCCGTTCTTGCTTGTGGCAGTGTAGTACCGCCAAATGAAAAAGCTGAGCCCTCTGGTCCGGGATTTGGCTGACTTGGGTAAACCTGACCAAATGGTGTTGCGTAACGTAAGTCTAGTTCAGGATTGCTTCCTTTTATAGAATTACCTTGTTCACTTCTGCTAAGTACAGGTGCTTGTGTTCCTTGTTGCATATTAAAGCCTTCATCATTGCTTCTGGACAATTTAGTTACTAAATATCCAAGACCAACTAATCCGAATGCTGCTAATGCAGATACAGGTTCCATCTATTACTAATGTGTTTTAGACTTTTCTTTATCAATATCACGAGAGGGTATGAAAAAGTCAAATGGTGTCTCAAAAGCAAGTTGTGGTTGATGAGGTAATGCTTCCCAACGATTCCATCCAGTTGCTCGTAGAGTACAAGGAGGATTATTCAAACGGTTAAATAATTGTGGCACGGACTCATCTGGCGGTGCAATATAAGGAGCATTTGTAAATGTATTTGTTGTAGGATTATGTTGAATATTATTATTCTTAACACGAGTACTGAGCCTATTAATATTTCTTAAATCAGACTCTACATCTGTTTTCCATGCATCCATAACATAACTTCCTCCTGACTTTTGTATGCGTGTAGTTGCATCTACAGGATAACTTTCAAAGCAGTTAATACCGGGAGGATTAGCATAATATTTTAAAGCATAATTTGTAATTCTTAAATCATCTTGTGTATGAAATTCATCCCATTTAGAACGAGTCATATTTCTTAAAAAATCACCACTTGAAGCCATATCTATTATATTTAAAACTTATTCTTAGCCATACAAGATTCTTTCTTGAATGTTAAAGGAGCAAATGTTGCAGGATATGACCACATTTGATATTCTTCTCGTGCAACAGGTGTTGCATTTACTGCAAGAGTATTCTTAGGATTCTTGCGCTCAATTTTATTAGGATTGCTAGATGGTAAATGTTCACGTAATGGACCCCATGTATTAGGTCTTGTAATACCCATTAAATCAGATTCTAAATCAACACGGCTACCTTTAATATCATATACATCATTGCCACCAACTAATCCTAAAATATGACGTTTAGGTTTTACATGTTCAAACTCTGATACAAAGTAGTCATATACTTGAGGGTTTTCCTTTTTTTCAAACACGTGAGAAGATGGTTTCTCATATGCTTCAAAATAACTATTCAGCGCCATTTATCTAACCATAGTTAGCAATTTAACAGTTCACGTCTCTTATATAAGAACGACTGGGTAATCCACCATGAATCCAACCGGGCGAAGCGACCTCAGGGATTAAATTCTTAGGGTTCTGGATATTATCCTTGACTGTAGGAATTAAAGGAGTGTATTGCTGTGTGAATTCTTGTTCACTCACAGTGCCACATTCCTTTCCTTGACGAACTTGCTCAGAGTGTAATAAATAAGATTCAACTTCAGCATTACCACGACCACCGCCCATAAAAGGAACACTTAAGAATGGGCGAGCCTGTTGACGAATATTACATTTGTTGTTATTAAATTCAGGTTGATTGCGCATTAACGAATCACTGTCAATAAAATTATTATTATAACCATAGCCTTCACGAGGAAATAACATAAGATTCTTTGATGCTAAAGGATTCACTTCACGAGCATTTGGCACTAAGTTTGTCGTAGCATAATTACCAGGGCCGACAGATTGTCCAAAATATTGTTCAATGCCGCAAGTGTCATCTCTTGTATGTGTCAAACGGTTGATCTCCATCTACCAAAACTATATTTTTCTTAAATCAAAATAGAATGAAACCTGCTTCAAAAAAACTAACAAAGAATTTTTGTGATTGTATAAAAAAGGTTCGTAGATATATAAAACCTAGAAAAGGTACAAAAGAATCTGCATCAATTGGTATTTGCGTGAAAAGTGTTTTACAAACGAAAGGAAAAACTTTACGTAAATTTAAATGCCGTAATGGAAAACTTTTTACAAGAAAGATGAAGAATTAATTATTAGAAGTTAGCCATGGTATAGCTCCACCCGCCGTGCCTGTTTGCATAGAGCAACTTTCCCGCCCACCTTCCTTACATGTCTTCCCTGGAATCTTATACAGCCAATTCTGGTAAGATTCTTGGTCATTAGGAACAGTTGTACTTGGCATTGTATAGAATTGACGCTGGCCTTGTGATTTATTAAATACATCCGTAGGATCATTTATAAATTGCGTTTTGAAGAAATCTTCTAACTGAATTGATACGGAAGGGTCAAATACAGTTGCTGCTGATGGGCGAGACGGGTTGTATTTAATTTCATCGACTAATACATTCATAAATGGATTTTTAGCATTTGGATATGTTACTTGTTCACCAATAACATCTTCAAAAAGACCATCCGGGACACCAGATTCTTCTTGTTGGAAATTTTCAGTAATAACTGTGTCGGAGCTAGAATCATATCTTAAATACCACATAATAGCATGTAAAACAGTTAAAATCATAAATACAATAAATACATTTACATTTTGTAAAAGATATGCACTAATACCTCCTACCACTGTTAAAACAAGAAAAGCAAAAATAACATGATTTACTATGTCACTTTTACAGCATGTTTTCACTTTATCGACCGAATATGATTGCGAAAATACTCTTATATCTTCCCAAACATATTTATTACATTGTCTGTCCATCTACTTTTGCTCTACACAGTATTATTTCTTTGTTGCATTATTTTGTTTCTTTTTTGCTTCTAACTTCTTTTTTAGACGCTCACGTACAATAGACATACGAGCACTACCTTCCTTACCAGCAGCACGTGCCATGTCCATATCTTCAAAATTAAATGCAGTTTTGAAACCTTCTAGAATTTCTACAAATGCCGGATTATTTTGGAATTCTTCCATTAGTTCCTCTGCTTCACGAGCTAACTCTTGAGGCCTTAGTTGGCCGGATTGAATCTTCTGTTGGAGTTTCTTACCAATCTTTTGAAGAGCATTTTGAATTAAAGTAGGATTCTTTGTTGACATGGAAATGAGAATCTCAAAAGCACGGGTAGGGTCTTTCTCACATGCTTCTAAATCCTCTGCGCTAAATCCAAAATCTTCAGGGTCAAATTCCTTTACTAAATCTTCAGCAAGTTTCGCCATTTGACCTTTTAGAAACTTCTCAGGAAGTGGTGGTAAACTCTCACCTCGTTTTCCAAAGAGTTCAAATAGTCGGGAAGACATATTATTGAAATCAACTTTCTCCATACGAGTTCTCCATTCACGCATCATGCTGTCAACCCAATCTTGAGAAACTCCTTCCACATCACCAGTTGTATAGATTACACAAAGGTCCAGAATAGAATTATATTCATTAATGGCCTTTACTGTATTCTTAGATAGTTGGTCCCATACACTATTTGGAATAACTACACCGGGCAATACAAGATGGTCTTCAGCGGTTAGACGCTTCTTATATACATTTGATTTATAGGCATCCATGCGCTGCTCACTAGGAATAGACTTTGCTGCAGCAATCTCGAGTTTTAATTCTGGGCAAGTTCCTTCCAGATCTACACAGAATTCATCATACTTGGATTGAAATGTCGCCTCCATATTCTTTCTTAAAATTATCTTTTAAATATGTATATTTTCACGCCGCCTTATAACGTTCAACCAAAGTATTTAGAACTTTTAGATAATTCCAAATTGATTTCTTATTAGAATCCGACATTGTATGCCAATGCTTATTAAAAATAGTGAGTGCTGGTGAAATTTCATTAAACTGGGTTTCAATCATTTTACTAGCATATTGAATAATAAATTCAGCATCTTCATTCTTAACGGCTTCACTTACAGCCTTAAATACATTTTCGTAGTATAATTCCATAGCTATTCTTGGACTACTCGCTTTAGCGAACTTAATAATTTCTAATGCACTTTTAATATCACGTTCTTCTGGAAAACTTTCAGAAAGGTCTTCAAAAAAACGAATCAATTGATTATTAAATGCTCCTAAAAGGCTTGTCATTCTCTTATATTGATTTATCGATAAATCTTTATGTATTTTTTTACATCACCTGTCTTTTTTGGGGCATACCAACATCTCTAGACCTTTGATATTCTTCCATTTGTTTATCAAACATTTCTTCTTTCTTTGATTTATTTCTTCCTTGCTCTGTTTTTCCGGGGTTATAATCTTGTGATGTTTTATCACCAACTGCATTATTGCCGTTTAAAAATGAAAATGCGCCAGGGATTGTTAATCCACCGTTTCCAGTAGAGCTTGTATCAGAATCATTGAAACTATATCCAACATTCTTAGAAAAACTAGTATGTTCAGTATAATTCCACCCTTCTAACCCTGAAGATTCAGCAGGTCCTTGTTGACTATCTTGCTGGCTCTGCATTTTCTTTTCATATAGCCAGTTCATCACTTCACCATCCGTGCGAGGCTCTGGCTCTCCTTGAATTACAAGTGTAGGCACTTTCTTCAACCATTTTGGTAATGCTTGGTTATTTGGCGTGTCAACTGAAATAAATTGGAACTGTGCTTTATAAGGTGTCTGGGATATTTCCATAATAAATGCCTTTGACCAAGAACACTTTGTCGAATAGTAGCATATGTTCTTTTTATCCATTAATAGTTTCTTAGAACTATCTATATTTTAGAAAACGCATTGATGTATAAAACCCAAAAAAATGATTCATATGATTCTGAAAGAATCCGTATTCATTAATTTTTTGGGTTCATAAAACCCAAAAAATTGATTAAACTATTAAAGAATTATATGTTAGTTAAATAAGATGACAAAAGCCGGAGGAGTTTCTTTCGAAAATATTCATTATGAAGATAAATATACTCTTAAATTCCAACTAAAGAACACTGATGTAAGTTATGCGAATACTCTTCGTCGCATTATGCTATGCGAAGTACCTTCTGTCGGATTTCGTGCTGAAATTCTAAAAGACGGAACAACCAGTGATGTAAAAATTCTAAAGAATACAACTGCAATGTCAAATGAAATGTTTGCCCACCGTATTGGTCTAGTACTTCTACAGGCTACACCAACTGGATGGGACCCAGCAAAATATGAGTTCCGTCTTGATGTAGAAAATACTAGTGATAAGCCTCTTGATGTAAAGGTTGCAGATATTGAAGTATATGAAAATAATGATGGTGAAATGATTAAGATTCCCAATACTAAATTCTTTCATCCCGACAGTGTATCACATGATACATGTCTTCTAGCTGTTCTAAAGCCTAAGATTGGAACCAATAGTATTGAAACAGTTGCTTTTAAAGCAAAGGCAACAGTTGGTATTGGGCGTGAAAATGTTCGTTTTAGCCCTGTCAGTCAGTGTTCGTATTCTTATACTCGTGACAATTCCCCTGAAAAGAAGAATAAAATTTTCACAGAATGGCTTGACCGTCACAAGAAGATTAATGCACAAGAACTAGAGCAGGATTCTGAGCGAAAGAAAATTCTTGAACGTGAATTTGAGACTATGGAAGCGGCTCGTTGTTTCATGATGAATGAGAAAGGTGAGCCTAATAGTTTTGATTTTGTTGTAGAAAGTTGTGGTGCATTCAATCCCTTTGATATTATTATTGAAGCTCTAAAGGTTATCGAGCGTAAGTGCCACGCATATGCTGGTTTAGATAAAGGAGAGCTACCTGATAATGTAAAGATTCAGCCCACTAAGAAAGAAGCACGTGGATTTGATATTTACTTCCAGCATGAAGACCATACTCTTGGTAATCTTCTAACCACATGGATGGATGAAAATATTCTTGACATTCATGGTCTCAAAGAAAACCATATTACTTTCTGCGGTTATTGTGTGCCTCATCCTCTTCGTGATGAAATGCTAATGACTGTGTTGGCGAAAGATGATATTATTTGCCGCAAAGCAATTGCAGCAGCCGCAATGAATTGTGGAAAGATGTTCGGTATGTGGCGTGAGAAACTTATGACGAGCCGTGTCTAAATAATTATGTTATGTTTTACATAACTAAATTATTACTTTCTAGATTTTTTTAGTTTACGTGTTTTTCTTCTATTACCACCTCGTGCTGGTGCTGGTGCTGGTTTTGGTGCTGGTCTTGGTGATGGAGATGGAGATGGTCTTGGTGATGGAGATGGAGATGGTCTTGGTGATGGAACTGCTCCACCTTTTTGTTTCATAATATTCATCCTATTTTATACAAATATTTAATCCACCTCCTCCACCTTTGGCTGAGGAGCAGAAGGAGCATCACCACCTTCAGGCATCTTAGACGCATATAGTTTCATCATAATCGGCTGAATCTGTGATTCAATCGACTTACGTTCCTTCTCATACACATCAGCCTCTTCATCCGTATGGTCATCTAGCCACGCAAGACCCTTGCTTACTGCATCTTCCGCACTCGCTACATCATTATCACCAAGTGTCTCCTTTACCTTGTCTTCACGCAGTGAGTTACGAACATTGTATAAATAAGATTCAAGCTGATTTTTTGCCTCAACCTTCACCATACGTGCTTTATCTGCCTCCGCATTCGCCTCTGCTTCGCTTACCATCTTCTCAATGTCTTCTGTACTTAGACGACCCTTTTCATTCTTAATCGTGATACTATTCGACTTGCCAGTAGACTTCTCAACGGCACTTACAGAAAGAATACCGTTGGCATCAACATCATATGTAATCTCAATCTGGGGAACGCCACGAGGCATGGGAGGAATTCCTTCTAGACGGAACGTGCCAAGCAGATTATTGTCCTTTGTGAATTGGCGCTCGCCTTCAAATACACGGATATCAACTGCAGGCTGGTTGTCAGAATACGTGCTAAATGTCTGAGACTTCTTTGCAGGAATTGTGCTATTACGCTTAATAAGAGGTGTCATAACATTACCACTAGTCTCAATGCCAAGACTTAGAGGAGTTACATCGAGTAGTAATACCGCACTGGTTGCTTCATCCTTCGAGTTGCCAGAAAGAATGTGAGCCTGTACCGCTGCTCCATACGCAACGGCCTCATCAGGATGGATTGTGTGGCACAGCTCTTTACCATTAAATAGCTCCTTTAGCAACTGCTGCACACGAGGAATCCGAGAAGAACCACCAACAAGCACAATATCGTCAATATCCGCCTTTGATACCTTGGAGTCACGGAGCACAGACTCTACAGGTGCCATTGTTGAGCGGAATAAGTCGTCGCATAGACTCTCGAACTTCGCACGAGTCAGCATAATCTGCATGTCGATTCCCTCAGCGATACTATCAACCTCGAGCATAGCCTGGCTAGAAGTAGAAAGAGTCTTCTTTACTCGCTCAGCGGCA
>Ga0136644_10003604_pt1 | contig 11603 bp, 7 predicted proteins | sample C_130820_EF_Meta_FD_94780 | JGI IMG/M metagenome (GOLD analysis project Ga0136644, IMG submission 94780) | Freshwater microbial communities from Lake Croche, Canada to study carbon cycling - C_130820_EF_MetaG (v2) (version 2) | ecosystem: Environmental > Aquatic > Freshwater > Lake | place: Lake...
CCCCACTCAAAAAAGTGAGGTTTTATTAAAGCTTTTGAAAGAACTATTAAAAGATCTTGTTTGGGATTCTCCACTACAATCTTTAGAGGTTACGATTACCGACACAGTTCCTTACACTCCGGGGCAACTCTCTCTCTTTGAAACCGGAGAGAGTCTTTTCTTAGAGCTCTCCCAGTATTTGACGAGACTTCGAAATAAGTTTGGAGAGAGTCATGTCGGTTTTCCCTTACTTCAAGAGAGCTACTTGCCTGAAAACTCTTGGGCCCCCACTTGGCCGCCGCAAGAAAAAGAGAGTTCTCATTCGACACCCCACCGGCCTCTATTTCTTTTTACCCCACCTAAGCCCTGTCACCCTTTAAATTCATGGAAACTTATTCCCACGGAAAATCTCATGACCGAATGGTGGAACCCGCACGGCATCCGTAAATATTTTATTGCAATCCCGCCCCGAGGCAGCCGTCTTTGGCTCTTCTGGGATCTGGAAGAAAAGGCTTGGTATGCTCACGGTACGTTCGACTAACTCACCTCTTTTTTGTGAACTTAATGTTAAAAGCAACTATTCTTTTTTAGAAGGGGCTTCACATCCTGAAGAGCTCATCGAACAGGCTCATGGATTGGGCTATCAGGGCATGGCTTTGACCGATATCAACGGTCTTTACGGTGCAGCTCGAGCTCACTTAAGCGCAACAAAACTTAATTTCAAACTTATCTTAGGAGCCGAAATCACTCTTTCTCAGTCTCCGCTGATTCTTCTCTGCCAAAATCGCAACGGCTATGGCAATCTCTGTGAACTCTTAACTCTGATTCACCAAGACAAAACACCCGACCTCTCTTCATTTCTTTTCTCTGATCTCATTGTGATAGCTCCCGTGATAGCCCAAGATAATTTTCTCTTTGCCCAGATTAAAGATATTTTCAAAGAACGCTTCTACCTCATGGCTAGCTATTTTTATGATGGTTCTCCTTCCTTACGTTGGGCCAAAGAGGTCTCAAAGAAATATCAACTCCCTGTCGTAGCAAGTAATCGTCCTCTGTTTCACCACCCCCACAGAAAACCGCTCCAAGATGTTCTCACCTGTATTAAGCACACCTGCCCTCTAAAATCGGCAGGCTTTAAACTTTTGCCCAATCTGGAGCGGCACTTAAAATCACTGAAAGACTTGTCTCAACTCTTTTCCGAACACCCAGAGTGGCTGACACAAACTCTAGAAGTCGCTGACCAATGTCGTTTTTCTTTGAGTGAACTTCACTATCGCTATCCCACAGAATGGTTACCTACCGGAGAAACAGGGGATTCTTATTTGAGAAAACTGGCTTTTGAGGGCGCTAAGAATCGCTATCCCAACGGCATACCGAACGCAGTTCAAGAACAGCTACAACATGAGCTTTCACTCATTCGAGAACTCTCCTACAGCGATTATTTTTTAACAATCTGGGACATCATACAATTTGCTCAATCACGAAATATTCTCTATCAAGGTCGAGGTTCGGCGGCTAACTCAATTGTCTGCTACGTCTTAGGGATCACTGCCATTGATCCCGTAAGAATGAATCTTCTTTTTGAAAGATTTCTTTCTAGAGAACGAAAAGAGCCCCCCGATATCGATATTGACTTTGAACATGAACGCCGTGAAGAGGTAATTCAGTTTATCTATGCACGCTATGGCAGGGATAGAGCTGCCATCACAGCTACCCACATTTGTTTTCGCAGAAAATCAGCAATACGAGAAGTAGCTAAAGCTTTCGATTTTCCGATTTTAAGCACCGAAAGACTTCTTTCCTTAAGCCACAAACGAAACCTTTCCGAGATTCCATTTGAAGAATGGAGTGCTGTCGCTCCAGATATCTCTGAACGGCTTCTGAAACAGTTTCTTTCGATTGTAAATTCTATTTTAACTTTTCCAAGACACTTAGGGACCCATGTTGGAGGATTTGTCCTCTCACAAGACAAACTCACTCGAAGTATCCCGATTGAAAGTGCTGCGATGGAAGGAAGAACGGTCGTTCAATGGGATAAAAATGATCTAGATGCTTTAGGTTTTACACGAGTGGATATTCTAGGGCTTGGGATCTTAACCTGTATTCGAAAGTCGTTTGATTATTTAAAAACAACCTACGGCAAAGATTACACATTAGCGACTTTACCGGCAGAGGATCCTAAAGTTTATGAGACCATTACTCGAGGTGACACTATCGGGGTCTTTCAAATTGAATCTCGAGCTCAAATGAATATGTTACCAAGGCTTAAGCCCAGAAACTTTTTTGATCTGGTCGTTGAAATTTCGATAGTACGGCCAGGCCCTATTCAAGGGGAGATGGTCCATCCCTATTTAAAAAGAAGACAGGGGCTAGAAAAGATCGAATACCCTCACCCAAAACTCGAAAAGATCTTAAAAAAGACCTACGGAGTTCCCATCTTTCAAGAGCAGATTATGAAAATGGCGATGGAAGTCGCAGATTTCACAGGGGGTGAAGCAGATACTTTGCGACGAGCTATGGGGACTTGGCGAAGAGATCAAAAAACACTTTCTGAGATTGCTCTAAGATTTAAAGAGGGGCTCATTAATAATGGACTCTCTGAACAATATGCCGCTCAAGTCTTTAAACAGATCGAAGGATTTGCAGAGTATGGCTTCCCAGAGTCCCATGCCGCCTCTTTTGCGCTGCTTGCTTATGCGACAGCCTATTTAAAACACTATTATCCGGATGTTTATCTGACAGCTCTTCTTAACTCTCAGCCCATGGGTTTTTATCAAAGCCATACCCTGATTCACGATGCTCAACGCCACGGAGTCACAGCCCTACCTATCGATGTGAGTTTAAGTCATTACGACAATTTTCTTGAAGCCCCTCATCAAATGCGGCTTGGGTTTAGAGAGGTCCAATCGCTTCAAAAACGTACTGGACAGGCGATTGAAAAGCTCAAGAAACCTTTTAGAAGTTTCGAAGATTTTCTAACTCGTCTCCAAGAAGAACTTCCGCCAAGAGTCCTCACCAAACGGGAGCTTTTTCATCTGGCGAGTAGTGACGCTTTTCAATCTTTAGGGCTCACTCGAAGAGAAGCGCTTTGGAAAATCCAATCTCTTCACCTTCAGGATAGCCCTCTACTTTGGTCTGAAAAGGATCAAACTTTACTTCCTGGGGAAGAACCCTGGGAGAGAATCGCTCTCGACTATGATACTTTTGGGGTTTCTCTTTTCTGCCACCCAATGGACTTTTTAAGAAAAGAATTCAAACTTAGAAATGTCACCTGTTCCAAAGATTTATCCCAAAAACCCCAGGGTTCCCCAGTGACAGTGGCGGGGCTTGTCGTCTCTAGACAAATGCCACCGACTGCCAATGGAGTTCTTTTTATCACTCTAGAAGACGAATTTGGTTTCATGAACCTTGTCATATGGAATTCGGTTTACCAGCAGTTTAGAGAGACTCTGTTTAAAAGTTCTTTTTTAATGTGCGAAGGAAAGATTCAAAAAGCAAAAGGGGCTAAAGTCACCCATGTCATTATCGATATGGCCTTCCCTCTTTTGATTCCTTCAGAGAGAAGGCCCCAAATCCAAGAGCACTCTTATTAGTGAACGATCTCAGGCTCAGCGGGAATGAATTCAAAAGAATCTTTTAACTCGTTTTTCATGCCTACCACGTAAAGATCTTTGTAGTTGGATTCAAAAGATGTTCCATAGCATTCCACACCTGTGACAGCATCGGAATTCATCATTTTCGCTGTGTAAATATAATCCATATAATTAAACTGGTTCTTCGATATATTTTTTTCAGAAATGCCTGAAAACAGTAATTCTCCGCCACTTAAGATTCTTCGACTTTTTTGAGAAGGGATAACCACAATTGCGCAACCCGAACTCTTAGTCCCCGAGTCTATGACTAAACCATAATAGATACGTTCAGTATTGGCGGGGATATTTAAGTCCTTTTTTAAAACTAATTTATCGCCTTGAGCGATTTGTAACAGACTATTTTTATCTTCGGTTTGGGCCTGAGATGGGCTTGAAACCACAAAACAAAGAAAGCTAACCAAAACTAGACTTAATAATTTCATATACTTACCCCAATCAGTTAAAGTGACTTGGGGAAATTACCACATTCGAGAAATCGGATCAAATCCGCTTAACTCAAGCTTTCAAAGGTCATTCTCTCGCGAGTCACAGGGTGAGTAAAAGTGACTCTCACCGATCTTAAACAGAGTGGCTCATCATTCACCGATTGGGTTTGAGTGTCCCCCATTTGGTGATTAGGCAGATACAACTTTTCCCCCACTATTGGGAATCCCAAATGCCACAAGTGAATTCGAATCTGATTGGTTCTTCCGGTAATCGGTCTTGCCTCCACCAAAGAGGTTCCGTCTGAAAATCTCTCAAGCACTTTGAATTCTGTCTTAGCCTCAAGCCCCTCTTCCCTGGCAATCGTTCGAGAACCGCACTCTGAAGGCTCGGCAGTGATCAGCATGTCACAAACAAACTTATCTTCTTTGGGATGTCCTTGGATTTTGGCGTGATAAATTTTTTCCACTTGTCCCTGTGCAAACTGAGTTTGTAGCGGCCCCGCCGAATGGCGGCTTCTTGCGATCACCATGACTCCCGAAGTGTTGGCGTCTAAACGGTGAGCAGGCCTGGGGCGTTGGGGTGCATAAACTTCGTTGAGAAGATACTGCAAAGTATTGCGATTGAATCTCCCCCCCGGATGCACAGGCAATGGAGCCGGTTTATCTATCACGATCACCATCTCATCTTCGTAGAGGAGTTTCACATGAGCGTTCACATCAGGCTCTGCCGATTTTGGAAGTTTATGTAAATATCTCTCCCCTGCTTTGACTTTGTGACTCGACTCCACCTTTACAAGTTGAGAGGTCAAAATTTTTCCATTTTCGATTTCACTTCGCCATTCTTCAGCTGGAATATGGCTTAAAATCTCGGAAAGAAAATTTAAGATAGTCTTGCCTTCATACTTTTTCGGCACTTTGACTGGGCGATAATTCTCGTAAGGGGCTTTTCCAGGGAGATTTTTTTTAAAAGCTTCAAAGGCCGCTTGATGTTTTGCCATCGATTCTTTTCGTTTATCTTCGGGTGAAACGAAACAATAAGGACAGCTTTTTCCTAAAAGATAACGAGTATCTTTCTGCTCTTCTGGGCTTAGGGGCGCAAGACACGCAAAGCACTGAGAGTCGGGGGTCTCAGCCAGACTGGGATCCACTCCGACCCTTTGATCAAAAACAAAACAGTCCCCTTGATAATGAGCCCCACCGACCTCTTCGAAATATTTTAAAATTCCTCCGTCGAGTTGGAAGATATGCTTAAATCCAACCGACTCCATAAAGGGACCAGCTTTCTCACATCGAATCCCTCCGGTGCAAAACATCACGACCGGTTCCTCTTTCATCTTTTCGGGAAGTTTTGCGACCGCCGCAGGGAAATCTCTAAATTGGTTCACGCCGATGGGAAGGGCTTTATCGAAAGTTCCTAGCTTCACTTCATAATCGTTGCGGGTGTCGAGAAGGGTCAGCGGTCTTCCCTCATCTAGCCATTTTTTAAGTTCGGCCGCTTTGAGTTTCGGCGAAGTTCGTTTAGAGGGGTCAATGCCAGGCACACCAAAAGCGATGATCTCTTTTTTAATTCTAATGAGCATCCGAGTGAAAGGCTGATGAGCGCTTTCGCTATACTTGGGCTGTAGACCTTCGAGTCCCGGTATCTTCCACACTTCCGCCATGAGCAAATCAATTTTTTCCCTTGGGCCCGCCACAAACATATTAATTCCTTCAGGGCTTAAGAGGATCGTTCCTTTAAGGCCCCATCCTTTACATTGGGTGAGGAGTTTTTCACGGAGAGTTTTTAAATCGTTTAAAGGGGCAAAACGGTAGGTCGAAATGTTGATGAACATAGTCATATTAGCCTTGGTTTTTAATGGATTTTTACGCGCTTCGTCAACTATTCACAATGGGAAAAGGTAAAATATTGGCCAGGAGCAAAAACTGTTGAGTCGAGGTAGTATTGATTTCTCTAATGCAAAAACAACAAACCCCCAGCTTTCAAGCTGAGGGTTTTTGTTAAGATAGAGATTCTGCGCTCTATTTGAATTCCCCTCTCATTGCATTCTTAAAAGAAGCAAGAGCATCTTCAAACGTTTTAAACATTTTCTCTTTATACTCTCCGTCTGCAGTTTGCACTCTGGCGAGCTCCTCTGTGAGTTCAGCTTTCAACTTATTCATCTCTTTTTGCTCCAGAGGGTAAAATCCCGAAATATTGACTCTTAGGGAATCCGTAGAGAATTCAACTGCTGAATCAAGTGACATTTCAGACAACCTTCCGTCAGACCTTCTGAAAGTTAGATTGCTCTCACCGAACAATGGGACTTGAGAAAATCTCACGACTTGAACCTGATCTAGTGAGGGGAGAGCCTCAATCTTTACGTTCTTTAAATTTTTGTCCAGTTCTCGCAATTTCGAAAAAGCACTTTGCTCAGAAAGAACTTGATTTGCAAGCGCAGTAGGATCCTCTGGCCGCGAAAACCCCTCGCACTTATCCGATCCATTTAAGCAAGCCAGATTCTGTTCTCGAGTTTTCATTTCGTCAGCCACGGCTTCCTGAATAAGTTCTAAGCTTGAATCGAAAAGAGTTTTCAACTCTTTGAGACTTGAAACCTGAGAAAACTGTCTCAGAAGGTCGACAGAACGACTCTCATATTTCTGTCCAGTGTGATGGAATTTCTTTAAACCCAAACCAGCTGCATAACGAACCAAAGCCAGACCATCCGTTTTCAGTTGAACCTCAGAGCTACTTTGAATGCCAGATCGCTCGACATTTCTGTCAGCAACCATAGTAGCTACAGCTAAAACCTCTGCCCTTGCCCCTGTTAACCATGGAGAATTTTTGATTGAGCCTTTTAAGGAATAACGGAGCTTCTCCGATTTCAGATTAGAAAATGCAGTGTCAAATTCGGGGCGAGCATAATCAACCATATCATCCGCATGAACAACAGCATCCGCAATCACTTGCATTGTTGCATTGACTTCCTCAAATCGAATGGGATCTGCCATCACAGCCATAGTCACACTAAAGAAAACGAGCACAAACAACTTCCACATAAATAAATCTCCTTAATTATTAAAACCGTTGAGTTTTTCTCTCTGTCGAGAAAACCAGCGATTTAACGCGCCTTATAAATCACCTAAAAAAGCTGATCAACCACTAAAAAAAATTGTTGAGTCGATTTTGAGTCGATTTTTAGGGCCTTGGCCCCTCCCGGATTCTAATTAAAATTAACCGAGAAGGCTGTCTAGTGAGGTAAAATATCAGCCAGGAGAATACTATGAAAAGTGGCTTCATTCTTTGGGTAGGGCTCATGGGCGTTTTTCTTGCGACTATCGCAAGGGCCGACTTTGAAGAACGCGATGACCTTGTCATAGGGAACTCAAAACGATTTCGTTTTTCGGCCAACTCTCCTCTACCCGCTTTTCGGGTTCAGTCCTTCGGAAACACTTCATTTAGTGTGAATCTAAAAACTAGCTCGGCTCTTCAAGGGATGGAACTTTTCATTGAAGGGCCGTTTGACAGCAAATCTCATTTCGGAGATGAAACCCCGGTTAGCCAGGGGCCACGCATAGGAGGCCCCTATCCTCTCTCCTCGGCTAATCAGATCAGTGCAGACGTTACACTCTCTCAACCCGGCGTGTATCGAATTTACTTAAATCTGCCCCAAAAACTGATTCCGAAAAAAAGCGAAATTCAATTAAGCACTAAATGTCTTTCCCATTGCGAGCGTCCCACCGATTCGCTCTCTGAATTTATTATTCGAACCCCAGACGCACAAAGAAAACAGCTTATCAATGAAGTTATAGGACACGTGAAAGAATCGATCTCAACACCGCTGGTTCGCGACACTGTGGTGAAACAACTTCAAGCTTTGAGCGAAAAGAAAATAAACGAGATCTTAAAGTCAAAAGAGGTACAGAAGCGGATAGACTCGATGCCTACATTCCCGCCCCTAGCCAAAATAGGAAATATCCAACCCATGATGGAGGGCTTACCGAATAAAGGGGCTCTTGAATTCAAACCTGTTCGAGGAACTCTCGCTCAAATCATTCGCGAAGCAAAGACCGATCGCGAAGCTCCGCTGCCGGTAATACTCAAAGGGCCCCCTGAAATCAGTTACGGGCACTTTAATAGCAAAACCCTTCCCAAAAAGGTACTCGACCAAAGTCCTGCGTTGGCTAACATCCTCAACTCACTAGCCACCGAGCAAGCTACACTGACCCTGACGGACTCTCAGGGAACACCTCAACCCATTCAATCTGTACCCCAGTTGGTTCAAGCCCTCATGAAATCGGGACATACTGTCCGATTAACCCAAGAGATAACTGACGCTAATTTTTTGTCTTTAGCCTCCCAAGGGAGATATAGTCGGATTCCCGCTTGGCTAGACACGGGGATTGATCTCTCCGATGGTACGCGCTTAAAAATTCCTATGGGCCATAGTGAACTTCGCTGGGAAATTCGAGGTCCTTTAGTCAATGCGGATGTGGGCTTTTTTCTGGGGCTCAACGGCGTTGGATTTTTTCCAGCAATTGATGAACGGCCTCGTTGGACCGGACTTAAGTCCAACTTTGTCGTTGATGAAAGCGAAGAAAACTTAGAGTGTCTCAAAGAAAGTTTCAACATGGCGAGCTCTTTGATGGTTCAGAACCGACTTGAGCGCGACAGTGTGACTCGAAAGGGACTCGCCAATAACGGCTATGGCATCTTAGGAGTATGCAACGACACCACTGGCGTTCTACTTCATAAATTGGGACTGGCCTTGGGTTCTCAAGGCCCCTGCTCTGGCAAAATGACCAATGAAAGAGGACATGATATTCCGGGTGTTCATTACCCCTATCCGATGGTGAGAAGTTCATCGCTTCCTGCCATGGGAAACCCTATGTGGTCCTCAATCTACCCCCAAGTCCCGAAGGACACATCGCACTCGATTCCAGAGCTCAATCAGGAACCTCTACGCACGCAAACTCTCTGCCGAATTTTGGGAATGGTTCCTTACTCTCTAAAATCAAAAGAATTTCCCAATGCGGAATTCAAGCGGCAAATAGCTCTCGTCAAAAAAGAAGTGGGGCACCGCTGTGAAAGTTTTGGGGATAAAAAAGAATCGGAAATCACGAGAACTCATGAGTAACCAAAATGGGGATGGCGTTTCTTTCTCACTGCCTACCATTATACTCAGGGCGCACAGTCGGAGCATAAGAACTTGGGGTTCCACAAGCCCTGGGGGAATCGGAAGAATCATGAGTAAAATTGTCCGAGCCGAAGTGAGACTCATAGATGTCATAGCTGAAAACGATGTCCCTCTGTCTTCTCAAAGTCTCCGCTCTTCTTTGAGCAAGAGTTCCCGGATAGGTTTCCGATAGAAAGCGAATGAGGTCACTCGGGGCTCTATCTTTTTCTGGAAATGCGGGGTTGGCCCCAAGGGCCCAGGATTTAAGGTTCAATTCCCCTTGGTCATTGAGGAACCTGTCCCACTCATTATATTGTTCAGTGGAAAGATTACGCCCTGTGATCTGAACAATGAGGTGTTGAGCGTTCATGGGTTTCCCACTCACTGTTTTGGAATTCACCCATTTTGCGATTGTTTTTTTGGCAGACTCCACAGCTAGAGCTTCAGCTTCTTTGATGAGTTCTTTCTTTCTGGCTTCGGGGGCATTGCTATCCCACTCGGCTTTCATAAAGTTAAAAAAAGTCTTGTAAGCTTCTAAACTACCGGCCAGATGGAGGGCATAGGTGAGCTTAGAGCGAGTTTCAGTTTGTTTCTCGGCCGATAAGGTATTCCAATGACTAGAGCGACTCAAAAGATCATCAAGAGTAGAATTGGGTACGGGCCAATCTTGGCCGCGACCAACCCCAACCACCATGAGCACAGCAACAATTAGCAACTTAACGTTCACACCAACTCCCATGTTCGCATTAGGATAGTGGTGCAATTCATGTACCCAGATTTTCTGCCTTGTAGGTCAGAAGTCTCTGTTTAGGATATAGGCGTCTCGACGGGTTTGGTCACTTTCTGGCAAAATAGACTCAAGCTCAGTCATAGGCCGTTAGGGATCAGATGGAGAATCGATGTTTCTTTGGGTCGTGCCGATTAGACACCGTTTTTTTACTTTTCATAAATACACTTTCTTTCAAACTTCCCATTAATCTCTTGAATCATATGAAGCTCGGTTTTTCCGTCTTTCTCCTCCCAATGAAGAATGTACTCCGCAAACTCCTTTTTCCCTTTATCAAAAAAACCAAAAACATAGGGCTGAGATTCCATTCTCTGGACCAAATCTCCATTTCGAGTGAAAGATTGAAAAGTATCTCGACGCCCGCCGAAATTAGGAACTTTACGAGAAGGGTTAAAGAACCACGGGTCGACTTGTTCGTTTTGATATGCCGTCTCGGCCTTACCGTTGACGTCACGGAACTGCCATTTCAGCTTGGGATAGGGCCCTTGCCGGTCATCTATTGCATTGAGCCAGTCGTTCTGCCCTTTATACTTGGGCTGACCGTCCGGCTTAGCTAGAATAACCTGGAAACCTTTACCGAGACCTTTCACGAAAGCGATATCTTTTGGGCAAATATCATCCTGTATTTCAGGACCGATATCCTGGATTTTGGCTCCTGCCCACGTCCCTTCAGCCGATTTTCTATGGTATCCCCCGAGCCGCGACTCAAGATGTTTGAATTCTTCTTGAGATTTTGCTTCCTGAGCGACCGCATGTCTTGGGTTAGTAGAATCGTCTGACCGCTCGGTGTGTTCAGCCAATAAGTTTTGTAATGGAATAACTAAAGCAACTAGTAATAAAACCCGCATTTTTCACCCCCTGGCTCAAGTTTTAGCAAATATAGGTCCAAGAAAAAAAGGGGAAAGAGAGAGTTAAAAATGCCCAACAAAACATCTTTTTCTGAGTATTCAGAAGGTTTACAGAAACCAAAGTTCTTGAATGGCTTTCACTTAGCGTGAACTTTTATAAATATCTGCCTAGTTGTCTAAAGCTTGGACGGACAAAAGGCACTCTATCCTTTTTGTGTAAGTAGTTGATTGCTCGAAGCGATATAGCGGGCATTAAGATAGCCACAAACTCTGGGTGATTTTGAGTCTGAAATAGAACATGTTTTTGTAACCGAAGGCTGTCTTTTTGAGGTTCTTAACAACGTTATTTATTTGTTTTTTGTTGGGGGGCGCTCCCCTGCTAGGGTTGACAGGTTTTTTGTCCATTGAGAGTGGCTCAGCTTTTACCGATTCACGTTTCTAGCAAAAAATCGTGCAAAAACCACGACAAGAGCTATGGCGATACCTTTGCTTCGAAATACCCGACTTTAAAAATCCGTGAAGCACCCTCAGAAAATGGCCTCTAAAAACCCATGATACAGCTCTTTTCATGAAAAGAATGAAACGAGCCGAACACGTGGTTTTAAGATCGAGATTCCCTGTTTTAAGACTTAAAAAGAATAAATCTCTTATTTCTGGGCTTCTTTTTGAAGGGGCAGAAAAGTTTCAGGTTAAAGTCTACAACAACTCTCTCAATAGCAATCACATTCACCTTCTATTGAAAACCCCATCTCAAAAAA
>Ga0136644_10003605_pt1 | contig 11599 bp, 11 predicted proteins | sample C_130820_EF_Meta_FD_94780 | JGI IMG/M metagenome (GOLD analysis project Ga0136644, IMG submission 94780) | Freshwater microbial communities from Lake Croche, Canada to study carbon cycling - C_130820_EF_MetaG (v2) (version 2) | ecosystem: Environmental > Aquatic > Freshwater > Lake | place...
ATATGAACATATTGAAGATATTAAGGCTGATATTACACAGGCTTTAGTATAATTTTTCAAGGTCGAAGATTTACTCGAATGAGTTTTATCTTCGACCTTGTCAATCAAATTTCGCAAAAATAATGACGTGATTAAAATCATTGACAAGAAGAGTAAAACAAAAAAATAGATAATCAGTCGATTACGAATTTTAATGAAGAACAAAACATTTCATCACGACGAACCTTTTAAACTTGAATCGGGAACTTGGCTTCCCGAATTTGAGTTAGCATACACAACCTATGGCACACTCAATGCATCAAAAGATAACGTTGTTTGGGTTTGCCATGCTTTTACGGGCAATGCTAACCCTTCTGATTGGTGGAATGGCTTAATTGGTGAAAAAAGGCTCTACAATCCGACCGACCATTTTATTATTTGTGCTAATATTTTGGGTTCGCACTACGGATCAACAAATGCACTTAGCAAAAACCCGATTTCGGGCGAGAATTATTTCCATGATTTCCCTTTTATTAGTATCCGTGATGTAGTTCAAGCGATTAATTTACTTCGCTTAAATTTAGGCATCGAAAAAATAAATACTTTACTCGGTGGCTCATTGGGAGGCCAACAAGCACTCGAATGGGCTATTTTACAGCCTGATTTAATTGAAAATTTAATTCTTTTCTCCACAAACGCCATCCATTCTCCTTGGGGAATTGCATTTAATGAGTCGCAAAGAATGGCGATTTCAGCCGACCCAACTTGGACTGAACGGCATCCCAAAGCAGGCATGAACGGCATGAAAGTTGCCCGTTCGATTGCTCTTTTATCTTACCGAAATTATGCCACTTACAGCCGAACACAATCTCGTGATGAAGGTCAAGTTGATTTTTTCAGGGCAAATACTTACCAAAATTATCAAGGAGAAAAACTCGGTAAACGATTTAATGCTTTTTCTTATTGGACACTCTCAAAAATGTTCGATTCGCACGATGTAGGGCGTGGAAGAGGTAAAGTAGAAAAGGCTCTCAGACTTATAAAAGCAAAGACTTTAGTGATTGGAATTTCATCAGATGTATTGTTTCCACCCGAAGAACAAGAGTATATATCAAAACATATTCCAAACGCAACATTCGCACTCATTGACTCAATGTATGGTCATGATGGTTTTTTAATTGAATTTGAGGCAATGACTGAGACGATTAAGGAGTGGTGTTGAATTCTTAAAAAATCTAATCCCTAATATGGTTGAACATTGATCGTTCAACACTATTATTGTGCCTAATTACCAAATTCATCGCTGTAAATTTCAATTAAAGCTATTCAATCGGTCTGCAGGGGTATTTTAAGCCTATTTAACTATTCTTTCAACTCCTCAAACAATCGAATAGTCTCTATTGCTTCTTTTACGTCATGTACACGTAAGATTTTTGCACCTTGCATTAATGAGTACATATTAAGTGCTGTTGTGCCATTGAGAGCTTCGTGGGCTGTGATGTTGAGCGTTCGCCAAATCAGTGATTTTCTTGAAATTCCAACCAAAATTGGCAAATCCATAACTTTGAATGCTTCTAAATTCCTCATCATTTCAAAACCTTGTTTGGCATTTTTTGCAAACCCAAAACCTGGGTCAATGATAATATCTTTCACTGCCAAAGCTCTCAGTTGAGCCACTTTTTGTTGCAATTCAGTAATTACAGTAAGTGTAAGATGCGGAACGCCAACCATCTGATAATTATTGAGATTGTTCATCGTCTGCGGATTCCCTCGGCTATGCATTAAAATATATGGCACTTGCAATTCCGCTACGGTCTGAAACATTTCTTCGTCCAAATTTCCACCAGCAATATCATTGATGATTGTAGCACCTAATTTTACAGCTTCACGAGCAACTTTGCTTCTGAAAGTATCAATAGAAATGGCTACTTTATCGCCAAATTCCATAGCAATTACTTCAATAACTGGCGAAACTCGGTCAATTTCTTCTGAAACACTCACATCATCTGCATCTGGGCGAGTAGAATAGCCGCCAATATCAATAAATACTGCTCCATCAGCAATCATTTTACCAACTTTTTCGGCAATCTGATTACTATTGGGCGAATATCTACTCCCCGAAAAAAACGAATCGGGCGTAATATTCAGAATTCCCATTACCGCTGGTTTCGATAAATCAATGAGTTTTTGGCCAATAACTGGCCTATTTAGCTCGTGTTTATGGTTAATACTTATTGATGTCATTTGCTTATAGAGCCGAAGTTTTATAGTTTTGCAAGTAGAAAGTCAATAACTTTCTAATTCAATTTCAATAATTTTCATTCAAAGATAATTCAAACTATTGAACCTTTAATAAGATTAAAATGATTTACAAGATTTCCTTGATTATTAGCAAGTTCTACTAATCGAGTTTTCTCTATCGCAGCATTTTTGGTTAAAAATAATTATTTTTTTCTTAATTGAATACTGAACTCAAGGCCATTAGGCAAAAATATAAACGATGAATCAAACAGAAATTGAATACCGCCATGTCATTAAAATTTGCCAAGACCTTTTCGAAAAGAAAAACAAAGATTATGGCACTTCTTGGCGTATTTTACGCTTACCGAGCATAACTGACCAAATTTTTATCAAAGCTCAACGCATCCGGACGATTCAAGATAATGGTTTTAGTCGTGTAGATGAAGGCGAAGTGCCAGAATTTATTGGTATCATAAATTATTGCGTGATGGCTCTCATCCAAGCCGATTTAATAAACAGCACCGAATTTGAAATTCCATTTGAGCAACTGAAAGCTATGTACATTAAGCAGGTGGTTGAGGTCATGGAGCTACTTTTTAATAAAAACCACGATTACGGTGAAGCGTGGCGTGATATGCGTGTGGGTTCAATGACTGACATTATTTTGATGAAATTGTTCAGAATTAAACAAATTGAAGATAATCAAGGTAAAACTTTAGTTTCGGAAGGTATTAAGGCTGGTTATCAAGATATTATCAATTATGCTATTTTTTGTTTGATAAAACTAGGTCAAGCTCAAGGGCAGCAATAACTTTTAGAAAATAGAAAACCTATTAATAGTTAATGGTTTAACATGGCATTAACTATTTGTATTAAAATTGAGGTTTAACTTTGAAAAAACATTCGCTCTTTCACTCATTCTATCATTTACTCATTCTATTTTATGAAACTATTTTCACAAATTGCTCGAATTATTGTTGGCGTAATATTTACTTTTTCGGGATTCGTAAAAGTCGTTGATCCTGTGGGAACTGGTATCAAACTAGAAGAATATTTCGAGGTTTTTGCCCAAGATTTACCTTCTTTACAGGGCTTATTTATGTTTTTCGCCCATAATTCATTGTTTTTATCCTTGATATTCTGTGCTTTAGAAGTAATATTGGGGCTAGCTACGCTTCTATCTTACCGAATGAAAATCACTTCGTGGTTGTTGCTAATTATTATTGTTTTCTTTACGTTTTTAACATTCTATTCAGCTTATTTCAATAAAGTAACTGACTGCGGATGCTTCGGAGATTTCTTAAAACTTAAACCTTGGACATCATTCTACAAAGATATTTTCTTGATAGTCTTTATTTTGATAATTTTTACTTTTAAGAATAAATACGCTAACTCGAATCAAAACATACTAATGGTTATAGTTACCGCGATTTCGTTCGGAATTGGCATTTATGCTATTCGTTACCTTCCTCCAATAGATTTCTTACCTTACGCAATTGGCAAAAGTATTCCTGAGCAAATGAAACCAACAGGCATAAAGCCAATTATGGAATTTACGTTTTTGAATAAGAAAACCAATGAGGAAATTATAGTAAAGGAGTTTTTGTTGGATACACTTACTTATAAATATGTGTCGATGGTTACGCTAAATGAAGATAAATTGAAGCCCAAAATCACAGATTATTCGATTTCAGACCTAAAAGGAAACGATTATACAGATTCGACCTTCGTTGGGAATAAACTACTCGTAATTTTCAAAGACGTTAAAAATACTGATATCGAGCAAGTCAAAAAATTAAAATCTTTGATAAAAACTGCTCAAGCGAAAGGGATTTCGCCAATGATTCTGACATCAGTAATTCAAGCTGATTATCAGAAGTTTAGTGAAGCAAATGGCATCACAACTCCATATTTCTCGGCCGATGCCACGGTTTTAAAAACGATGGCACGAACAAATCCTTGTTTGATTTTGTTAAAAAATGGTATAGTGAAAGGAAAATGGGGCAATTATAGTATTCCTAAAATCGAAAGTCTAGCCGAAAATTTAAAATAAGACAGAAGAACCAATTGAGAATGACCACAAATATTTTTTTGATAGGAATGCCTTCGTCGGGCAAAAGTACGCTCGGTAGACAAATTGCGAAGAGTCTTGGCTATGAATTTATAGATCTAGATATAAGAATCGAAATTGCCGAAGGTAAAAAAATTGCAGAAATATTTAGCTTAAATGGCGAGGAATATTTCAGAAAAATAGAAAACCAACAACTCAAGAAAATAATAAAAGACAATAAAATGGTGGTAGCAACAGGTGGAGGAACACCTTGTTTCCACGATGGACTTGACTTTATCAAAGAAAATGGTATAAGTATTTTTTTAGATGTAAAACCAACTATGTTGGTTGAGCGTATGAAGGTTTCAAAGAAAAATGAGCGACCTCTGTTCGATTTAGAGAACCAATCACTTCTTGAAACTATTTCAGAAAAATACAATGAACGTCTGCCAATTTATCAAAAAGCTGATATTACGGTTGAGGGGGATACTGACCCAGAAAGTATCCTTTGGATTATTGATGCTGAATTTTCAAGAAAAAAATAAAGTTTGGCGAACTTGAAGTTCGCCGATAAGTTAAACAAAGAAGCCTTTGCTGTTTTTAGCAAAGGCTTCTTTATGAATAGGCCAAAAATCCATTTAAATACAAATGCCTTATAATCAAGGAGCTACAAATTGAAATTTATCATTCGCAAATCCGAATTAGGTATTCGTCATTATTTTTGTCTCTGTCTAACTGCCTCGTACAAAATTACTCCAGTTGCAACTGATACGTTCAACGAGCCTATTTTTCCTATCATCGGAATCTTTGTTGCGAAATCCGCTTGTTCAAGCAAATTATCTGAGATTCCATCTTCTTCTGAACCCATCAAAATGGCAGTTGGTAGCGAGAAATCAATGTCATACAATTCGGCAGTAGCTTTTTCTGTACATGCCACCACTTGAACGCCTGATTGCTGCAATTCGCTAACCACTTGCGATAAACTATTTTCACGGCAAACGGGCAAGTGAGTTAATGCCCCTGAGGATGTTTTCATAGCATCGGCATTAATTTGGGCGGCTCCACGAGCTGGCACTACTATTGCGTTTACGCCTGCACATTCAGCAGTACGTGAAATCGCACCAAAGTTTCTTACGTCAGTAATTCGGTCGAGAACCAAAATTAAAGGTACATCGCCACGTTCAAAAGTATTAGCAACTATATTCGACATCTTGGCATAATTCACCGCCGACACAAATGCAATGATGCCCTGATGCACCTTCATAGTTACACGATTGAGTTTTTCTAGTGGCACTCTTTGTACAGGAATACCTCTTTCAAAAGCCAATTTTTCAACTTCACCATGTCCAAATTCTCTTTGGAGTAATATTTTCTCTACTTCTTTGGTGCTTTTGAGCGTTTCTAAAACAGATTGTACGCCAAAAACAATATCTGGCTTTGAGGGTTTCTCAAAGCCAGGAGGAGTTGTTTTTGCAAAATATTTTTTCTTAAATCCAGTTTTATTATCGCCTTCGGGCCTACGATAACTGCCTTCTGAACTGCGGCCTAATCCACTACGTTTCCTGTTCTCCATGCTTCTACAAGCGGAAACCAATATGCCTGATATTCGGGATAACGAACCAGTTCATAATAGTTTTCCGTAAATTGGTTTGGTTTTCTATTAAATGTAAATAAAATTTCTGAAAAATTGGTGTTTTGTGCATAAACCCATACCTCACGGTCGCGGCTACGTTGCACTTTATTCGGCGGGCCTAAAACTGTATAAACCATGCCTTTATCGGTCTTCCACCCTTCTTTATATGATGTAAAAAGGCGATTAGCTTCTTCAATTCGGTGATAGTAATTCTTGATTATTTTCTTAGAAACCATCTGATTTCCGCTGGTAATTGCTAAAAAGAATTTATCTAGTGCCTGTTTTGAATTTGGGTTTTCGTTTACCCCCTTCAATTCTTGGCTCGTACTCATATAAATCAACGGCTTTACCAAGTTCTCAGGGCGAGTCATACGTGGATAACGCTCATCGACAAGCATAAAACCAAAACCTGTGCTTGTCGAATTTGTATCTTCAACAATCTGATAAAGCCCTTCTTGCGATAATTTAATTGATGTATTGGTCTGAACTTTAATCGTTTCTTCAATTGTGAGGCTAGAAATGCTCGGACGAATAGAAGTAGCCATTGGCGATTGTGCGGCACTAAAATAATTTTTATAGCGAACCAAATACAATTCTCGAGGATGATTCATCACACTTTTCAACTGAAACGAATCTGTTTTATTGATAAAATTTCTAAAAATTGGTATAATTAAATTATCAGTATAAATGCCGAAACGATCGTTTATACGAGTTCCATAAAAATCGATGACTAAATCATTATTTGATTTTTTACTGTCTTCTAACTGAAAAACTTCGGTTAAAAGTAAGCCTTTTGCCAAGTTTTTTGGACGTGGAATCTCAAAATTTAACAAAACTTTGCTTTCTTTTAGCAAAACATTCTGTTCATTCAAATCAATTTTTCCAGAACCAAGTCTTTCACGAATTCCATAATCGGGTTGCAAAAGCCAATTGAATCTGAAATTATCATTGAGTTGCTGAATTACTCGCTGTTTATTCAGATTTTCAATATCCAACTCCATGAATATTCTAATCGTTGAAGAGTCTTTCAACAAATATCTGCTTTTAATGGCCACAATCAATGGTTTATCCACCATGCCAGTTTTTACTACCACAGTTTTATCTATCTCTTTCTGTGCTTTCTGAATTTTTTTATTTGTTGTACAAGCAGCCAATATTACTAAAAAGCTGTAAAAAATTGCTTTCTTCATCAATGTTTCGTTTCTAAAAAATTCAAAATTAAGAAAATATACGGCAATTCAAAATATATTTATCAGAATTACTAGATATATAACGAACCTTGTGCTTCAATCGTTTTCATCAAGCTCAAAAACTTCTTCAACACGCTTTCCAAAGATTCGAGCTATCTTCAAAGACAGTACCGTTGATGGCACATATTTGTTGCTTTCGATGGCGTTGATAGTTTGCCGACTCACATCTATTTTTTCAGCCAATTCGGCTTGCGTAATATCCAAAATGGCTCTTTCGATTCTGATGCTATTTTTCATAATTTAGTGGGGCAAATCGAGCGGTGTTATCCATTCGCTATTTAAAAACGCTTAACAATCATTTTTTTACCAAAAGCGAATAGTAAAACCTAATAATAAAAAAAATCAAAGGTGTAAACATATTATATAAAATGACACTATAATATGCCATACCATGTATTAAAATAGTTGACACAATTAATAAGAAAAAATTGACATAGACAGCCCATTGCAAAGACTCCAGTCTTAATTTTGACACATATTCATCTTCATATTTTACCTTGGAAAATGCAATCAAAAGTAGCCCAAGTATACTACAAATCGTTGCGATTTCATCAGTAAAATTGAAGATAGAAAATTCATTTCCTTTGTCGTCTGATGAAAGAAATTCATCAGCAAAGAAATACTTAAAAGGCAATTTGACTGTCAGAAAATCAAAACGTAAATCATCAATCAAAATAAACAAACCCAAAATAATTGATGGGATTGCTATAATCCAACCGATGAGTTTGAAACGATGCGGAAATAAGAATCTTGGTTCCATAATTAGAGAATGTTTGAAGGTAATAGCTTTTTCATGTAAACTTTAACGAAACAAATGTAAAACATAATTTACATTATGTCAAAATATTTTTACATATATTTTTTCTATGAGAAAAATCATATTCTACTATTTATGATTTAGAATTACTTTTGTACCAGCAAATGACAAGTTGAAAACTTGCCCTACAAAATAAACTTTTCAGAATGGACTATATTCAGAATAGGACAGATATAGAATTATTGGTCAATAATTTTTACGAAAGAGTACATAACGAGGCAAATCTCGCACAAGTGTTTGCGATTCCAGCCGAACAATGGGATATGCAAATTACGAGAGTAGTGAATTTTTGGGAGAATTGGCTATTTCAAACAGGCAGCTACAACGGTGGTTTGATGTGGGTTAACTTACAAGCCAATGAAAAACACCCACTTACTACCGAACGATATGAGCGATGGTTAGCACTGTGGTTTCTTACAACAGATTTGCTTTTTGCAGGCAAAAAAGCCATTTCGTAAAAAGTAAAGCCCTTGAAATCGGTCAGATTATGAACGCAAAATTTAATTGTTGATTATTGATGATAGATGCTTGGTTCCCCATTAATGTCCTATCAACAAGTATTAAACACTTTTTTTTATTTAATTACCTTCAATTTCAGTTTTTCTTCAAGGTAACTTCTTACTTTTAGACCTGCACCATCATCGTTTCGATTGACTAGGAAATTAAAAGGAACATTTCAATTTAAGACATTAACTAAAAATCTCCCATCAGATTCTAAAAACGTTTGAAAACAATAAATAATTTGACCCTAAAACTAATAAAGCCGAAGCCGTTGAAACCATATTTTAAATTGATGCTAAATTGTCCGATTTATCGGCATTAATTTGTAATCTACAATTACCAGTTTGGGTCGAACGATGATTTCTTCTATTACGAATTTCTAGGTCATTCTGCACGCTATCTAACAGTTTTCGTATGCGTTTAAGTAAACTGAAATCTGTAAAAGGCTAAATAAAAGTAATTTCAATTTTTTTTTGATTTTGGCTGTTTGCATTTTGTTAAATTTCTATTTATTAAGACTGAAATTAAGTTGTTTTTTAAAGCATTATCAGTTGTTTTTTATAAAGCTAATGGCTTAAAGTAAAAATCTAATTGCCATAATCTTACAATTTTAAGTAAAATGCTTAGTTAAGAAAAGAAATGTTTCCGTAATTTGTATTACGAATATTAAGTTAATTTGATTTATGCTTTAATATTCTTAATTATTTGATAAATATATATGAAATTAACATTCTGGGGAGCAACTAGGCAAGTTTCGGGGAGTATGTTTCTACTCGAATTTGATGATGAATACAGAGTTTTGATAGATTGCGGTACAGATTTGGAACGTGAACGCAACGAAGAGACTCCCAGGTCCGAATACGGTATTTTCTCCTTTGACCCATCACTCATCAATTTAATCATTCTCACACACGCACACATTGACCATTCGGGACAAATCCCTAATTTATACAAAGAAGGTTTTGAAGGACAAGTGCTTTGCACAAAAGCAACAATGGAGTTAGCCGAAATTTTATTACTCGATTCGGCAATGCTAAACCAAAAGAAATTCAAAGCAATTTACGATAGTAAAAAACGCTCAAAGAAAAGAAAAGATGTTGATTCGAGAGAACTTTACCTCGAACGCCACGTAAAAGAAGCCATTAATAATTTCGTCCCAATTCCTTTTGATGAAAAATTCAGGTTTAAAGATGGTGGTTTCCTGACTTTCTATCCTGCAGGGCATTTGCTCGGTGCGGCTCATGTTTATTTGGAATTTTTGGAAAATAACGAAAAGAAAACAATATGCTTTTCGGGCGATATCGGACGAAAAGATTACCCACTTTTGGTTAACCCCTATCCGATTCCACAAGCCGATTATTTAGTTACAGAAACTACTTATGGCGACCGTCATCACATCAGCGAAAATAAACCTGAAGAACTTCTAGGTGATATTATCCAAAGAGCCTGTATTGATATTCCAGGCCGTTTGATTATTCCATCATTCAGCGTTGGGCGTACACAAGCAATGCTTTATACCCTCAACCGGCTTTATACCAATCGAGGCTTTACGCCAATCAAAGTATTCACTGATAGCCCTCTTGGTAGAGCAAGCACTCGTATTTATGAAAAAAACGTGCGTTTGATGAATAAAGAAGCAAAAGAGTTCAAAGAAGAAAACGAGTCACTTTTTGATTTTGAAAATTTAGTATATTTGGAGTCGAATCAAGCGAGTAAGGCAGTTTCAAATCATTCTGAGCCTTGTATTATAATTTCCGCATCGGGCATGGTCACAGGAGGACGCGTCGAGCATCATATTCAAGCTAATATCAGTAATCCATACGCCACGATATTAATGGTCGGCTACGCTAGCGAAAACACACTTGGTTGGAAATTGCTCAACGGCGAACGAAAAGAATTGAGCATAGGAGGTCAGAAATTACCAGTAAATGCCACCATCGAAAAGATTGATGTATTTTCAGGCCACGGCGATTTAGATGATTTAATAGATTTTATAAAAACGCAAAATAAAGAAAAAACCAAAAATATTTTTTTAGTACATGGCGAATTAAATACCATGCAAAACTTTAAGAATACACTCACCGAAATTGGTTATAATCAAGTAATAATTCCAGAAATAGGACAAACATTTCAGATTTGAATTAAGAATTTAGAATTTAGAATTAGAAATTCAAAACAGGCCTTTAATTCTTTATTCTGTATTCTTCATTCTTCATTAAATTAGAATGAGAACACTTTTAGATTTTGAAAAACCGATTGCCGAGCTTGAATCTAAGCTCGAAGATATGAAACGACTAGCCAACGAAAACAATGTTGACGTTAGCGGAGCCGTTCGTACACTTAATGATAACATTGAGCAATTGAAAAAAGAAACATTTGCTAACCTTACTCGTTGGCAAAGAGTTCAACTATCACGACACCCAGACCGTCCTTATACGCTGGATTATATTGAGCGTATTTGTCAAGAATTCCACGAATTACATGGTGACCGCACAGTCAAAGATGACCCAGCCATTGTTGGTGGATTTGCTTCGATAGATGGTCAGTCCGTAATGATAATTGGCCAGCAAAAAGGACGTAAAACAAAGGAGCGTCAATACCGTAATTTTGGTATGCCCAATCCAGAAGGTTACAGAAAAGCCCTTCGTTTAATGAAATTGGCCGAAAAATTCAATAAACCAATTGTTACACTCATTGATACTCCGGGGGCTTTCCCAGGTTTAGAAGCCGAAGAACGTGGACAAGGAGAGGCGATTGCTCGTAATTTAAAAGAAATGATGCTCCTAAAAGTACCAGTTATTTGTATAATTATTGGTGAAGGTGCCTCAGGCGGAGCTTTAGGGATTGCCATTGGAGATAGAGTTTTGATGCTCGAAAATACTTGGTATTCGGTAATTTCTCCAGAGTCTTGCTCTTCTATACTGTGGAGAAGTTGGGACTATAAAGAACAAGCAGCCGAAGCATTAAAATTAACATCAGCGGATATGTTTCAAAATAAACTAATCGATGGCATTATTGAAGAACCACTCGGTGGAGCTCAACTTGATTGCGAAGAAATGTCGAATCGTTTGAAAAATAGAATATTAAGCGAAATTGCAACACTTGAAACTATGACACCACAGGCTCGC
>Ga0136644_10003608_pt1 | contig 11594 bp, 7 predicted proteins | sample C_130820_EF_Meta_FD_94780 | JGI IMG/M metagenome (GOLD analysis project Ga0136644, IMG submission 94780) | Freshwater microbial communities from Lake Croche, Canada to study carbon cycling - C_130820_EF_MetaG (v2) (version 2) | ecosystem: Environmental > Aquatic > Freshwater > Lake | place: Lake...
TGGTGATCGCCGGGGCCTTGGCCGACGGCATCGAACGCTTCCGCCAGGCTCTGGCGGTGGCAACGGATGATCTGGTCACCACCTTCAACCTGGCCCAGGCGTTGCTGGAGCTGGATCCAGGCGAACACTGCAACGAGGCCGACCGGCTACTGCTCCGAGTGATCGAGGCCCAGCCCTACGGCGAGCTGGCCAACAAGGCCAAGGAGCTGCGGGGCAGCATCGCCAGTCGGGATCTGCGGGCCGAGCAGCCCGATGGATTGCGGCAGGACGCCGTGAGCTACTGCCTCCAGGCCTTGCAGCTGTTCGAGGGGATGGATCAGCAGCGCTTCATGGCGGTACTCAGCGAGGTGGCGGCCATGGGTCAGGGCGGGCTGCAGATCAACGAGCCGGGCACCTCCCGCAGTCTCAAGACCCTTTCCGGCAGCTGGAGCGACCTGGCCCTGGCCTGCCTGATCCATGTGGGCATGAAACGGCTGATGCCTGATGAGGACTCAGGGCTGGGGATCGGGGCGGAGTACGAGGAAGCGCTGCAGCTGCATGAGACTGGAGGGAGCTGAAGAGGAAAATATGCACCAATTGCATAGTTTTCGGTCCGTCGGTCTCTTCGCCCAAACACCAGCTATCGCAAGGTTTGCCAGATGGTGGCCAACTGTGGCTATGAGGCATCATGCTGTGGTTCAACTAGCCGCAGACTGCGCCACTCCCCTTGGATTTCCGCCAACTGTTCAAGCTCCGCCTGGTGGTGGCGGCCCTGGGCGAGACCCAGCGACTGGGCTGGTGGAACAGTGGCGTGCTCACCGGCACGGGTGAGTTCCTGTTCCAGCAGGGGTTTCCGCGCACCTCGCCGTTTGCGCAGACCCGGGCGGGCTTCCGGGCTGCCAAGCTGGCCTGTGATGAGGCATTAGCGATCCAGCCCACCCCAGGCGGCCCGATCACCTGCCATCTGTTCCGTCTCACTCCCCAGCTGGAGGACGCCTTCGAGAACGAGCGCAACCGCTGGCTGGATGAGCCAAAGTCCTGGGTAGACACCTTTCAGGCAGCCTGGGGCCTCTCTGCAGGACAGTGGCCTCAGGCCTTGATCGATCTTGCCGGTCTGGAACCGGAGGCCATCAACTGGGCGATGAAGCAGACGCCGCAGCCCACCAAGGCGCTGCGCCTGGATAATCCCTTGGAGATACACCAGGGGCACTTAGAGAAGCTAGCGGCCGGCTTCCTCTGCAGCCAGCCCGGTCAGCTTGTGGTGCCCTACCTACAGGTGGCGGTCTAATGGCGACGGCTACCAAGGACAGGTATCAGCAGGCTGCCACGTCTACTCCAACGCCATCTTTGTCGTCGCACATGCCTTCCACCGCGGGCAAGCCTCCTGCCAACAAAGCCCCCCACCATATAGACACCAAGACCCAGTCCCAGCTGAGGAAGAAGGGTAAGGCCAGGCCCAAAACGTCTACCAAGACCCGTTACAGCGACTACGGGCTGATCACGGGAACCTTAATCAGCGCGAGCTTGCAGTTGATCCAAGGCGAGGATCTTAAATCGAGTAAACAGAACAATCTAGAGGCCAAAAAAGGAGGCAAAGAATGAAGATACAAATTCTTGCAAGACTCGGAATGCTCGAAAGCGAGCTAAGGACTGTTCAGTCCCTAGGGCAAGCATTACCGGAACACTGGAAAGCCTATTGCGGCATAGAGCTTATATTGCCAAGACAAAAAATGCGAGAAATTGACATGCTGATCGTTGCCGACGATCGCATTATTGTAACCGAAATCAAAGAATGGAATGGAGATAGCATTACCTCAGATGGCAAATCCTGGTTTACCTCTAGACAAAACTCGGTAAGTGGCCCCAAAACGCACGGAGTCAATCAAGTTACTGGAACATGGAAAATGCTAATGAATAGAATTAGGGAAAAAACGAATGGCCAGCATATCTATATCGATAAGTGTGTTGTTCAAGCCGGAACCGCGAGTATTTCATCTCTACCCGAAGAAGAGCAAGAAAACGTATTGTACCTAGAAGATATGAAGAAAATCGGGAACAAGGAAGTATTTAGAAGGTTTTTTAAGAATCAACCTGTGCTGGTAAGGGCAAGGATAACCCGCGAACAAACCATCCAGGATCTTGACAGGCTACTCACAAATCCAAACTTCGCTCAGGGCAAAAAGATAAGAGTTGGTGGATTCACAGCAGATGAATTACCTATTCTATCTGGCCCCGGTTATGGATTTTGGGAGTATAGAGGGTCGAAAGACGAAGGCAGTTCGAACGTTATTGCACTAATGAGGAGATGGCGATTCTCAAGCGAATGCCTATCAAGCTCAATCGTTACTGAAAAAGAAAGGAATAAAATTCTGTACAATGAATCAAGAATCCAAAGAACTCAGCGCAATGACTTCAGCGAGTTCACCTTTAATACTCTACATAAGGCATACACATCCGAGGAAGCATGTGATGACGCTTTTGAGATTTTCGAGATTCCAAAGAAGTACACACGTGTTAGCTCATTAGTCGCAAGCCAAGTTGTCTTGGGGATTGACGATATACTCACATTGTTGAAAAATATTTACTCGGAAATACAGAAATTTCACTCTGCAGGATTTGTCATCGGCGACCTGACTACAAATAGCTTTTGGTGCTCGCCAAAGTATGGCATTAAAATTTCGAATCTTTATCACTCATATTTAGACAAAGAGAACGGTATCGATGAAATTGTCAAACCATCTGATGCAACATGTATTTCCTTGGTACATAACAAAATCTTCAGAGAATTGCGAGATGATCTAAAGTTTTTCTCCATGCGCACAGACCTGAGGTTTGCCGCAGAAATTGCAAAAGAAATCATCCTGAAAAGCGACCAACTCGAAGCAGAAGAGCCGAATTCCCCGTCAGGGCACAGGAAGATTATCGAAGATCTTTTCAATTGGAGTAGCCTATATGAAGACAATAATGGGGAAGATGCACGCATTCAATCAATAGACTACGCATTGCAATCCTTAATTAAGATTAGCAAGAAGATCGGGAGCAAAGGAATAAGTACCATTGAGCAGTTTATTGCAAACGAAAACATATGGACTAAATTTCAAATACGCACAACCGAACAAATGCCTGGTGGTTGCACTCGTATTTACACTACTGACAATAAACTTGTCGACACATGGGCTAATGTCATTTCCGAAACAGGCAACGACTCAAATTTAAAACTTGCTGGGTTTCTCCACAATGCCAACTCCCTGCTTGATATCGACATCCCAGCAGTACATTTACCATTCGAAATAGGATTCTGCAAATCAATAAATACCGTATATCTTGTATACGAGATAGAGGCCGCTCAAGATCAAACATGTCCCGAAACTCGTGGCTTTGAACATATTACTAACATTGATGAAGCCAAAAGCTTCGTAACGGATTTACTCGGAACAATTATTAGACTTCATCAGTTAAATATTAGCCTTGGATGTCTAGAGTATAAAATGATACACGCATTCAAGGATGGTGAACAAATAAAATGCAAGGTTGTCGCTCCTTTTAGATATTCAAATACTTCCAGAGAAGAGTATCAGCACCTCTACGAGAATAATAACGAAGAGCCGATTGGTGAAAAGAGAGCGGATTTATTGCTATGCATGGACATCGCTAAGCAAGTAATTTCTAACCATCAAAATACGAACGATTTAGTCCAGAAGGCTGATGAGATCATAGAAGATCCTCAAAGCGATATCTCAGCTTTAAGAAAATATATCAAAGACTTAGCAGATCATGGATCGGAGTTACTTGAACTAAATGGTACCATCTCGATTCCAGCTAGAATTTATCAAGCGAGAATATCCTCGGACGAGGGTAGGATCTATTATGAGACAAGCGCGAACGGCGACAAAGTATACATATCCGGAAATGCAGAGATTGCAACTATTAGGCTCGACCGACAAGGTAAGCAGGCGATAGCGATAGCAGTCAATAAGTTGTCACATTTAGATTACCTTAGTAAGAAGAAAAAATGTAAAGTCATCGAGTGTGGTGACATTATTCTAACCAATCTGGATGACTCCCTTGCTGGCCAGCAAGCCTATGAATGGCTGGAACGACATATCAAGATTGATAATAGAGAATTAATAACAGTAAACAGATCTTTGAATGGTAGTGATCCGAAGGAGCGGGTCAATTCTGTAAACGTAGCAGCCAGAAATCTATGGGAAGCTCTGATGGCTGCAGAAGAAAAGTTATTACCTCGTTTTAAAGTGTTAAATGAAGTCAGGCTTGCCAAGGAATCGACACCGGAATTGGAAGTTCAATATCTATCAAGTGACGATGGCGATGAATCATTTTACTCTATTAGTGGTATCAATGAGGTCGAGGTCTTATCTAGAGGGGAATGGGTGAGTATCGGTCAGCTGCTATCGAAAAGCAGATACAATTTCTTGATAAAACCACACGTACATAGAAATGGCTGGACAATCAAAGTTGGACAGGAAATACGGATTGATAATGTTTTAAGCCGCTCAAGTAGACAAAAGCGCCAAGTGGCTCTAGATGATGTCTTGGAAGGTAAGTCCGTGATTGGAGGTATTCATGAATACTTCCTTGGAAAATCGCCAAATCAAATGGCAGAGGGGAATACAACCTTAACTGATAATTTTGCAAATAGTGCACCCGAAAGCCTGAACGAATCCCAGCGAAAAGCATTTATTGGGATTCTGCAGAATCGAAATCCAATTTCTATTGTACAAGGCCCACCAGGAACAGGCAAGACATTTTTTATTGCGACATTAATAGGTGCAATATTGAAAGACAATCCTAGCAGTCGAATTTTAATCAGCGGACAATCTCATGAATCAGTGAATAACTGTATTGAGAAGACGTTGGCTATTAATCCAATTCTTGCATCCTCACTGAAAGTCGTCAGGCTAGGAGACGAAGCTCAACTACCTAAAATCCTTCTTGAGTATTCAGAGGAGGAAATACAGGATTATTATCTAAACACTTTTGAATCAGAATTTAATTACCGCATCTCGCAAGCAGTCAGCAGACTTCCCGTGCCGACAGATGCCATCAAAGATATTGTTCAAGTATCACGATTACTGCATGAGATTCATCGGCTCAGAGTATCTTTAAGCAAAGACAAGGGAAGAGAAGCCAAGGAAAACGAAATTAAAAGAAGAATAGAGAAGATGATTCGCACTACTCAGATGATAATTGGAAAAGATGATAATGATCAATTTACTTCGAGTCTTGATGAGATTGCCAGTACAGATGCAAGCGGCGCCAAGAATATCCTGGCAAATGTAATTGCAGATAAGTATCAGCTCCATGATTTACGCGCCATTCACAAGGTGTTCAATATTGTCGCTATTTCCTATGAATGGTGCCAATCTCTAAGAGTAAGCAGAAAAGCATTCCAGGAACATTTGACCAGCACAAGAAATCTAGTTTGCGGTACCTGTGTAGGTGTTGCACGAAGCTATTATGAAATGGACGAGAATGTCTTTGATTGGGTGATTATTGATGAAGCAGGAAGAGCATCCTTTACTGAATTATGCATACCAATGAGATATGGCAAGAAGATTGTTCTCATTGGCGATGAGAAGCAATTGCCACCTCAAATTGACAATGAGATCATAAGAATTATTGAATCTGAACAGAAAGTTTACAGCAGAGACGAAATCATCAAGTCCGACTTCGAAAGAATTATAAGGACAGGTTATGGCCAGGAAAATACATATCAACTGCTTGAACAGTACAGAATGAGTGGAAACATAGGAGATCTCTGTTCTACAGTTTTTTATGACAACCTTTTGGCTAACAAAGCCAACGCACTAAATGCAGGCAATATCATTGAATATCAAGGTCATTCATTGGCTGGTCTAACATGGATCGATACATCATGCTTGGGCGATGAATCATATGAGGAAAAGGGGGAAACAACAAGTTTTAGAAATAGAGCTGAAGCTATGATCATTCTCGAGATCGTTATCTCCTTGCTGCAACACGAAGGGCATCGGCATGCAACAATTGGAGCTATTTGTATGTACAAAGACCAGGTTAGGCTAGTTGAAGAGAATATGAGCAAGGTCCCTATCTGCAGAGCAGCGCTAAAGGAAGGACAGCTTGAAATAGGCTCTGTAGACAGTTTTCAAGGAAGAGAGTGTGACATTATCTTCTTATCCATTGTCCGCAGTAATAGAGAAAATAGTGCAGGTTTTTTGAAAGTCTCCAATAGAATTAACGTGGCAATATCTCGAGCCAGGCAGCATTTGCTGATCATTGGAAATTCCAGAATAGCCACCTCCCAAGCCTCAGATTCAGCAATTGGCAAAGTCTATGACTATATACAGTCTAATTCTAGTCAGAATGATTGCAATATAATTAACGAAATATCAATGGATGCACGTAATGAGGGGATCTGGCTATGAAGTTGAAAATTATGGATATTGACTTACTGGTTCCTTGTAGGCGTTTCTCTATTGACTACTCCTATACTGACAAGCGCCAATTGCCCATTCTTAGTGAATATGCCTTAAAGCTTTGCTACGAGCTGGAGACCCTAAATAGCTCAACACTTTGCAATTTCTTTGGCATTTCAGAATTTGAAGCAAGTATTTTAATTGACAAACTACTGAAGGATTCACTCGTTAGATTCAATAATGAACTTATCGAGCTAACACCCTATTGCCGACAGCGCTTTGACCAGGCCGGTGGTGATACGACGAGATTCTTTGAGTATAAGGACGATTCCGCAGTAATTGCCATGGATCTTAATAACTATGGCATCTTGCCTCCTTCATGCAAGTATATAAGCGACTCTTTAGTATATGGATTGCCAATTATTGATCCCGATGCTCTTATTGATGTCAGCAAAAAAGCTGCGGGTGGATTTTCAAAGAACTACAGTTACTTCTTGAAAGAGTATAAATCAGAGCAGAGCCTAACAACTCAGAATGAGCTATATAAAGTTGGCAATATCTCTGTAAAGGTGGATGGGTTGATCCAGATCGGTGCAGGAGTTGCCATTGATACGAATAACTACTTGCTTTCAACCGAGGTAAGCAATGTCGAAATCTATGAAAATATTGACACCGACTATCTATGTGACCAGCTCAATGAGCACACGATAATTGGCAGCCAAGGCGGAGGCGAATATAGAAGTGATCTAGCAAATCACTCCGAGGTGTTTGACGATGCTTTTATCAGTAAATTTACTAGATCGGATTTACAGTTCGACCTGGGAAAGGCTATGAAAGAGTATGCCGGCAGATGGCTCTACCCAGACCAATCAACAGCTACAATCATTGGGTATCACTATAACTACGACAATCAGCTACGTATAAAGTCCTTATTGGAAAGCGTAAATAGCGAAAACCCGTTGAACGGTATTGCCGATTTGGATGATAGTCTAATGCTAATTAATTCCTATACGCCTTTGTGGGGGAAAAGCAGCATGTTTAACGAGTTTACCAGGCAGATCACCCGGCCACTATACTCCCTCGTGGTGAATATAGACGCTGGCCAAGCAAACGATGCAAAGCAATTTTTTTACCGTTTTTCACAACCGTTCAGCGTTGATAAGTCTATATTCTCAACTCGGACATTCTGTCTATTGGTCCCTGGTAGATTTGCAGTAGTACAATACTACTTTCCTCATCCGAGCACGAACAAGCTTCATATACCCATTGGCTATGTAACTGCAAACCCCGATAAGTTGAGCAAGATTTCAGAGGCATTATGTGCAGAGCTTGAGCAAGAAAACATGCTCGGGTATAGGCTTGCGAGAAAGAGTGAGAAGGATTCGTTTGACGCGGGGCAACTCCAAAAGGGCGTTCGGGATTGGTTGTCAAATCAATCGTCTAAACAAGTTTCTCAAGGGGGTAGCCAATGATGTATGGAAGGTACTATAAATTTATTATGTTGGCCTCCCCAATCAAGAAGATCGCTAGCCAGAGCACTTCTTGCAGCAATTTGCTCATCTCAACAGGTAGGTTTCTGTACCAGCAAGCCCAAGTCACCATGCCCCTGCCCCCCGATGATCCTTTCGAGATCAACCAAGGGCTTGTGGAGAGGCTGTCGGCCTGCTTCCTCTGCGGCCATCCCGGTCAGCTTGTGGTGGCCTACCTCCCGGTGGCGAGTTGATGGCAGCGGCAACCAAGGCCCGGCGTAACCCGGCTGCCACGTCACCTCCACCGCCATCGTTGCTGCAGAAGCCTGCGAAGGCGGGCAAGCATGCGACCACCAAAGCTCAGCGCCAGGCAGTCACCAAGACGAAGCCCCAGCCGAAGAGCAAGGTCATGGCAAGTACCCCGGCCATCACCACTTACGGCAGCGATGGCCTGATCCGCGGCCCCCTGATCAGCGACACCCTGCAGGCATTCCAGAGCTGGGATCTGGAGGCCAGCAAGCGGGCCAACCTGGATCTCCTGCGCCAGAGCAACAGCATCGGCGCCCCCACCCAGGCCTGGCTCAAGAAGGTTTGCGGTGCCATCAGCTCCCGCTTTGATCCCTCCGGCCGGGACCGGCCCCTGGTGTTGGCGGCCCGCAAGGCAACGGGCCAGCGCCACTGGAAACCCCTGCTGCTGTGGCACCTCGCCAATAGCGATCGGCTTCTGGGCGATGGGTTGAGCTGGAGCGCGCAGATCTACAGCGCCGGTGGCGATCTGCTCCAGACAGATCAGGCCCTCGCCTGGCTGGAGGGCACCGGCAGCCAGGACCACCCCGAGGTGGCCGCCTGGAGCGAGGCCACCCGCAAACGGGTCGCCAGTGGCCTGCTCAAGGCCGGTGTGGACTTCGCACTGCTGCAGGGCAAGGTGAAGCGCCGCTTCACGGCCTACTACCTGGCCGATGAGCCCTTGCTCTACGTGTTGCTGCAGGCCCTGGCCAGCAACCGCACCACCGCGGCGGCCCTGGCCGATCCGCGCTGGCTGTGGTTCCGGCTGCCGGAGGCGGAGCTGGAGCACCGGCTGCTGCTGCTCCACCAGGCGAAGGTGATCAGCTACTACCGCGCCGGGTCGGTGGTGGATCTCAAGCTGCCCGCCAGCACTGCTGAGGCCTTGGTGCAGGAGGTGTGGACATGAGCCAGTCGCTGGGATCGCAAGGCGCGGGGATCAAGGAATGGCAGCGCTGCCTCCATAACCAGCTCGAACCGGTGCTCTCCGCCGCTGATTCCGGCGCCGGCCTGAGCACCTACACCGACATGCCCTTCGGGATCTTCCTGTACCCACCGGAAGACGAATGGGAGCTCAGGGGAGAGCTGCGCGATCTGGTGATCCGGCTGGCGAACGCCGGCAAGACGGTGCAGCGCCTTTCGATGGCCGTTCTGCTGCAGCAGGCGATTGAGGCCGCCGGACTCTCGATGGAGGAGATTGCCGAAGCTGAGGCCACACTGGGGCCTGTGATGGTGCGCGACACCCTGCGCGACCTGCTCAGTGGCAAGGCGGCCGGCTCGGTGCCCTTGGATGAACTCGTGGCCCAGGCGGTGGAGACCGCCAAGTCCACCAGCAGCCACATCGTCTTTCTCGAACGGGTGGGGGTGCTGTTCGATCTGCACAGGCCGTCGGCGTTGTTGGAGAACCTGCGCAACCGGGTGCTGCATCCGGTGGTGCTCTTTTATCCCGGCCAGCGGGATGGTCCGGCGGGGCTTCGCTTCATGGATGAACTGGATGCCGACCACAACTACCGACCCAAGCTGTTCGCCTGACCATGACCACCCAAACCATTCGCGAACTCTTCTCCGGCCGGATCGATCGCAAGATCGAAGAGGTGATCAAGGTCGATCAGAACGACGTGGCGATCGTGCGCCAAGAGATCGACGAATACATCCTCACCGAATCGATTGAGCGCAACATGCTCAAGGTGCTGGAGGGTTACCGGCAATCGGTAAACCAGCCCAGTGAAGCGATCGCAATCTGGGTGGCTGGCTTCTTCGGGGCGGGCAAGTCGAGCTTCGCCAAGTACGTGGGCCTGGCGATCAGCAACCGGGACCTGGGCGGCGAGAGCGCGGGCGATCTACTGGCGCAACGGGCCAACAATCAGGCGATCAAGGCGTTGCTGGGGGCGATCAAGCAGCAGATCCCCACCGAGGCGATCATCTTTGATGTCTCGGCAGATCGCAATGTCAACGCCAGCGAAGCACTCACCAAGATCTTCTACCGCAAGCTGCTCGATCATCTCGGCTACTCCAGCAGCCTGGAGGTGGCCGAACTGGAGATCGAACTGGAAGAGCAGGGTCGCATGCAGGCTTTCCTCGATGCCTTCGCCCAGCTCTACCCCGGCGAGCGCTGGGCCATCGCCAAGACGCGCCTGCTGCAGGCGATGCCCAGGGCCAGTGCGGTGATGCACGCCCTCGAACCCCAGACCTACGCCGAGAAGGACAGCTGGCTGAGGAACGCTCGCGATGAGAACGTGCCGATCAGCCCCACCAGCCTGGCGGACCGCACAATCGAGTTGATGGGGCGCCAGCACCCCGGCAAGCAGCTGATGTTTGTGGTGGATGAGGTGGGCCAGTACGTGGCCCGTGACATCCAAAAGATGCTTGATCTCCAGGCGATCGTGCAGCAGCTCGGCATCAAGGGCCGGGGCAAGGTGTGGGTGATGGTCACCTCCCAAGAGAAGCTCTCCGATGTTGTCGGCTATCTCGATGACAACCGCACCGAGCTGGCCCGCCTCCAGGACCGCTTCCCTTACAAGCCGGTGCTGGAGCCCTCGGATATTGCCGAGGTCACCAGCCGGCGGGTGCTGGGTAAGAGCGCCCAGGGGGAGGTGACCCTCACCGAGCTGTTCCAGCAGCATCAGGGACGCCTGGCCACCCACACCAAGCTCGAAACCAAGATCCGCTTACCAGATCTGAACGGCAAGAGCTTCGCCGATCTTTATCCGTTGCTGCCGTATCAGATCGAGCTGATCATCCAGGTGGTGTCGGGATTGCGACTGTCCGGCGGCGCCAGCAAGCAGTTCGGCGGTGCCAACCGCGCCATCATCAAACTGGCCCAGGAGTTGCTCACCAACCCCCAGAGCGGTCTGGCGGATCGGCCGGTGGGTGCGCTGGTGACCCTGGATCGGGTCTACGACCTGCAAAGCAACAACATCGACTCCCAATACCGCACCAAGATCAGCGACATCGCCACCAAGGCCGATCATCCCCTGGCGGTGCCGGTGGCCAAGGCAATCTGCCTGCTGCAGTTCGTCGAGCAGGTACCTGCCACCGAACGCAATGTAGCGGTGGTGCTGCATCCAGCCGTCGATGCCGATTCGCTCGAATCCCTGGTGCAGGAGGCCTGCCGGCACCTGGTGGAGCGCAACCTGATCCGCAAGGCGGCTGATGGCACCTACAAAATCCCTACCCCCCAGGAAGAAGACTGGGAAATCACCCGCAATCAGCAGTCGCCCACGGTGCACGACCGCAATGCCCTGTTGGGCGACACCCTGAAGCTGATCTGGGAGCCGGTACCCAGCGCCGCCCTTGGCGCTGGAGTCAAGACCTTCAAAGCTGCCTTGAACTTCCGCGGTAGCGAGCTGGTGAAAGGCGAGGTGCCGGTGAGGGTGGAACGAGTGGACGGCAGCGAAGTCTTGGAAGAGCGGGTGGAGCAGCTGCGCCAGGCCAGCCAGCAGGAGAA
>Ga0136644_10003611_pt1 | contig 11589 bp, 11 predicted proteins | sample C_130820_EF_Meta_FD_94780 | JGI IMG/M metagenome (GOLD analysis project Ga0136644, IMG submission 94780) | Freshwater microbial communities from Lake Croche, Canada to study carbon cycling - C_130820_EF_MetaG (v2) (version 2) | ecosystem: Environmental > Aquatic > Freshwater > Lake | place...
AAAAGAAATAAAAAAAAAAGAATTGGCATATAAAAGTATTTATTTTGAGCAAAAAGTTTTAAAAGAGAGTGTTGGATGCCAGGATCATATCTGTTCTATTTATGGAGGATTGAATAGTATTGAATTTTTTCCAGGAGGTGCTTTTAAAGTAAATAAATTAAGTGAGAATCAAAATCTAATTAATTTATTTAAGAATAATCTTTTCCTTTATTTCACGGGCGTTCAAAGAACTTCGACGAGGATTATTGATACTTTTGTAAAAGAAATTAATAATAAAAAAAAAGATAACATTCAAAAAATAGTTGATATCGCAATAGAGGCGAAAAAAAATTTTAATCTAAAGTCTATGGATGAACTTGGTAGACTATTGCATGAAAGCTGGATAGTTAAAAAAACTCTATCAGACAAGATATCAAATAATAAAATTGACGATATTTATGAGTATGGAATTAAATCTGGAGCTCTAGGAGGCAAAGTCTTGGGTGCAGGAGGTGGAGGCTTTATATTGTTTTATGTTCCTAAAAAAAATCACAAACTATTTGAAAGTAAATTAGATAATAAGTTACATAGACTAAAATTTGATTTTGAAAAAAAGGGATCGGAAATAATTTTTAAAAAATGATTGTTAAAAAAAATAATTTTCAACATAAATTAATGTTCAATAATATTGAGCTGCAGGATTTAAAAAAAGTAAAATTTTTTTTAAATAAAGAAAATATTATTTTAACGCAATCTAAAAAAGTATTAGAATTTGAGAAAAAATGGTCTAAGTGGCTGGGCGTTAAATATAGTGTTTTTGTAAACTCAGGATCATCAGCAAATTACTTAACTATGTTATCTATAAAAATTACTTATGGGGAAAAGGGGGAGGTTATAGTGCCATCGTTAACTTGGATCTCTGATATTGTTTCAGTAATTAACAGTGGTTTTAAACCTGTTTTTGTTGATATAAATCTTGATAATCTCTGTATGGAAGAGACTCATATTTTAAAATCTTTAACTAAAAAAACAAAAGCAGTTTTTATAACGCATGCACAAGGTTTTAATGGATTATCAGAAAATTTATTAAATGTTTTAAAAAAAAGGAAAATTTTACTGATCGAAGATGTTTGCGAATCACACGGTGCAACATTTAAGGGTCGAAAATTAGGATCTTTCGGAGAAATCTCTAATTTCTCTTTTTATTATGCACATCATCTTTCAACAATAGAAGGGGGCATGATCTGCACAAATAATAAAAAAATTTATGAGACTGTTAGAATGCTAAGGTCTCATGGAATGGTTAGGGAATCAGGAAATGATATTTTTGAAAAAAAAATGATAAAAAAATACAGTGATTTATCTCCAAAGTTTATTTTTATGTATCCAGGATTCAATATGAGAAATAATGAAATTTCAGCAATTATTGGAATAAATCAATTAAAAAGATTAGATTATAATAACAGATTAAGAAGCAGAAATTTTGCATTCTTTCTAAAGAATTTAGATTCAAATATTTATAAAACTGATTTTAACTTAGAAGGAAATTCTAATTATGCATTTCCATTAATATTAAGAAAAGCCTCTTTTCAGATGAGAGATAAATTAGAGAAATTAATGATAAAAAATGGAATTGAGTTTAGAAGGGGAAATGCCGGAGGAGGCAATCAATTAAGACAACCCTATTTAAAAAAATATTTAAAAGGTATTAATTTTAATAGTTTTAAAAACGTAGAACACGTACATTTTTTTGGTTATTATATTGGAAATTATCCTTCTTTAGAAACAAAAAAAATAAATAAAATCTGTAATATTTTAAATTCTTTAGAGTAAATAAAAATTATGTCCAATATTCTGATAACAGGAGGAGCTGGTTACATTGGCTCAATGTTAGCAACAAAACTTGTATTGTTGGGTCATAAAGTAACTGTTATAGATAAGTTTTTATATTCAAAAAATTCATTAAATCATTTATTTTTTCATACAAATTTTAAATTAATAAAAAAAGATATTAGAGATAATTATTTTAATAAAAAATTTTTTAATAAATTTGAATTTATAATACCTTTGGCAGCCTTAGTGGGCGCTCCTCTGTGTGAAAAAAATAAAAAATTAGCAATTGCTATAAATTATAATGCGATTTTATCTTTAGTAAAAAAAATTCATAAAAAACAAAAAGTAATTTTTATGAATTCTAATTCTGGTTACGGGATTGGTGATAAAAATAAATTTTGTGATGAAAATTCTTTATTAAGACCAATTTCTTTATATGGAAAAACTAAAGCAGAAGCAGAAATAGAAATTTTAAAGCATAGAAACTCTGTATGTTTTAGACTAGCTACTGTTTTTGGCTACTCTTATCGAATGAGAACAGATTTATTAGTAAATAATTTTGTTTATAAAGCAGTTAAAACTAAGTCACTACAAATATTTGAACCTAATTTTAGAAGAAATTTTATTCATGTATCAGATGTTGTCGATGGCATAGCATTTGCAATTAATAATTTCTCAAAAATGAGAGGTAATATTTATAACCTAGGTCTTTCCTCTGCAAATATCACTAAGTTGCAATTAGCTAAGAAAGTTAAAAAATATATTAAAGCTTTAAAGATAAAAATTATTTATGGAGTTAAGGATCCAGATCAAAGAGATTATTTTGTTAGTAACAAGAAAATTGAGAATATAGGGTTTAAGGCAAAAACATCATTAGATACAGGTATAAACGAAATGGTCGAAGTTTTTAACAATGCTAAACTAAAGATACAAAATAATTACTAGTGTATTTTAATCTTTTTTCTTACTTCTGAAAAAATATTTTTACTATAGTAAATAAATTTAAGCTTACTTCGTTGAGCACATTGTTGGTCAATTTTTTTATCACCTATCATTAAGCTTCTCTTTATATTTACGTCCCAGTCTCTAAGTATTTCATTAATCATTGAGTTGTTAGGTTTCCTAAAAGAACTACGTCTTCTAAATCTCTTTATTTTAGCTTTAGGATGATAAGGACAGAACTTAACTTCATTTATATAAATATTATTTTTAATAAAATTATATTTTATAAATTCATGAAGTTTTATAAAGTCCTTAATCTTATAAAAGCCATGTCCTATACCTGCCTGATTAGTAATGATAAAAAGATAAAAATTATTTTGAGAGAAAAACTCTAGAGCTTTTTTAATTTTTTTTTTTAGTATAAAATCATTTATTTTATGAACATAACCCTTGTCTTCATTTATAGTTCCATCTCTATCTAAGAAAATCGCTGGTCTATAAAAATATGAGGGTATTTTTTTTTTAGCTAATAGTAGATTTTTTTTAGTTCCAATATCAAGAAAAAAGTTATCGGAATAAAACCCTTTTACTTGATGATTTCTAATTGCTTTTTCAATAATATCATCTTCTAGTGAAATATTTTTATTTTTTATATTTTTAAAAATTGTTTTATTAAAAAAATAAACTCCGCCATTCATTATTCCGGAGTTCTCTTTAAATTCTACTCTTTTTTCTTTTGTTATATATAAATTACTTAGCTTAGCATTAGATGAGTAATTAGTGTTTTTTGTAAGGGCCAAAATAATATTATTTTTATTCATTCTTACTTTTGTAAAATCATTAATATTAATATCAAATATGCTGTCACCGTTAAAAACTAAAAATTTATTTGAAATTTTATTTTTAATTAGATGCAAACAACCTCCTGTTCCTAGAGGTTTTTTTTCAATAATGCATTTTATTTTTACAAAATTTATTATTTTGTTATTAAATTTTTTATATATTTTAATTCCCTTGTAACCAGCTAGAATATAAATTTTTCTAATATTGTATTTGCAGATATTATTAATCAAGTATTCCAAGAAACTTCTATTTCCTAATTTAATTAAAGGTTTTGGATTGTTGCCAATATAAGATTTAATTCTTGATCCTTTGCCACCTGCTAATATTACAGCATCTACCTGTTTCATTATAATATTTAAGTTTTAAAAATTTAGTAAGGTTATTATTTTTTTTTATAAAAATAGTCTTCAACAATATTACAGTATATTTGACCCAAAAATATTTCTGCAACTTGAAGAAGCGCCGTATTTTTTGAAGGAATTATAATAGGAAATTTAACAAATTTTTTTATTTTACCACCATTATTTCCAGAAAAACAAAATGTGTTTAGTTTTTTTTTATTAGCTATTTTTATTGCCTCAATTAAATTCTGACTATTACCAGAAGTTGTTATTCCTATGCATATATCTCCAGATTGTCCTAATGCTTCAATCTGTCTTGAGAAAATATATTTGAAGCTAAAATCATTTCCTATAGCTGTTAGAGCTGACGTGTCTGTAGTTAATGCTAGTCCTGGCAGGGCTTTTCTGTTTTTATTAAAACGAACAGTTAATTCTGTAGCAAGATGTTGAGCATCCGAAGCACTACCACCATTACCAAAAAATATTATTTTTTTTTTATTTTTTATTGCTTTTATAGATTTAAAGCAAAGTTCATTAAAATTTTTATTTTTTTGTAATAGGAAAACATTCAGAATATTTGTTAATTCATTTTTCTGGTTATTTAGAAGATTTTTAATATTTTTATTTTTTATCATGTTTATCTATTATAAAAAAATGATCGATTATTAAAAGAATAATTACCAGCATAAAGTTAATGTAAGTGATATATTTCTGAGAATCTAACGAAAAGGAGAGATGGCCGAGTGGTTGAAGGCGCCCGCTTGGAAAGCGTGTATACTGTTAAAGGTATCAAGGGTTCGAATCCCTTTCTCTCCGCCAAGACTAAAGTAATTTAAAAAATTAACTTTTAATATATTTCAAAATAAATTCTCTATTGTGTGGATCGCTAAACTTCCATAGTTGCGAGTCTAAATAAAAATGTAACATTTGCCCAATGATTGGAATAATTATTAAAAAATTTAAAATTTCATTTGTACTTTTTCCAGCCAGAGAAAGAACAGACATTAATAATGAATAAATTATAATTATTACTAGGTATTTTGACATTGGAATTTGTATCAAACGATCCATAGTTCTTCCTTGATAAACTTTGAATGTTAAAAATAAATATTGAGTATAATGCATAGTAACTCCCATAATTATTGCGTGAACTGGATTATCAACAAAGCAGATTGGATAAAAAATAATCAATCCTGTAATAAACGGGAAAATTCCATTCGAAAATTTAAATTTGATTAAATGTATTAAAAAAATTATGAGAATTGATACTATAATTATTACATTTAAAAACATTAATTGATCTTGAGAAATTAATGGTAAATAAAATCTACAAAAACCTGTTACAAAGAATAAAAAATTGTAAATATAAATAAAAATTTCATTAAACTTCAACTCTAGGGGGTTACTTATATATAATTTGCATACCCCATAACTCTGTCTAGTCACGTGATATACATTGCAAGCAAAAAAAATTAGGAGAAAAATTGACTTATAAAAAACAAAACTAATTAATGATAATAAAGCTATTATAATAGGGATTGTTATTAAACTAACTCTATTATTTTTAATATAATTCAAATTAGTTTTATTAATAAAAAATGGCCATGTTGAACCAAAATGAGTTTCAGCTAAAATCACTATTGTAAAAAAAATTAAAAAAATTTCTAATTCCGGCTTTACTGATAATATTAAAAAATATATTAGTGGAAATATTAAAGGAAATTTTACTAATATAAATTCAAGATTTAAATAATTTTTCATTTTTTTTTACCAATAACTACAAAAAGTCCACCATCTGATCCTAAGTTGCCAAACAACATAAAAATTTGCGAAAAGAACCGTGTCAATTTTGAGCCTTTTAAAGTTTGTTCAAATAAATGTTGATTACCAGAATTTTGCCAACAACATGAAGGTATTGAATTTATAAATTCAATATTATTATTTTCAAACCAAATTAAAACTTCATCCAAAGTATGTAAACTCTCTTTAGGATGTTCATATTGATCTCTTATCCATGCTTTTGTTTGTTGACTGTTTCCTTTTTTAAATCTTCTTATTGATGGATCTAGAATTTTTAAAATAAAATTTCCTAAAATTTTATACAAAAATTTTCTAAAAATTGTTCTTAGTCTTCCGTATTTATTATACATGCCTACTAGTATATAGCCTTCTTTTTTTAAATATTTAGAAATAATTTTAAAAGCTAAACTTGGATTTTTTGTATGATGAAGAACACCATTGGTCCAAATAAAATCAAAAACTTCATACTTAAAAACATCATCAAAGATATCAGCATTCACAAATAGAATGTTTTCAATGTTATTTCTTTTAGAGAAATCAAAGCCTAATTTTATTGATTCTAAAGTAGGATCTAAAGCAAAAACTTTGTTATTATTACCAATTGCAAAATACAAAGATGATTGCCCGGTACCACAACCAACTTCTAAAATTTTTTTATTAAAACCAATATACTTTTTAAATTCACGTGTTAGGTAGTTTTTTTCACCTTTATCAAGAATTGTAAGTTTATCATCTGATTCAGTGTAATTTGGAAATGGAGCCTCAGAATAAAATTCAATATTCTTTTTTGCTGCGGCATCGCTTATATCAAAACTTATAATCCCATTTGTTATAGTATATTTTTTATTAAAGATATTTAACATTAATAATTTTATAATTCTAAAATAATTTTCTTATTAAGTTTTAGCGTAAGTTTAATTATCTAATCTAATTCGTATTTGTTATTGTATTGTTCATATAAATTATTATTTTGATCAATTTTATACAATATAAAATTGTTACATACCAAAACGTCTAATTCAGTTCCCATAAAGCAATTAAAAGCGTCTTTTACAGAACAAACAATCGGTTCTCCTCTTATATTAAATGAAGTGTTAACTAAAACAGGGCAATTGGTAATTTTTTCAAATTCCGTTATTAATTTATAAAATTTTAGATTAGTTTCTTTATGAACTGTTTGAATTCTAGCAGAATAATCAACATGTGTAACAGAAGGTATATTAGATCTTTTGATATTTAATTTATCTATACCAAATAAATTCTTTTGTTCGTTTGTCATTTGAAGCTGTTTTGATTTTTTAACATCAGCTACTAATAGCATATAAGGACTTTCACAATTTATATCAAACCACTCTGATACTTTTTCAATTAAAACAGCAGGGGCAAAAGGACGGAAACTTTCCCTATATTTAACTTTTAAATTCAAATTTTTTTGCATCTTCTCAGATCTTGGGTCTGCAATAATTGATCTATTGCCTAAAGATCTTGGACCAAATTCCATTCTACCTTGAAACCAGCCAACAATTTTTTCTTCGGATAATGCTTTAGCTGTATTCGCTATAATTTGTTCTAAATTTAACTTTTTATAAAAAGCTCCACAATTTTTAAGTTCACTCTCAACCTGGTCGTCTGAAAATTGAGGCCCTAAATATGCTCCTTGCATTGAGTCAATGTTTGAAATGTTCCGTTTATTATTTAATTCTTGAAAATAAAATACTTGCGCTGCCCCGAGTGCACCACCAGCATCACCAGAAGCTGGCTGTATCCAAATATTTTTAAAAAAACCTTGTTTTAAAATTTTACCATTTGCAACGCAGTTTAAAGCAACACCACCAGCTAAGCATAAATTTGGTATATTAAATTCTTTAAATAAAAATTTTGTAATTTTTAAAACAACTTCTTCTGTTACAGCTTGAATTGAAGCTGCAATATCCATATGTATTTGTAAGAGTTTATCTTCTGGTTCACGTTTTTTTATGCTAAAAATTTTTGCAAACTTATCATTAGTCATAGTAAGACCTGTTGCGTAATTGAAATAATTCATATTTAATTTGAAAGAACCATCTTCTTTAAGGTCGATTAATTTATCTAAAATTATATTTTTAAAAATAGGCTGTCCATAAGGCGCAAGCCCCATAACTTTATATTCTCCTCCATTTACTTTAAATCCTAAAAAATAAGTAAAGGCTGAATACAAAAGACCCAACGAGTGAGGAAAGTGTAGTTCTTTTAAAATATCAATTTTATTATTTTTTCCTATTGATATAGTCGTTGTTGCCCACTCACCAACCCCGTCTAATGTTAAAATAATTGCCTCCTGATAAGGACTAGAAAAAAAACAACTAGCCGCATGACTTAGGTGATGTTCTGAAAAATTTATTTTTTTTATGTCATTAAAGTTATTGTCAATTTTTTTTAGTTCTTCAAAAATTAATTTTTTTTGAAATAATTTTTCATTAAGCCATAACGGCATAGATTTACAGAATGATATAAAACCTCGTGGTGCAAAACCTACATAAGTTTCAATCAATCGCTCAAATTTTAAAAAAGGTTTTTCATAAAATACAATATAATCAATTTCACTTAATTTTAAATTAGCCTCTTTTAGAATATAATTGATTGCATTTATTGGAAAATTTGCGTCGTGCTTTTTTCTTGTAAATCTTTCCTCTTGAGCAGCTGCAATAATTTTATCATTAATAACAATAGCTGCAGCGCTATCGTGATAGAATGCTGAAATTCCAAGTACTGAAGTCACTTGATATTAAAATATTGTATAAATAAATGGAGCAACAGCAGTACCTTGAGATAAGACTATCAAAATACCAAATAAAATTAGAATTATAAAAATAGGTAATAACCAATATTTTTTTCTAACTTTTATAAAGTCCCAAAATTCTTTAAAAAGATCAATCATCAAAACTGCTTATTCATAGTTTGTAGCTTATCTTTTCTATAAATCCAATACGATTTCTTTTTTTTTAAACCCATAGTATCTTTATTTAAAATTTTAAGCAGTATTCCTATAGGGGTAATAACAAAAAAAAAAATGATAAATAATATAATTGGAGAAAAAACTTTCCCTAATGTAGTACCAAGTTTGACCCATTGTTTATTTAAAAAAGAAAAATAGTTTGGTTTGTAAATAGTTATTATGAAAACTAGAACGCTTAAAGCAATAAAAAAAATCTTTATTTTTTGAAGAGAGGTAGGTGTGTAAATTCCTATTAAAAAAAAAAAAGAACTAAAGAGTATACCAAAAATAATATTATTTTTTTTTTCTATATTTTTATTCATATGATTATTATTATTTATATGTACATTTAAAAATATTATTATAATAAAGTTTGAGCAATCTTAATTTAAATTGTTAATGTATGAAAATTGTTTTTAAAATTTTAATTATTAGTGTACTAACTTTATCATTATATACATTAATTTTTTTAACAATATATGTATTTTCTGCATATTTTTTTACTCTAAATAAAGTAATAGACCTTCCAATATTTAGAAATTTTCAGCAAAATTTTTATGAAAAGATAGGTTATAGAACTATTTGGCAGACTAAAAAGGACTGCGTGGATTTTGATGCAGATTTAATTTATGTCCCAAAAATTAATTTTGAATGTAAGTTTAATAATGTTGAATTCCAGACAACATTAAATTTTAATAATGAAGGCAGAAAAAGTGAATTTAGAGAAAAGGCAAAAAGTCTTTCTTCAAAGGGAATTGCGGTAGTAGGAGACTCTGTTGCAATGGGTTATGGAGTTAATGACAATGAAGTATTTTCGGCAGTTTTGGAAAAAAAAATTAAAAGACCAGTATATAATTTAGCAGTTTCTTCTTATGCAACTGCAAGAGAATTAAAAAGATTAGAAAAATCTAATTTAATAAGTAAAGTTGATACAGTAATTATTTTTTATGCTGATAATGATCTTGATGAAAATATAGCACACAATAATCAGAAAAAAAGTGAAAATAATAAATTAATATTTGATAAAATTATTAATGAAAGAGTTGATAATTTTAAACAAATTAAAAAAATGATTCGTTATAGTCTTCAAATCCCTCTTCAGGAACTCAGACAAAAAACAATTTATTTCCAGTGGCAAGATCATGAAAGGGAGTTGATGAATGTAATAAAAGATTTTCCATTTATTCATCAAAAAAATATATATATAGTTATTACTCCTGGCGCATTATGGAGAAGAAATTATTATAAAGATTACAATCCTCAAAAATATAAAAACTACAAGAATTTAGATTTTATATATATTCAAAAAGAAAAATATCATTACTTCTTAATTGATGGGCATCCAAACAAAATAGGTCACGAAAAAATAGCTGAAGTTTTATATAACAAACTTAAAGCTTCTAAATGAATTTATTTCTATAATTTATTTTGATTCAATTTTATAAAATTCTTTTAATAAATTTATAACTCTTTGATCAGTAGTCATCGTAGGATTAATTTTATTTGTAGTATAAGCAACCCCCACACCCAATATTGGATCAGCAAAGCCTAAAGATCCTCCCCAACCATTATGACCAAAAGATTCTTTATTCTTACCAAATAACCATCCACTGCGAAGTATTAAGCCAACTTCTGACCATCTAATTGGCAACATTAAACTTTCATCAATTCTATTAACACTCTCAGCTAGGCAGCTTTTAATTGATGATTTTGATAATAAAATATTTTTTTCTGATATTAGATCGTTTACAAAAATATCATAAATTTTAGCAATAGATCTTGCATTCCCATGACCGTTCATTGAAGGAATTTCAGCAGTTTGCCAATTTTCACTATTATAAAAATTTATTTCATGTTCAGGATTATTAAATGCAGTATATGTAGCAGAAGTTTTGCTTTTTATCTTGTTCGCGTAGAGCAAAGCAATATTTGATAGTTGAGTTTTAGGAGTTCCAATAAAAAAATCTAATCCTAGTTTTTTAGATAATAATTCAGAAACTAATTCTCCTGAACTTTTTTTTGTTGTCTTTTTTATAATTTCACCGATTAAAAATCCATGTGTTTTTGCATGATAATAAGTTCTTTGGCCAGATGGATGATCCGGCTCCTGATTTTCTAAAATAGCTATTATTTTATTCCAATCTAAAAGATCTTGCTGTGTAATCTTTTCTTTAAATCTATAAAGACCAGATTGATGAGATAGAATATGTTTTAACTTGATTTCTCTTTTGTTACTTTTCTTAAAAGCCTCCCAATAATAAGAAACGGGTTTTTCTAAATCTAAAATATTTTGATCAATTAAGATGGAAACAATAATTTCGTAAATACCCTTCGTTGCTGAAAACACATTTACAATTGTATTTTTTTCCCAGTTCTTATTATTTTTATTTTTAAAACCACCATATAGATCTATTAATGGTTTTCCTTCTTTATAGATTGCAAAAGAAGCTCCAATTTCTTCTTGTTTTAAGAAGTAGTCCTCAAATATTTTTTTAACGGGAGCATATTTTTTTTCACAATGTCCATTTATCATTTTTAAAATGATAAATTGAAAGCGAAGTTCTTATCAAGACTAAGTTTGAGATCTTGACAGAATCTAGCTGCTTCTGCTCCATCAATTATTCTATGATCATAAGATAAAGATATAGGCATCATTGCTCTTGCCATAAATTTTCCATCAATAAACACTTGTTTTATTTCTGTTTTTCCAATTCCAATTATTGCTACTTCAGGATTATTTATAATTGGCGTAAAAAAACTTCCACCAATTCCTCCCAAACTAGAAATTGTCATAGATCCTCCAAAAAATTCTTTTTTATCTATTTTGAGTTCCTTGCTTAATTTACTGACTTTTCTAAGTTCATTACTTAAAGTTAA
>Ga0136644_10003612_pt1 | contig 11587 bp, 9 predicted proteins | sample C_130820_EF_Meta_FD_94780 | JGI IMG/M metagenome (GOLD analysis project Ga0136644, IMG submission 94780) | Freshwater microbial communities from Lake Croche, Canada to study carbon cycling - C_130820_EF_MetaG (v2) (version 2) | ecosystem: Environmental > Aquatic > Freshwater > Lake | place: Lake...
CGCGATCTCCTCGAGCCGGTCGGCGGGAGGCTCCCCGGCGTAGTCGGGGTCGAGCACGACGAAATGGTCGAGCACGAGCTCGCGGTCGAGCGTGTGGATGTCGGCCGCGAGGATCTCCAGCCGCAGGCTCGTCAGCGCGCCGGTGATCCGATGGAAGATGCCGCTGGCGACGGCCTCCCGGGTGGCCACCGTGATCGCCACCGTGCCGGTGTCGGCCTGCCAGAGGCTGCCCACGAAGACGCCGTCGGCGGGCAGCCGGGCGAGCTGCGAGAGCTCGGCGAGCATCCGCTCCGGCGGCGTGTCGTGGAGGTAGGACGTCGGCAGGCGGTCCGCCAGCCGCGTGACCGCGTCGTCGGCCGCGCACGCCGCGAGCAGTTCGGCGAGCCGGCGGCGGTGCCGCTCCGCCGCCACCGACGGACTCTCGCCGTCGAGCGTGCCGAGCGTGCAGAAATACAGCTCGCCGAGCAGGTCGGCCTTCCAGCGGGTCCACGTGCCGGGCCCGACGGCGGACACGTCGGCCGCCGTCAGCACGGCGAGCATCCGCAGCACCTCCGGCGACCCGACGTCGCGGGCGAACCGGGCCACGAGGCTCTCGTCGCCGGTGTCGCGCCGGAAGGCCTGGTGGGCCATGACGAGGTGCCTGAGCACGAGAAACTCGACGATCTCCGCCTCGTCGCCCGGCAGCTCGAGCCGGGCCGCGACGTCGCGGGCCATGCGGGCGCCCACCTCGCTGTGGTCCTCGACGAAGCCCTTGCCGAGGTCGTGGATCAGGAGCGCGAGGAGCACCGTCCGCTTGCGGTTGAGCCCGCGCCAGGCGTCGCCGAGCCAGCCTTCGTCCTGCGCGAGGTCGGCCGCCCGCTCGACCGCCACGATGCAGTGCTCGTCGACGGTGTACTTGTGGTAGTTGTTGAACTGCAGCAGGTGGCGGGCGTGGGCGAACTCGGGCACGAGGATCTCGAGCGCCCCCACCTCGTGCAGCCGCCGCAGCGCGATGCCCAGCCGCGACGGCCGGTCGAAGAGCGCGAGAAACCGGCCGCGGGCGGCGGCGTCGGCCACGCGGGGCAGGGCGGGCACGCCGCGGCGCACCGCCGCCCACGTCGCCGGCTCGATCGGCATGTCGTAGATCGACGCCAGCTCCACGAGCCGGACGACGGCGCCGAGGTCGCCCGCGACGGCGTCGATGCTCGCCGGCACGGCCGCCACCTCCGCCGGGCCGACGCGGAACATGCCGTCGACGCGGTGGCCGAGCGTGGCGGAGATCGCCGACCGCAGGGCGTGGGGCCGGTCGATGCCCGCCACGAGCGCCTCGACCACGTTGGCCACGCCGCGGGTGTGGCCGAAGTAGTCGCGCATGAACCGTTCGACGCCGAGGAGCCCCCCCTCCGGACCGATGCCGCGGTCGCCGGCCACCCGCACCTGCTGGTCGCGGGTGAGCTCGTCGGCGGCCTTGCCCGTGGCGAGGTGCAGGTCGTTGCGCAGCCTGACGAGAAACTCGGCGGCGTCGCGGAGCGTGTCGGCGTCCTGCCGCGACAGGCCGCCGACCAGCGCCAGCCGGTCGAAGGCGGACTCCCCCCAGAGCACGATGCCCAGCCAGCGCACAAGCTGCACGTCGCGCAGGCCGCCCGGCGAGCGCTTGACGTTCGGCTCGAGCAGCGACACCGTCTCGCCGTACTTCATCGCCTCCTCGCGGCGGGCGCTGACGAGCGCCCGGGCGTACCGGCGGGGCGACCGCCGCAGGAGCGACCGCAGCCGGGCCGAGAGCCGGGCGAGAATCTCGGCGTTGCCCGCCAGCGGACGGCACTCGAGCAGCGAGCTCATGATCGTGGCGTCGGCTGCGGCGAGCCGGCAGGCGTCGCCGATCGTCCGCACGCTCTGGCCCACCTGGGCGCCGGCGTCGAAGAGGTCCTGCAGCAGCCGCGACGCGGCGGCCGCCACCGCGGCGGCCGCCGGCGGGTCGTGCAGGAGCATGAGGTCGATGTCGGAATGGGGCGCCATCTCGCGCCGGCCGTAGCCGCCGTGCGCGACGAGCACGGCGTGCCGCCGCAGGGCCTCGGCCTGCGCGGGGGGCGCGTCGTCGACGAGCGCGTTCCAGAGTCCCTCGACGACGCCGTCGCAGAGGTCGGTGGCCAGTCCGCAGGTCTGGAGGCCGGGCGCCCCGGCGGCGTGCTGCGCGGCGAACCGCGCCCGCATCGCGGCCAGTTCCGTCGCCGCGCGGGTCACGGCCGGGCGAAAGGTCGTCGCCGGCGGGACCGATGCGCCGCTGCCGGGACCGCCGCTCATGGGGCCGGATGCCAGGGGTCGTCCGCCACCCCGTCCTGCCGGTTGGCCACGCGGGCGAGCACGAAGAGCAGGTCCCCGAGGCGGTTGAGGTATTCGATCGCGTTGGCCGGGATCGTGGTCTCCAGCCGGCCGGCCAGCGTCACCACCCGCCGCTCGGCCCGCCGGCAGACCGTGCGGGCCACGTGCATGGTGGCGGCCAGCGGCGTGCCGGTGGGCAGGATGAAGCAGGTGAGGGGCTCGAGCGCGGCCTCGTGCCGGTCGATCTCCCGTTCCAGGAACTCGACATGCCCCGTGGTGATCCGCTCCTCGACCGCCCCGGGCGTGGCGAGCTGGGCGCCGAGGTCGAACAGCTCGCACTGGATCCGCCGCAGCAACGGATCGAACCCGTCGGCGCCGGGGAGCGTGCGCACCAGGCCCAGATGGCTGTTGAGCTCGTCCACGGTGCCGAAGGCCTCGATGCGGGCGTGGTCCTTCGTCACCCGGGGCCCGCCGAAAAGCCCGGTTTGCCCCGCGTCGCCGGTCTTGGTGTAGATCTTCATGATGCCTTCAACGGCTCCGGGGCCGACCACGCTCGCCCCCCGCGCGGACGCTCCGCCGGGCGATTGGCATATACTGCGGTCCATGAGCAAAACCTTCAATCGTCGACGGCGGCGAATCGGCGCCGCGATCGGTATGGTCGCGGTGCTCGTCACCGCCTGGGGCTCCTGTGCGGCGGCCGCCGCCGCGGAGGAATCCGGTCAGCCGGGCGGCCAGTCGGCGCTCGAGCGGCGCTTCCTCGCGGCCCCGGTGCAGGTCACGGCCGGCATGCCGCGGGCGGGCGAGGGCTATTTCGCCCCCGACATGCGGCGCATCTGCTACCAGGGGGTTCCGGAGGGCTACCCCTTCTATCAGATCTTCCTGAAGGCCTTCGACGCCAAGACGCTGCGGCCGACGCCGTCGGTCCGCGTCAGCCCCGGCAGGGGCCGCACGACCTGTAGCTGGTTCTCGCCCGACGGCAAACGGCTCCTCTTCGCCTCCAGCCACCTCGACCCGGCGATCGATGCCACCGAGAAGGCCGCCCGCGATCAGGCCGAGGAGGACCGGCGGACCGGCCGGCGCCGGCGCTACCAGTGGGACTTCGACCCCCACATGGACATCTTCGTCGCCGCGCTCGATCCCGCGCCGGGGCAGGAGATCGCGCTCACGCGGCTCACCTCCACGCCGGGCTACGACGCCGAGTGCTCCTTCTCCCCGGACGGCCGGCAGATCCTCTTCGTCAGCGACCGCGACGGCGACCCCGACATCTACGTCATGGACGCCGACGGCGGGAACGTCCGCCAGCTCACCGACGCGCCAGGCTACGACGGCGGGCCGTTCTTCTCCCCCGACGGCCGCTGGATCGCCTACCGCACCGACCGCGTCGAGAAGGACATGCTGCAGATCCACGTGATGCGGGCCGACGGCTCGGGAGACGTGGCCGTGACCGCGGGCAACGGCGTGCGCTGGGCGCCCTACTGGCACCCCACGAAGCCCTGGCTCATCTGGACGGGGGCCGACCATTCCGACCCCGCAAAGCGGCCCAACTACGATCTCTGGATCGCCCGCCATGCGGCGGGCGACGGGGCGGACGGCCCCTTCCGCACGGGCCCGCCGCTGCGGATCACCGACCACGAGGGGGCCGACGTGCTCCCGGTGTTCTCGCCCGACGGCGCGCTGCTCATGTGGACCGCCAGCCGCGACGGCGACGGGGGAGGGCGGGCCGCCTCGAGCCAGCTCTGGGTCAGCCGCGTGGCCACCGACGCCGTCGAGGCCGCATTGCCCGCGGTGCCGCCGGCGAACTGAACTCGCTCCGGGCCGACGGAGCGTCCCCTGCCGCACCGCTCGCCGCCGCACCGCCCCCACCCCCACGTTCCCTCGCGGAGCCTCCGACCGTGAACCGATCCCCGCAGACCGTCCCGCCCGCCACGCCGCCCGCCCCGGGAGGGAGCGTGGCCATGATCGGCGGCGGCCAGATGGCGCTCGCGCTCGCCGAGGGCTTCCACCGGGCGGGGCTGCTCGCGCCGGCCGACATCACCGTCTACGATCCGCACCCTCCGGCCCTCGAGCGGCTCGCTGCCCGCGTGCCCGGCATCCGCGTGGCTGGGAGCCCGCGGGACGCCGCCGCCGCGGCGCCGCTCGTGATCCTCGCGGTCAAGCCGCAGCAGGCGGCCGCCGCGTGCCGCGAGTTCGCCCCGGGACTCGGCCCCGAGTCGGTGATCGTGTCGATCGTGGCCGGGCTCGCGACGGCCACGATCGGCGAATGGACCGGCGTGCCGCGGGTGGTGCGGGTGATGCCCAACACGCCCTGCCTCGTGGGCCGCGGCGCGTCGGTGGTTTCGAGCACGCCCGGCGTGCCCGCCGCGACCCTCGGCCGCGTGCGGGCGCTTTTGGCCGCGGTGGGCAGCGTCCACGAGGTCGATGAGCCGCTGCTCGACGCGGTGACCGGGCTGTCCGGCTCCGGGCCGGGATTCGTCGCCCTGCTGGTGGAGGCGCTCGCCGACGGCGGCGTGAAGGCGGGCCTGCCGCGGGCGCTCGCGCTCGCGCTGGCCACGGAGACGCTCGCGGGCACCGCGGCGCTCCTCGAGCAGACGGGCGAGCATCCCGCGCAGATCAAGGATCGCGTCTCGAGCCCCGGTGGCACGACGATCGCCGGGCTGGCGGTGCTCGAGCAGCGGGGCGTGCGGGGCGCCCTGATCGACGCCGTCGTGGCCGCCGCCGCGCGGGCCCGCGAACTCGGCCGCCCCGCCACGTAGCCGCCCCGCCACGCAGCCGCGCGATCGCGGCGGCCCGCGACCGGCCGCGCCGCACGACGCCGATCGACCGACAGCCCGTCTTCCCCCCGCGCACGAATCCCGAGGACGCGATCGCGATGACCACCGGTGGACCGCACGACTGCGTCCTGCTCAACGCCTGCGGCGCCGCCTACGATGTCGCGGCCGGGGCGACCCGGTATGTGCCGGGCGCGACGTTCAGCCCCGACGTGCCCTACCTGCGGCCGCCGGGGGTGGCCTGCAACGGCCCCGGGCTCATCAACGCCGCCACGGTGGGGCAGTGTCCCTTCGGCATCGTCGTGGCGTTCCGTGGCACGATCGCGCCCACCGAAACCGACCCCGACAGCTGGATGGACTGGCTCTACGACTTCTTCGCCGTCCCCTACACGAGCGACAGCGGCCCCTTCCGCCTTCCGGGCCAGGTGCACCGTGGGTTTTTCGACGCCACGACGTCGATCGTGGAGCAGGTGCACGCGCTGATCGTCGAGCTGGCGCCCGGCCCCGACAATCCCGTGTTCATCACGGGCCACAGCAAGGGAGGCCCGATGGCGACGATCGCCGCGCTGATCCTCACGCAGAACATGGGTGTGCCCGGCGTCGAGCCGGTGGTGACGTTCGCGTCGCCGCGGCCCGGCGACCCGGCGTTTCGCCGGGGCTTCGACGCCAGCCTGCGGCAGATCCGCTACGAGAACTACGGCGACATCGTGCCGCTCGTGCCCCCGTCGCTGACCTGGTTCGAGAAGCTCGTCAGCGGGCTGATCGGCGGCTCGCACGTCGCCCGTCGGCTCCACGACCTGCTGCTGCGGGCCCGGGATTGGAACTACGTGCCGGTCGGCGAGAAGCTCTTCATCACCCGCCACGGCACGGTGACGCCGGGCGAGCCCGACATGCTGCAGGAACTCGCCATCGTCGCCGAGGTGACGGAGGATCTCTTCTCCGGCAACTTCGCGTCGTTCGCGCGGGCACACTCCCTCGCCCCCGGCGGCGGCTACAACCGGGGCGCCTGCGGGCCTGCGTCGTCCGGGCTTTCTGCGGCTACTTTTTCTTCTTCTTGACCGACTTCTTCGCGGCCTTCTTCACGGCTTTCACAGCGGCCTTCTTCGACGCCGCGGGCCGCGGCTTCCCGGCCGTCTTCTTGGCGGCCTTGCGACCGCCCGCCTTCGCACCGCCGAAGATGTGCTCCCATCCGGAGGCGTATTGACCGTTGCTTCCCACGCGAATGACCGACATGCGAACACCTCGTTTGCTGCTGAACATGAACCGCACCGTGCAGTACCGTAGCGTAACGGAACGTGCGGTGCCGTAGGGGACGCACGGGGGTGATCACGCCGGCGCACAACCTCCGACGAGCGAACGCCGGCGGTGCACGGCCGACCGCGAACACCCGACCGACGCATCATCGGCGACGACGCGGGGACTCCCGCGGCGCCATCACCGCCATCTGCCCAGGGTTTCGTAGCGGGAGCCGGTGTCCGCTGTCAAGCGCGCCGCGGCGGCGGCAGGGGCATGGTCGCGGCGTCGGCGGCCTCGCCGCGCGGCACGATCGCGAGCCGCACGCCGCCGAGCGCCGCGGGCAACGGCATGCGGCCGGCCGGAGCGCCGGCCGGGGACGCCGCCGCGGCGGTCCCGGGGTCGATGGTGACGAGAACGAGGTCGTTCCGATCGCCGAGCAACGCCGTGACATCGCACGTCCAGCGGACGCTCCCGGCCGCGACCGGCGCGAGCCCGTGGCCGTTGACCGCTGGCGACGACGACACCGCCGGACGCTCGATGACGAGGAACACCCGATCCCCGTCGACGAGGCCCGCAGGCCGGCCGAACCGGCGCCGCCAGGCGTGCCCGGCGTCAGCGTCGCTGTCCCAGGCGTTGCCGAGTTGGATCGTGTGGGCCGACATGCGACACCGGTGGCTGGGGGACGGCCGGGGACGACACCGGCTCCGCGGCCCGGAGGTCGCGGGACGTCACGCGACCGTTATACTGGGGAACTTGTCGGCACAGGTGCCGGTTTCGCGGCGGCGTCGCGACGCCGGGCCCGTGCTTCACCCACCCCCACACGTGCCGGCGACGATCGCGTGCCGGCAGCCAAGGAGCCACGACCATGGGCAAGGCCCTCGAGTTCACCGACGACAACTTCCAGGAGCAGGTCCTCGATGCGCCGGTGCCGGTGCTCGTCGACTTCTGGGCCCCGTGGTGCGGACCGTGCCGGATGATCGGCCCCACGATCGAGGAACTCTCCGCCGAGAACGAGGGCACGTTCCGCGTCGGCAAGGTGAACGTCGACGAGAACAACCGGCTCGCGATGGCCTACAACGTCGCGAGCATCCCCACGATCATGATCTTCCAAGGCGGCCGGCTCGTGGAGCAGTTCATGGGCGTGCAGCCCAAGGCGAAGCTCCAACAGGCCCTCGACGAGGCCAAGGGCGCCTGAGCCGGGCCGGGGGCAGGTGACGCGGAACCGGGTGACGCGAAACCGGGTGACGCAGAACCGAGTGACACCGCAGCCGGACGAGCCGGTCACGCCGGGCTGGTGCAGAGCACCGCGGCCTCGGTGGCGGTGCCCGCTGAGGTGACGGTGCCCGCTGAGGTGACGGTGCCCGCTGAGGTGACGGTGCCTGCTGAGGTGACGGTGCCTGCTGAGGTGACGGTGCCGGCCGTCGTGACCGTGGCTGCCGTCGCCGCGAGCGGGCCGGCGGCCCGCTCGTCGGGTACGGTCCGCACGCGGGGCAGCTGCGCCAGCCGCAGCCGCTCGAGCACCCGCTCGTCGACGTACCCCGAGAGTTCATCGCGGAGCGCCGGCTCGCGGAGCTTTTCCACGGCCTTGGCCTCGATCTGCCGCACCCGTTCCCGGGTCACGTCGAAGAGCGTTCCCACCTCCTCGAGGGTGTAGCTGTAGCCGTCGACGAGGCCGAACCGCAGGCGGATGATTTCCCGCTCGCGGTAGGAAAGGCCGTCGAGGGCCCGGGTGATGAGCGTGCCGAGCGTCTCCTGGTTCACCGCCCGGAGCGGATCCTCCTCGCGATGGTCGCGGATGAACTCGCCCACCGCCCCGTCCTGGGTGTCGCCCACGGGCTGGTCGAGCGAGACCGGCTGCCGCGACATCCGCCACACGCACCCGGCCTCCTCCACCGAGAGTCCGGTCAGTTCCGCCACCTCCTCGATCGTCGGCTCGCGGCCGTGTCGCTGCACGAACAGCCGGGTGGCGTTCCGCAGCTTGGTCATCGTGTCCACCATGTGCACGGGCACGCGGATGGTGCGGCTCTGATCGGCGATCGCGCGGGTGATCGCCTGCCGGATCCACCACGTCGCGTAGGTGGAAAACTTGAAGCCACGGGCGTGCTCGAACTTGTCGACGGCCCGCATCAGGCCGGAATTGCCCTCCTGGATGAGGTCGAGGAAGGAGAGGCCGCGGTGCCGGTAGCGCTTGGCGATCGAGACGACGAGCCGCAGGTTGCCGGCGGCGAGCTCCCGCTTGGCGGACTCGTAGCGACGTTGCAGATCCTCGAGCAGGACGAGCCGGCGGTCGAGGGTGCGACGGCTTTCGCGGGTGCCCAGAAGCAGCCGACGGTGCTCGCGGAGCAGCCGCTCGCGTTCGGAGGCGGTCGCGTCGGCGGCCCGTCCCCGCAGGTCGCACACCTGGTCGCCGATGGACCGCAACTGCTTGAGCAGCGGCGTCAGCCGCTGGATCCGCAGGTGCATCTCCTCCACCAACCGCACGGCTTTGTTCCGCTGGCGCACGAGCCTGCGCCAGGCTTCCTGCCGCCGCGACAGCGGGATGCTGCGGGAGGTGGCGATGCGGAAGAGTCGCGACTTCTCCTGCTCGATCAGCCGCAGCGTGGCGAGGTTCGGCCCGAGACGGCGGAGGAAACGGGCCTTCTCCTGGGTGTTGGTGACGGCCACCTCGATCGTGCGATCGAGCCGCAGCGTGCCGGCCCTGATCCGCTCGAGCAGGCCCACGGCGCCCGCGAGGATGAAGTCGTTGGCGAGCATGGCGTGGCGGAACTTCCGCCGCCAGCATTCGATCTCCCGTGCGCTCGACACCTCGGAGGCCCGCGTGAGCAGCGGGTTGCCCCCCATCTGCAGCAGATAGAGCCGGACCGGATCGTCGATGTGGGCCGAAGACCGGCGCGATCGGGCCGCCGCGGCCGGGGGAGAGGCCGGGAAAGAGGACGGGGGAGTGGCACGACGCATGGGTGTTCCTCGGGGAGGGCGCGGTGGCAGCGTGCGACGGACCGACCGCGGGCCGGCCCGCCGTCAGCCGACGACGCCTTTCCCAGAAGCACATCCCGGGCCGGATCGTCGCGTTCACCCAAGGAGCGGGGGAAGGGTGGGCTTCAACGCGGCGAAACCGCGGTTTTTTCCCGCGGGGCCGCAAGGTTCGCCTGACCGGGCGCGTCGCCCCCCGGCGACACGTCCGCGGCGGCGCGCCTCCGGAAGGGAACGCCGGCGCGGCGTCGCTCCGGGCAAGCGGCGCCGGTTCGGCGGCCACGCCTCGGCGGCCCGCCGACGGCTGCCGATATACTCCCAGGGAGCGGCGTCCCGGGGGGCGACGGGGGCCGGTCATGGCGGATGCGGACGGGGCGTCCGCCCGTTGCGGCGGCCCGCGTGGCGGCCTCCGCGACCCCGTCGAGAATCGGCGGCATCGGCGGGCAGAGACCCGGCGGCTCGAAACGCGGGACAGTGACGCATGAACATCGTGCTGTTGGCGGTGATCGGCCTGGTGCTCCTCGCGGGCCTGGTCGGCGTGATCGTCGGCAACCGCGGCTGGAGCTGGGGCACGGTCGTCGCGGCGGTGCTGCTGTTGATGGCAGCCACCGGCTACCTCTACCTGGCCGCCCGGCTGGCCGAGCGCGAGCGGTCGTGGCGGGCGAAGGTTTCCCGCAACGAGGCGGAAATCGCCCGCATCCGTGACGGTGCCGGGGGCAAGGCGTCGCTCACGGCGCTCCGCACGCAGCGGTCGCGGTGGACGCGAGCCCTGGAGTTCGTGGACACCTGGCATGGCCGATCGTGGAAGGCGCCGCGATTCTCGCCTCCCCGGGGAGGCAAGCCCGGCGCGATCTCGATGGAGATGCCCACCGAGGAGAGCGACGTCGTGCCCCTCAACAAGGGCGCCGAGGTGGCGGTGTTCGACGGTGCGAACATCGAGAACCAGGGGCGGTTTCTCGGCATCTTCCGCGTGCAGGACGCCGTCGCCAACAAGGGCGCCGCCGACTGCCTGGTGACCGTGGTGCCGGCCGACGCGCCGTCGCCGCCGACGAAGGCCGAGACCGACCTGTGGGCGCGTGACTACGAGGACGTCGTCGTGTACGAAAGCCTGCCGGTCGACCGCTGGCTCGCCTTCCACCGCATCATCGACGACGCCGGCGGCGCCGGGGCCGCGGCCGACACCGCCCGGTGGATGCCCCAGCCCCGCAAGCTGGCCGCCGACGACGCGCTCCGCACCCTCGAGCGGCAGATGGCCGCGTTCGAGCGGCACGACGCGGAGATCGCCGAGGATGAGTGGCCCGAGATCGCGGCCCAACTCAAGGCGGGCACGATCACGCCCGGGAGCCACTGGGCGACGCTCGAGTTCACCGAAAACGTGAAGTTCACCAGGAAAGGGGGCAAGGGCGGCTTCGCCCTCGACGGGGAAGCGGCGGCCGCGGCGCCGGCCGAGGCGGCGGCGCCCGGCGACGACGACGACGGCGCGCCCATCGGCGCGCCGGGCGAGATGGTCGAGCCCGGGGCGATGCTCGAGCCGGGAGCGATGATCGAGCCCGGCGACGAAGCCGAGGCCGAGGGGGAGGCCGGCGATCCGGGCCGTGACGCGACGATCGCATCTCCGGCGGGCGTGATCACGAAGCGGTTCAAGGACAAGCGATTCGAGAAGGGGAGCGAGGCGGAGTTCGATCTGCAGACGGCGCTCGAACTGCAGGACGACCGGCAATGGGGCCGGATCAAACGGGTGCGTTACCGACGGCCGCTGAGCGATCCGTTCACGGCCCTGCGCGGCGGGGAGTTCAAGGCCGCCGACGGCAAGACGCTCGAGTCCGAGGGGCTGTACGCGATCCGCCAGAGCCTCCTCGACGAGATCGCGGCCATCGAGCAGGGCACGATCCGCGTGCAGCGGGCCCGCGACAACGTCGACGCGCAGTCGGCGGCCACGGCCGAGGAGAAGACCCAGCTGGGCGGGGAACTCGAGTCGTGGAAGCGTGACGCCGGCGCCGCCGAAGACTTCGCCAGGGCCTGCGACGACCGGCTGCGTGCCGCGACCCTCCAGCTCGCGGCCGTCGAAACCGCGATCGTCCGCCTCGGGCGGGAGCTGGCGGGCTCCAGCGCCAGCCTCACCCGCGCGATCGACGCCGCCACGCGCTGAATCGCCTGGGGTGGGCGGCCCCCGCCGCGCGTCGCCGGCACCTCCCGCCTGCCGCCGGGCCACGGCCGGCCCCCTGTCGCCCTGCCGTCGGCCGCGACGGTCCCTCGGGCGGTGACACGCCCGGCCCGCCACCATCGACGCGGCGGTCGCCGCTCCGGTACACTGC
>Ga0136644_10003618_pt1 | contig 11575 bp, 12 predicted proteins | sample C_130820_EF_Meta_FD_94780 | JGI IMG/M metagenome (GOLD analysis project Ga0136644, IMG submission 94780) | Freshwater microbial communities from Lake Croche, Canada to study carbon cycling - C_130820_EF_MetaG (v2) (version 2) | ecosystem: Environmental > Aquatic > Freshwater > Lake | place...
ATGAATTAGGAAAAAACCTTGGGGATGATTTGCGTGAAGGCAAAAATACCCTACCCCTGATCATCGCCATGCAGCGGGGAACGCCCCAAGAAAAAGAAACCATCCGGCACGCCATTGAAAATGGTGAGATGGTTAAATTAAATGAAATTATTCAAATTGTCCGACGCACAGGAGCGCTAGAAGCCACGCGCCACTTGGCCAGCACAGAAGCGGAGCGCGCTATTGCGGCCTTGAGTTACTTACCCCAAGGGCCCTATCAAGAGGCGCTTCATGGGCTTGCCGCACAGCTCTTGAGCCGCCGCCATTGATGGATTAATTCACCGCGTTGGCGCAAAGCATATGCAGCGTCATGACATGGTTGGTTTTATTCAATCACCAATCTGCATGGTGCTTTGATATTTTTTTCTTCCCGCTTGTCTTCGCAATACTTCATCGCACGTCGCTCACCTTCGGCAGACATTTTGATATGTATTGAGCATCGAAATACCATCTTCTCGCCGTCACTGTGGCTGTCAAAAGCTGCAGCACAATGGCTCATCTCCGTCATTTCGGGCTTAAGTTCTTTCCATACTGAACGCAAAGGATCGGGCAATTCTTTGAGCGGCACGGTAGGAAAAGTACCCGCCTGGACAGCACCGCTGACAATGAGGGCCGCACCGAATAAGCACGCACCCATTTTCAGCCTGACGTTCAACGTGATTGGATAAATGGTCATCTTAAGCCCCTCGGGTTTTTAACCAGTTGTCGCATTTTATAAGCGCCAAAAAGTAAAGCCCACGCGAAGTGGGCCTCATATTTAAAGAACTTTCTTATTTCAATGAGCCAAAGGTACAGCCGCAATCAAAGCCGAGTCCAAGGTGCCGGCTGCCTTAAGCGCCTGAACCCAAGTGGGTGATACGCCTCGGCCTGTCCAGGTTTGATCAGGATTAGAAGGGTTGCGGTACTTGGCCGCGACTTTTTTGCCCGCCAATGCACCTTTTTTAGCTGCATGCGGGGCTTTACCCGCTTTGACAACCTTTGGATTCGCAGAGCCCAAAGCCTTTGTAATATCTGCTGCTGTTAAGCCAGCCTCTTTTGCCATTTGAACAATTTTCACCAATACTTTGTCATGCGAGCGCGATTTCAGTGCTTGTTCTTTTTTCTCTAGAGCCTCACGTTGCTTTTTAATAGCAGCCAATTGAGATGCGACGGTAGTACGTGCCATAGAAAATTCTCCCAGTAAATAAATAACATAGGAAATATTGTATATCCATTAGTCGCTCAGACAATTAAATAAATATTGAGCCAATCTACGCATTTTAATAAAATAGCTTCGCCTTGTTTGCTACTCAATGTATTTCAAATAATGAGCGTGCATGGGGCTATATAAAGTCGCCTAAGCAATGATTAGGCCGCATTTTGTTAAATTTTCTCTTCTATAGATTTAATATCTTATAAGTTCTTATCGGTATTTTTTGGGGCGCCGAGCCTGATAGAGCGCCACGTTCGGGACGTGTAGGCCGGAGGTTCAAATCCTCCCACCCCGACCCACAAACCTCAATAAATTTCATAGAAAAGTTTTTCTCTCCTAGATTGCATCGATTGAACCATTCAATGCAATGAATGAGCAAGCGCTCGAGAGGTTTTTGTGATGCAGACTTGCACGGTTTGCATTTCAGCTGCACAAAATCTCCTTTTCGCCTGATTCAATCTTGATATGCCCATCACACCCAAACACATGCCAAGCGCTGCCGAAGGGCCAGCGGTCAGAGTGCTTGATGCGCTGCTTCAAAAAGCCATGAATCTTGGGGCATCAGATATTCATCTTGAAACAGGCGAAGGCACTTTTAGAGTCCGCTTCCGAATTGATGGACTTTTACGTTTGGCCGAAGCTGTGCCGACGCATCTACGCGATGCATTAATTTCACGAATCAAAGTATTGGCTCGAATGGATATTGCGGAAAAGCGATTACCCCAAGACGGCCGATTCCAATTTAACTTCGCTGCTCAAACGGTTGATTTACGCGTGAGTTCATTACCCACAATCCATGGCGAGAAAATTGTTGTTCGGATTTTAAATTTCAATCAAGCTCGCCCAAGTCTCGAAGATTTGGGCTACGAAAAAGATGACCAGGCCCACTTGATAGCGGCCATCACTCGCCCCCACGGCATGGTGCTACTCACCGGGCCAACAGGTTCAGGGAAGACTCTGTCTCTCTTTAGCTGTCTAGACGCCCTCAATCGCACGGATATTAATATTTCAACCGTCGAGGACCCCTCAGAAATACAAGTCCCAGGCATCAACCAAGTCAATATCAATGAACGGGCAGGACTGACATTTGCCACGACATTGCGCGCTTTGCTTCGCCAAGATCCAGATGTGTTGATGGTGGGCGAGATACGTGACATTGAAACTGCAGAGATAGCGATCCAAGCGTCACAGACAGGCCATATGGTTTTATCAACCTTGCACACGAATGATGCACCAAGCACATTGGCTCGTTTACGTCACATGGGCATCGCGCCGTTTAATGTTGCCGCCAGCGTGACATTGGTGACAGCGCAACGCTTGGTTCGTCGCCTGTGCAATCACTGCAAAACTCCCATGCAGGAAGTGCACTGCGAAGAAATTCGGCAAGCTCTGTTGACCATTACGCAAACTCGTTGGACTTCGCAAGAGTTGCAAACTTGCCCACTTTTTCAAGCCGTCGGTTGCGCCGCCTGCGACCAAGGCTACAAAGGACGCATTGGTATTTATCAAGTCATGCCAATGAGTTCAACGATGCAAACCTTGATTCTCAACAACAGCGACACGCAAGCTTTGGCTGCGCAAGCGGCATGCGAAGGGGTTCGCACGCTGAGGCAAGCAGGCTTGCTCAAAGTCGTCCAAGGACTCACCTCGGTTCAAGAAGTTATGGCGCTGACGCAGCATGGTTGAGGCAGAGTTTGTATGGCGCGGTTATGACCGCGAAGCTCGCCTTGTGAGTGGTCAAACAAAAGCCATCAACAAACAAGCTGTGATGGTTCAACTCCAGGCGCAACGCATTCGTCCAACCCACATCAGCCGTCAACGTCATCTGCCACAGATATTACGTTTCAAACCCAGCATTCGATCAACAGACATCACTCGGCTAAGCCGCCAATTGGCCACTTTGCTTGAATCGGGCGTCCCCTTGATTCAAGCATTTGACATCATGGCTCGCGGTGTTCGTCAGCCCGCTCTCAAGGCCTTGGTCAAGGACATTCGACATCGAGTTGAGGGCGGTATGGCTTTGCACTTGGCATTACGCCACCATCGCGAGTTTGATGCTTTCTTTTGCCAGTTGGTTGCAGTCGGAGAGTTGGCCGGAATGCTGGGTGCCATGTTGCTTCGGCTGTCGATACACCGCGAAAAGTCAGAGGAACTGCGTCGTACGCTTCGATCTGCATTGGTCTACCCCACAGCCGTTCTCGTGATAGCCTTGTTGGTGATGATTTTTCTCCTCACTTTTGTTGTTCCTGCGTTCGAAAACATCTTTGCATCTTTCAACGCCGAGCTACCTGCAATCACACGTGGTGTGATTGCCTTAAGTCGGGCCTGGCAACACATGGGCTGGTCCTTCTTGGCGGTCACCCTGGGTTTACTCTATGTGTTCAAAAAGTGGTGGGGCAGACAACCGCGCCTTCAGTGGATAGGTGATGCCGTGTTGTTGCGATTGCCTGCCGTTGGTCGCCTGATTCGCTACGCCTGTTTGGCACGCTGGAGCCGAACTTTAGCGACACTTTTTGCTGCCGGCGTCCCATTAACAGACGCCCTAGAAGCCACACAAAACGTCACCGGTCACTCGCATTACGAAGCTGCAACAGTCACCATCAAAGGAGAACTTATTCGTGGCCAGTCATTAGCCCAGGCCTTAGCGCAGCACCAGCACTTGTTTTCTCATATGTTGGTCCAGATGTGCACCATCGGCGAGGAGTCTGGCATGCTTGAGCGAATGCTGGAGAAATCTGCGGACCATTACGAGAACGAGGTAAGCGCCACGGTTGCCCGCTTGACCACGCTGGTTGAGCCCTTGATCATGCTGTCCTTGGGTCTGCTGATTGGCGGCATGGTGATTGCGCTTTACCTGCCCATTTTTCAATTGGGACAAGTGTTATGAATGAACTCAGCTTGTCTACAGGTCTCATGGTTCTAGGTCTAGGTGTCATCGTGGGTAGCTTCGCCAACGTGCTGATCCACCGTCTACCGCTCATGGTGTTGAATGAGCCAAGGGATATACACACTTCGACATTTGACTTGACTCATCCAGCCTCGCATTGTCCAAATTGCCTCACACTTTTACGCGCCTGGCACAACATCCCAGTTCTCAGCTTCCTAGGGTTGCGGGGGCGTTGTGCCTTTTGCAAATATCCCATCAGCTGGCATTACCCCGCTATTGAGTTGGTCACCGGCTTGCTTTGGCTGGCCTGCGCTTGGCGCTGGGGAGTAAACGCCAACGCCCTGTGTTGGGCATGGTTTGGAACCAGTTTGCTGGCTTTGGCCGTCATTGACTGGCAAACCAGCTTACTTCCCGATGCGCTGACCCAAACCTTGTTATGGGCTGGGTTGATAGCCAGCGCTGCGCAATGGGTCGTGCTTCCAATTGAACAGTCCGTCTTTGGAAGCGTGGCAGGTTATATTTCTCTTTGGTCTGTGGCCTATGTATATAAGCGGATCACGGACAAAGAAGGCATGGGCGCCGGCGACTTCAAGTTGCTAGCGGCCCTCGGCGCTTGGCTAGGACCACTCGCTTTGATACCCTTGGTGCTATTGGCCAGTTCGACTGGGGTAGTGTTTGGATTGGTCATGCGCCACAAGGGCCAATTGCATGAGGGTGGCTATCTGCCATTTGGTCCTTTCCTCGCGGCTGCAGCCTGCTTGATTGCCCTGTGGGGGACCGAACATGTCATGCACGCTGTAGGCTGGTAAGTTTGTCCATACTAAATAATTAAGATGACGCCTCTCACACCCTCCAAAGCCGTTTTACATCTTGGACTCACAGGCGGCATTGGCAGCGGCAAAAGTACTGTGGCTCAGATGCTGGTCCAAGGCGGGGCCGCCTTGGTCGACGCTGACGCCATCGCGCGCCAAGTCACCAAGCCCGGTGGCGCCGCCATTGACGCAATTGCCGATCAGTTTGGCGCTCAATTTATTCGTCCCGATGGCGCTATGAACCGCGATGCGATACGAGCACTTGTGTTCAGTGATCCGCACGCCAAGAAAAATCTAGAAGCCATCATTCACCCACTGGTCGCACAAGAAACACAGCGGCAGGCTTTGGATGCCGCACACCATGGCCATCAGACGGTGGTATTTGATGTGCCGCTGCTGGTGGAGTCAGACAGATGGCGCGCCAAAGTTGACCGCATCCTGGTCGTTGATTGTTCCGTCGAGACACAAATTCAACGTGTATGCAATCGAAACAATTGGACGGCCGAAGTGGTGCAGTCCATCATCAAGACTCAAGCCCGTCGAGAACAACGATTGGCAGCGGCAGATTGGGTGATCTTTAACCAAGGGATCAGCTTTGAACAGCTTCGCGAAAAGCTTGCTGATCTTCCTCTTTAACGCACCCTTCTTCATTTAAAAAACCAGTTTTCAACAGGTATGATGGCGGCTGTCTTAAACGGTCCCCCTCTATTCGTTTTACTGCGTGATTCTGTACGAACATCCCTTCAACGAACGCGTACGCACCTATTTGCGTTTGGAACACTTGTTTCAGCGTTTTGACGAACTGACCACGCGCGAGCGGCCGGTGGATAACCACTTTGCACTCGTGACTCTTTTTGAGTTGGTAGAAGCAGGCGGACGCACAGACCTCAAGTCAGACATCCTCAAAGACTTGGAGCGGCACAAACAAATGTTCAATGGCTTGCGTGGCAATCCTTCCGTGTCCGAAGAAGCCTTGGATCAATTACTTCAGCAACTTGACAAGTGCTTTGATGCCATGAACAGCGCAGTCGGCAAGATTGGACAAACCGTCACTGACAATGAATGGTTGGCAGCCTTGCGCAACCGTGTGACTATTCCAGGAGGCACCTGCTGCTTTGACCTGCCGGCCTATCACGCATGGCAGCAACAAAGCTCAGAATTAAGGCGTTCCGATATTGTTCGATGGGCCGAGGGATTTCAACCTATGAATGCATCCGTCAGGTTGCTGCTGACCTTGATGCGAGACACGGGCAACACACAAAAGATGATGGCCATGGGCGGACAGTTTCAACAATCCTTGGCGCAAGGAAAGTTTCAACTGATGCGCGTTGCCATCGACCCGTCATTGGGATTGATTCCTGAAATAAGTGGCAACCGATTGATGATTTGGGTTCGCATGATGCGCCAAGACGGGGATGGACGCTTGCAAACCAACACCGATGATGTACCTTTTGAAATGGCTTTGTGCGTGTGAGTCATGGGCAGCGAGGTGCGAATAATCCAATGCCCGCAATGCGGGGGCCCCAGTCGCTTCGAGTCGGCCAATGTCTACAGGCCTTTTTGCGGCGAACGCTGCCGCAACATTGATCTAGGCGCCTGGGCCAACGAAGAACACCGTTTGCCCGATCAAACGCCACAAGACGATCCAGATTTCGAAAACACCCCGCTGCAGTAGGCGCGGGAAGACATAAAACTGGGTGTCGATCACACCTTGTGGGTCATACCCACGAATTGGCGCTCTTGTGCAAACCACTGCAACACCGGCACCGTGCCCGGCAGTACTGGCGCCACGGTGACAGGCAATTGCTGCCAATCAAAGTTTTGAGCCTCTCGCATTTGCAATACGCCTACCCACTGGGTGACTTTGCAAAAATTCAACTGAACCAAGGCATGCGGGTAGTCAATCACTTCGGTTTGCCAAGGGTGACAGTCGGTGATGGTGATGCCAATTTCTTCTTGCAGTTCACGGCGCAAAGCCTCAGCCACTGTCTCACCCGCTTCGAGTTTGCCGCCTGGAAACTCCCAGAAACCGGCATAGGCCTTGCCGAGCGGGCGGGTGGTCATTAAAAATGCATCGTCCTTGCGAACCAAAACACCGACCGCGACTTGCACCAAGCTTCGGTCAAGAGAACGGGGGAGATCTGCGTCAACCACGCGCACATGAGCAACCGTCATGCTGTCGCATCATGCATGGGCATGTTTGCCCGCGTAGTCACGCGCGAACTGATAGGCCACACGTCCACTGCGTGAACCACGTTCCAAGGCCCACACCAAGGCCTCTGGTCTGGCAGCTTCGATCTGAACAGAGGTCACGCCAAAGGAAGACAACCATTGAGCCACGATGGTCAGGTACTCGTCTTGGCTGAACGGATAAAAGCTCACCCACAAGCCAAAGCGCTCAGACAACGAGATCTTTTCTTCCACACCCTCACCTGGATGTACCTCACCGTCGTCGGTATGGGTGTAAGTGAGGTTTTCCTTCATGTATTCGGGCAACAAGTGGCGGCGGTTGCTGGTGGCATAGATCAGCACGTTAGGTGTAGCAGCCGCGACCGTGCCATCCAAGATGGACTTGAGTGCTTTGTAGCCAGGCTCACCATCTTCAAAGCTCAAGTCATCGCAAAAAATCATGAACTTCTCAGGACGTGCAGACACCACATCAATGATGTCGGGTAAATCCGTCAAATCGTCTTTGTCCACCTCAATCAGTCGCAAACCTCGGGGTGCGTATTCATTCAAGCACGCCTTGATGAGCGATGACTTGCCCGTGCCACGCGCGCCTGTCAACAACACGTTGTTGGCGGGAAAACCTTTGACAAATTGCTCTGTATTGCGCTGAATCTTTTCTTTCTGCCCATCAATTTCTTGAAGGTCTTTCAAGCCCAAAGAAGCCACATGCCGAACCGGCTCTAAGGTCCCGTGACCACTGCTGCGCTTGCGATAGCGAAAAGCCACGCTGGCGGACCAATCGGGTGCTGACAAGGGATGAGGCAACACAGACTCTATCCGCGCCATCAAGGCTTCTGCGCGCTGCACCAAGCGTTCTAGGGGATTCGTCAAATCGTTCATTTCAGCTTCGGTAATCGGCATTGATGGTCACGTAGTCATGACTGAGGTCACAGGTCCATACGGTGTCGGTGGCATTGCCACGCCCCAGCACGACACGCACGGTGATTTCGGTTTGTTTCATCACGCGTTGGCCGTCTTCTTCGCGGTAGCTTGGGTGACGACCACCCTGAATGGCCACATGCACATCGTCTAAGTACAGGTCAATGCAGGTTTGGTCGAGGTCGGTAATTCCTGCATAACCCACAGCTGCCAATATGCGGCCCAAATTGGGATCGCTGGCGAAGAAAGCAGTTTTCACCAAGGGTGAATGTGCGATTGCATACGCCACCTGGCGGCATTCAGCGCTGTTGCGTCCGCCCTCAACTTGGATGGTGATGAACTTGGTAGCACCTTCGCCATCGCGCACGATGGCTTGTGCCAACTGACGCGCCACCGTCAACATGGCTTGAAACAACGACTGCCCTTCAGGGCTTTCTAAACTGGTGATCGGTGTATGTGTGGCCTTGTTGGTGGCAATCACCACAAACGAGTCGTTGGTCGAGGTGTCCCCATCCACAGTCACACGGTTGAACGAACCTTCGGCCAGCGCCAGTGACAGGTCTTTCATCAGCTCAGGGGCGACGCATGCATCGGTGGCTAAAAAGCCCAACATGGTGGCCATGTTGGGGCGAATCATGCCCGCGCCCTTGCTGATGCCCGTGATGCTCACGGTCGTGTCAGCCAGTTGCAACTGGGTGCTGGCGACTTTAGGCACGGTGTCGGTGGTCATGATGGCCTCGGCCGCATCTAACCACTGCTGCGCAAGGGTGGCGTGACCCGCAGCCGCAATGGCTGAAGGCAAGCCCACCATGATGCGATCATGCGGCAAAGGCTCCATGATCACACCGGTTGAGAACGGCAACACCTGCTCTTGTGCAATATCGAGCGCTTTGGCTAAAGCCACACAGGTGGCACGTGCGCGCATCAGCCCGGGCTGACCCGTACCCGCGTTGGCATTGCCGGTGTTGATGAGCAGGGCCCGTATGCCATGCCCTGCTGCCAAGTGCTCACGACACACCTGAACAGGCGCAGCGCAAAAACGGTTCTGGGTGAACACGCCACTGACCGACGCACCTTCATCGATCAAGACCACGGTCAAGTCTTTGCGATCAGCTTTGCGAATACCGGCTTGTGTCACGCCAATGCGAACACCCGCAATAGCGTGCACAGCCGAAGCAACGGGGGGAAGGAAATGAACAGCCATAACGATCAGGCCAGATGGCCGTGGCAGTGCTTGTATTTCTTACCGCTGCCACAAGGGCAAGGTTCGTTACGCCCAACCACTGGCACATGGGCTGCAAAGCTCTGCGGATTGGCCATGGTCTCGGCAACACCGGATTCATTGGGTGCGGTATAGGTCACGTTGTGCAGACTTTCGGCGCGCTCTTCCATTTCACTGGCAGCTTGCTCTATTTGCTCGGTCGATTCGATCTTGACCGTCATCAGCACACGGGTCACTTCATTTTTGACAGCATCGAGCAACTGGCCAAACAACTCGAATGCTTCACGTTTGTACTCTTGCTTAGGCTGTTTTTGCGCATAGCCCCGTAAATGGATGCCTTGTCGCAAGTAGTCCAACGCCGCCAAGTGTTCGCGCCAGTGGCTGTCGATATTTTGCAATAGCACCACGCGCATGAAAGGGGTGAATTGGTCTAACCCCACACGCTCCAACTTGGCCTGAAAAGAGGCGTGGGCTGCAGCAATCACCTGCTGAAAAATATCTTCGTCTGTGATGGCGGCTGCTTTTTCTATCTCTTGCAACAAGGGCAGCTCAATCTGCCACTCTTGCAACAAGGCGCGTTGCAGCCCTGCAATGTCCCATTGCTCTTCCACAGACTCATGCGGCACGAATTGACGAACTAAATCGATGAAACACCCCTCGCGCAATCCCGCAATTTGAGCCGTCAAATCGGCGGCATCCAAGATATCGTTGCGCTGCTGGTAAATCACACGACGTTGGTCGTTGGAGACATCGTCGTATTCCAGCAGCTGTTTGCGAATGTCAAAGTTTCGGGCCTCAACCTTGCGCTGAGCGCTCTCAATGCTGCGCGTCACGATGCCAGCTTCAATGGCTTCGCCTTCGGGCATCTTCAAGCGGTCCATGATGGACTTGACGCGTTCTCCTGCAAAGATGCGCATCAGCGAATCGTCCAAGCTCAGGTAAAACCTCGATGAGCCTGGGTCGCCTTGACGGCCTGAACGTCCACGCAGTTGGTTGTCAATACGGCGTGACTCATGGCGCTCGGTGGCGATGATGCGCAAGCCGCCAAGGGACTTCACCATCTCATGGTCTTGGGTCCACTGCACGCGCAAAGCGTCTATTTGTTTCTGCTTAGCGTCAACATCGATGCTGTCATCGGCCTCGACTTCGGAGATCAACTTCTCCACGTTGCCGCCCAGCACAATGTCGGTGCCCCGCCCGGCCATATTGGTGGCAATGGTGATCATTCTGGCTCGCCCAGCTTGCGCCACGATGTCAGCCTCACGTGCGTGTTGTTTGGCATTGAGCACTTGGTGAGGCAATTTAGCCTTCTCCAACATGCCAGCAATCAGTTCAGAGTTTTCGATCGAGGTCGTGCCCACCAGCACGGGTTGACCACGTTCATAGCACTCACGGATGTCGTCAATGGCGGCTTTGTATTTCTCTTCCGTGGTCTTGTAGACACGATCTAGTTGATCATCTCGGCAGCTGATGCGGTTCGGCGGAACCACCAGGGTTTCAAGACCATAAATTTCTTGAAATTCATACGCCTCGGTATCTGCCGTACCCGTCATACCAGCAAGCTTTTGGTACAGCCGGAAATAGTTTTGGAAAGTGATGGATGCCATCGTTTGGTTTTCAGCTTGGATCTGCACCCCCTCTTTGGCTTCAACAGCTTGGTGCAACCCATCGCTCCAACGGCGCCCAGACATCAAGCGGCCCGTGAATTCGTCAACTATCACAATCTCTCCGCCTTGGTTCACATAGTGCTGATCACGGTGGTAGAGATGGTTGGCACGCAAGGCGGCGTACAAATGGTGCATGAGACTGATGTTGGCAGGGTCATACAACGATGCGCCCTCGGACAGCAAGCCTCGGCTGACCAAAATGCGTTCGGCATTTTCGTGGCCCTGCTCGGTCATGAACACTTGGTGCGATTTTTCGTCGACTGTGAAGTCCCCAGGCGTGATGATGCCTTCCCCTGTCCGCGGGTCTTCTTCACCGATTTGCCGCGTCAGAAGTGGCACCACTTGATTGATTGCCACATACAACTCGGTATGGTCTTCGGCTTGACCGCTGATGATCAAAGGTGTGCGCGCTTCATCGATCAAGATCGAATCCACCTCATCCACGATTGCAAAATTCAAAGCACGCTGCACCCGATCAGCGGGTTCATAGACCATGTTGTCGCGCAAGTAGTCAAACCCATACTCATTGTTGGTGCCGTAGGTGATGTCCGCTAGATAAGCCGCTTGTTTTTGTTCACGCGGCATATTGGGCAAGTTAATGCCCACGGACAAGCCAAGAAAGTTGTACAAACGAGCCATCCATTGGGC
>Ga0136644_10003620_pt1 | contig 11572 bp, 8 predicted proteins | sample C_130820_EF_Meta_FD_94780 | JGI IMG/M metagenome (GOLD analysis project Ga0136644, IMG submission 94780) | Freshwater microbial communities from Lake Croche, Canada to study carbon cycling - C_130820_EF_MetaG (v2) (version 2) | ecosystem: Environmental > Aquatic > Freshwater > Lake | place: Lake...
GCTCTGAATTTTTTTCCCATAGTGGGAGTGTTATTAACTCGGTCCAAAATGAAATATCTAAAGTCAGCTCCTCCTGAGAGATAAAATACCCGTTCCAGATTGTAAGGGTCCACTTGCGGAATCTGTTTTTCATAAATTTCGGAGCTTACTTCGGTGTAATCGAAAACTTCATGTTTTCTGCTATATTTTTTAGGGTTTATTTCTCCATCGAAAACAGTTTCGAGAATTGGTTTTTTTTCGGGAGGTTGAATTTTGGGAAGAGTTTCCCCTTTTTTTACAGCTTCTGCCCAGGATTTATTGAAATAGGGTTGTTTCTCAAAAGGGGCCGGTTTTTTTTTGTTGGTGAGCAAGCCGTCTACAAAAAAAGTTCTAAGCCATCTCTCTTGAGTCCACTTACCATAATGACTTCGCATTCCCCCGCCATTCGGATTCACGTGGCAACCTTGACACGCTAAGGTACATCTTCGCTCCGAGAGTTCTTTGTTAAATCTTCCCGGGGAGTGGCATGCTGCGCAATTTTGTGCAAATCGATTGGAAAGCCAAGGTTGGGCAAAGGTTTGATTGGGCCCAAAAGACAACAGACCCATCAAGCACCAGCCAATTGAAGAGAAATTTAAAAATTTAACTATTCCTGTTTTTGTCATGAGTTTCGCGCACCGAGTTAGTTTTAGTGTCAATTTTCTCTAAAGTTTTCAGACAAGTAAAGAGACTCAAGCATCCAATATTTAATTAAAAAAGCTTTTTAGAGCTCGGGCTAAAAATCCGATAAGTTGTTGAGGAACTCCACTATGTCAACAGCGTTAGAAGGTTTAGTGCGTCAAACATTTTGTGTGATCAGTGAAGGGGAGTTGTGTAAAAAGATTATCGCTCCACAACAGTGGTTACATTCCAAAATTCAATCCCTTGATCAATTAAATGCTTGTGTGGATAGAGCTGTGGCTCAAGGTTTACGTCTGCTATTGGTCGTCGGAGAGGATGAACTTTCCCGAAGCCTTCAGCTTGTCGATCTCAAAAAACAGAATAATCCCGACTTTGCATTCGGTGTTTTACTCGTATCGAAAGAGCCGAAAGAGTTTCTTCGAAAACAGGGATTGCCTCTTCAGGTAGTTGATATTTTGAGTGAGAAAGAGGCCAAATCCCAACTTGATTACTTTTTGCTCAAAAATATCAGACCTCATGGAATGGCTAACAACGCCGGAAATAAAATAGGAGCTGCTCTTCTTGGAAAACTAAATGCCATTTTTACTGAACTATCCAAAGAGAAAAATGCTGAAAAATTGTTTGAGAAAATCGTAAGAAAAACAATTGAGTTTGGGGAGTGCTCCGCTGTCGTTTTACAAATCCTAAGAGAGCAAGATGGAGAAAATTATTTTACTCCCAAAGTTTCTCTGGAATTGAATTCGGAGCTGATCATTGATCGAACTACAAATATTGTCGATGAGAACAGTTTGTTCGGATATGTGGTTCAAACAGGAAAAATGCACACTGTGTTTCACTTTGACAAATCGAGAACCAGCAACCGAGGAGATCACAACCCGGTCTATGATTACTCCAATTTAGATTCTGTGGATTCTATTGTGACTATTCCTCTCAAAAATAGTCAGGGGGAGATCGAAGGGGTACTCCAAGTCGTTTTTAAAAGCCATGAAAGTTTGTCTGCCACTAAACGTAAGACCCATTTTGATTTTGAGGATGAAACTCTTTGGTCGACCTTTGCAAACCAAGTGGGAAGTGTGTTGGAGAATGTTAAGTTTTATGCCGATGTTCAAGGTCTATTTGAGGGATTTGTTCGAGCCTCAGTTAAAGCTATCGAAGCCCGGGACAAAAGCACAGGGGGGCATTCAGAGCGAGTAGCTAAGATGTGTGTGGGGCTAGCTAGAGCTGTCACCGAATGTGAAGTAGGAACCTATCGACTTGTTAAGTTTAGAGACGAAGAGATTCGTGAGTTGGAATACGCGGCTATGTTACATGATTTTGGAAAGATCGGCGTTCGCGAAGAGGTTTTGAAAAAAGCTAAAAAATTACACGGTTGGCAGTTAACCGGAATCGAGGAGAGATTAAAAATATGCAAAGCCGCTGCAAAAATTCATTCGCTCGAGCGAAAAATTAGAAGCGGACATATGAATGATAAGATCGTGGATGAGGATTATGAAAAGCGGATTAAAGAACTAGAGAACTACTGGGAGATTATTAGAACCTCGAATTCTCCCACTGTTTTGAAACGGGAAAATCTTACGGCGCTCGATCGAATCAGGGGAGAGCAGTTGGTACTGCCTGATGGAGAAAAGATCGCATTGCTGTCCAATGATGAATATGAAGCTCTTTCAATTATGCAGGGCACTTTAACCGAGGATGAAAGACTTGAAATTGAATCCCACGTGAAACATACCTTTCAGTTTTTGAAAGACATCCCTTGGACGAGAGAGTTTAAAAACCTAACCGATATCGCTCACTGTCATCATGAGAAGCTCGATGGAACTGGCTACCCGAGAAGGCTTGTTTCTCACGAGATTCCGCTTCAATCCAAAATCATGACGATTGCAGACATTTATGACGCTCTGACTGCAAGAGATCGAGTCTACAAAGACATGGTTCCAGTAGAGAAGGCTCTTGATATCCTGTATGAAGAGGTCAAAGCCGGCAAATTGGACGAAGCCTTATTTGAGCTTTTTGTGGCTAAGAAAATATTTGAGCATGCTCAACTTAAAGTGATTCACCAAGTCGCGTGAAATTATTAAAACCCGCCGTCAATTCATTGACAAAAATTTACACTTTTCATAAACTATTAATAGTTGCTCATCGTTAATTAATCCCAAAAAAAAAGAAGCCTTACGGGGTAAGTTAGAACACGTAGTTCAATTTATACTTACGTTTTTACCTGAGGCAAAATTTTGACTGTCATGTTTTTGGCATAAGCAGTGCTTGATAGCTGAAAGGATCTTGAATGAATCGTATTCTCATTTATGAGCCCAATCCGGAGCTCTTAGCGACTTATCGAGGGTTGCTTGAGAATCATCAATTCTGGGTTTTTGCGTGCACTGATGAAAGTGAGGCCAAGAACCTGATTTCTAAGCAAATTTTTCATCTGTGCATTTGGTCCGCTGAAAACTCGGGTGAGCTTGAAAAAGTAATTGCGTTGAAGAGTCAACGTCCTGAAATGGGTATTGTCGTCGCAAGTTCCGTTAATGATCCCTCGTTTATCGTTTCCTGTATCAGATCTGGAGCTTCTAATTTTTGGACCAAAACAACAGAGCCCCACACTTTTATCGATGTGATTACGCAAACTTTAAGTCGAATTGTTCCTGATCTACATCAGGAAGAGCGAATCGATTTTCCAGTGCCTCAATTCGTTGGAAGGCATCCTTCGATTCAAGAGATTTTTCGACTGATTTTGAGCATTAAAGATACTGATTCCACTGTTCTTATTACCGGTGAAAGTGGAACAGGTAAAGAGGTGGTAGCTAGAGCTATACACAACTTAAGTCCTCGTAAAAAATTGCCTTGGGTTGCAGTTAATTGTGGGGCTATTCCGGCAAATCTTTTGGAAAGCGAGCTGTTCGGTCATATGAAGGGGGCTTTTACTGGAGCTACTCAAAATCGCAATGGGAGATTTCAGATTGCGGGGTCAGGGACTTTATTCTTAGATGAAATTAGTGATCTTTCTTTTGACCTTCAGGCCAAAATTTTAAGAGCGATACAAAACAAAGTGTACGAACCCGTGGGAAGTGCCCATAGTGTGAGACTCGAGGCAAGAATTATTGCCGCGACCAATCAGGATTTAGAACAAGCTGTAGTGGATAAGAAATTCAGAGAAGATCTTTTTTATCGATTAAATGTGATTCCCATATTTATTCCACCGCTACGATCGAGAAAAAGCGATATCCCACTTCTGATCAAAGCTTTTATTGATAAGTTCAGTCAAGTTCACGGGAAGAATATTATGGGTGTGTCCGAGGAGTCCATGCGATGTTTGATGCAATATCAATGGCCTGGAAATATCCGAGAACTTGAGAATTTAATTGAAAGGGTAGTTGTTTTAAAGAGGGATGAAGGATTGATTGAAATGAAGGATCTTCCGATTCATCACTTTAAAAAGATCAGATTAGACCGGTATGTTGCTAATGTTTCCCTGCCTGATGAAGGGGTTGATTTCAATGAAGCTGTAAATGATTTTGAAAATGAGTTGATTATCCAGGCTCTTCAAAAAACCGAGGGGAATAAAAATAAGGCTGCTACACTGCTAAATCTAAATAGAACCACTTTAGTTGAAAAACTCAAAAGAAAAGGTCTTCGAATCGCATCCTAATCTGGAACTCCGGCTTGGCGGTGGTTTTCTGTCTCTCAGTGGGTAGGCAATGAGTCCTAAGGTTTCCCAGAGATAAGAGATTTATTCTTTTTAAGTCTTAAAACAGGGAATCTCGATCGTAAAACCACGTGTTCGCCTTGTTTCATTCTTTTCATGAAAAGAGTTGTATCATAGGTTTTAAGAGGCCAGTTCCAGAGGGTGCTTCACGGATTTTTAAAGTTGAGTTATTTCGAAGCAAAGGTATCGCCAGAGCGCTCATTGTGGGTTTGCTCAAATTTTTAGAGAAAAACTTGAATCGATAAAACCTGGGCAAATCTCGAAGGGTATAAAAATTGTCAACAATAGCAGGGGAGCATCCCACCCACAAAAAAACACCTAATCTATTTCTTTTTGGTTTTTTCTTGTTCTTTTGAAGCTTCTTTAGCCGCCTCTTTATCTCCCGAGTCAATAAACTGCTTCATAAAATATTTTAAGATGTTGCTTCGTTTTGCCCCGCCCATCATAGCTTTGAGATCTTCATAGACGGAAGGATCATTGATTAATAATCCCAGAGAACCTTCGCCTTGGTCTATTTTTTGTAGAATGCTTTGTAGAGAAGCGGTTGATTTATTGATGTAAGTGCCGCTATTTCCATAAACTAATTCATGAATCGTACTTTTTTGATTTTTTAATTGTGAACTCATTTCGGCCAAATTGGCAGATAACTTGTTGAGGTTGTGAAGCAACACAGTTACTTCGCCATCCTTGTCAAAGTACCTTGAAACATCGGTTACTAGATTTCCACTCCTGGTGAAAAGATCAGTTTGCTCTCCAGAGTTAATAGAGTCTCCATTTCGGAGCGGAGGAGAGTCTTCACTTCCGATAGATACCTCAACGTACTTATCTCCCAATACACCTTGAGTTTTGATGGTTGCGCTGGAATTTTTTCTTAGGTTAGCAGCGAATTTTTTTGAGATGGCTAATTCCACGATTAAATCTTTAGAACCGTCGGTCGCGATGCGAATGTCCTTAACTACACCGATTCGAAGTCCAGAGAGAGAGACTTCCGAGCCTTGGTGCAATCCTTTCACCTGAGTAAATCTTCCAATCAGATTAAGTTGAGACGAAAATAGGCTGCTTCCTCCACCGATATTAAATAGGAGAAAAACAAAAGCTATTACCCCCAAAGTGATGAAAACCCCTACAACGACGTTATTTGCGACCTTTCTGTCCATTAGTATGATTCCCCGTGGATAAAGCTTGAGACCTCTTTTACCTGACTATTTTTAATCTCGTCCCTCGTGCCTAATGCTAAAATCTGGCCTTCTTTTAAAAAAGCCACTCGATCTGTAACTGAGAAAATAGCTGCCATGTCATGAGTCACAAGAATAGATGTGGCTCCTTGTTGTTTAAGCTGCATCATGATTTTTAAAATCTGTTGCGTGTTAAAAGGATCGAGTCCAGTTGTAGGCTCATCATAAAGTATGACCTCAGGATTCATAATAATACTTCTGGCAACACCTACTCTTCGTTGCATCCCTCCGCTCAGATCGGATGGGTAAAGCTTTTCGGTTCCTTTTAGACCTAATTTTTCTAACGTAACGACTACTTTGTTGTGAATTTCGTCTTCACTCAAATCTGTATGTTCTCTCAAGGGATAAGCGAGGTTCTCTTCTATGCTAAAACTGTCGAAAAGGGCACCGTATTGGAAAACGTAGGCAATTTTTTTTCGAATAGGCACTAAACGTTCTTCCGAAAGTTTCTCAATGTTCAAACCATTATATTTAATAGTCCCTTGGTCCGGTTTTTCCAACCCCACGATCATTCTTAGTAAAACACTTTTTCCACAGCCGCTTCCTCCCATCAGAGCCAGAACCTCTCCAGGGTACACGTCTAGGTCTATTCCGCGGTGTACGATTTTGCTCCCAAACCGTTTGTGAATTCCACGTAGTTCAATGAGCGGTTTTTTATTTGGAGTATCTTGCATCTGTTTTTACTTTCTCTCAAATATCCAAAAAAGTTTCGTCAGAACAAAATCGGTCACTACAATCAAGAGAGAAGAAGTTACTACCGATTTCGTTGTGGCTTGGCCCACACCTTGAGTTCCACCTTCGGTTTTCATACCGTAGTAACAGCCAGTGAGTGCAATTAGGAGCCCGAAAAAACTGGTTTTCAAAATCCCGACTAAGAAGTCGGAGGTTTTTAAAGATAAAATAGCTTCGTGATAATAAAAATCGGGATGAATGAATAGTTCAGCGTTTGAGATAAACATGCCACCGAAAACTCCGACTAGATCGGCAAATACAGTGAGTAGAGGTGTCATAATTAAAAGAGCTAGAACTCTCGGAATAACCAAGCGCTTGATAGGATCAGTTCCCAAGGCCCGAATAGCATCTATTTGCTGAGTGACATTCATTGAACCCAATTCAGCGGCTATCCCGGAACCCACGCGAGCTGCTATCATCAAGCAGCTTAGTACAGGCCCCAATTCTCTCATAATTGAAAGGCCAACAACTTTAGGAACGTAAAGTTTTCCGCCGAATCGTTCTAGACCGAAACCAAATTGTAGCGACATGACCATTCCAGTGGAAAGGGCCGTAATGAACACAATCGAAGATGATTTGACGCCAAGAATGTAGCACTGTTCAATTAACAGGCGGAAGTAAAATGGACGCCGAAAAGCCGCAGCTATTGAAGCATAGAGCAGGTTAAAACTTCCCCCCAGAAATTCCAGAAACTCCAGAATGACATTGAGGCTATTTTCATAACCCATTAAAAAAAGTTGTTTAGTTTTGTCCATAGTTAAAGCTCTTTGCGAAATCTAAGAATTCCGAAATCTCTTGCTGGGGGATTGATTTGGGACTTAATAAACTAAAGTCAAAGATACAATTGTTCTTCTTGGTAACCACAAATAAAAGTTGAAATGCTTTGCCTTCGACAGTCGCATTCACATGTGAAAAAAGGGCCTGAGCGTTAGCAATGTTTATTTTTTCCTGCTTGATGAATCGGACTTTCCTTGCGCCTAGTAGTAAATCTTTGGTCAAACTTTCAAGTGTCGCCTGCCTTGAGTTTTGGCAACTGCTTGTCAATGTCACTGTCGAGCCTGAACTGAGTTTGAAAGCCTTATCACTTTCATCGTCAGAATCCGTTTCGATCCAACTCGAGGGGACCGAATAGCTCATATTTTTAGCTCTTTTTAGACCGGAACCACCTATTAAGGAGCAATGGGTTAGAAATAAGGTCCCGCACAATGCTAGCGCGGTTTTAATTTTTAAGAAGTTGGGTTGTTGTTTCATTAGTTGCATGACATGACTCGTTTTTTCTTTCACAAGACTTATCGGAATCTTGCATTAAAAGCTCAATAAAAATAGCCTCAAATTTGCACCAATTCTGAAGGGGCTGACAAAAAGTTGACGGGCTGCCAATCTGACCGATGATTTTCTGTTAAGTTCCGTCAAAGTCTCGCTCCAAAAAATGATTGATGTCGGCATGGAGTTTGCTGATTAGGGGCGTGTCATGCCAGTGAAATCTCTAAATTCAGCTTTTATCAAAGTGGCGGTCTGCGTCGTGAGCACCGTTTCATGTGTGGCTTACTCGTTGGAACGGAATCAAATGAAAATGTTTGAGTTAAAACATCCTCGTTGCGAAAGTCAGACTCTCATCGAAACCGGAAAAGAAAATTTTACGACGATAGCGAATGACTTGCCGGGTCGCAATGAATACAACGAACTTGTTAAAACATTTCATCATGGGCAATGGGAAAAGCTAGACCAGGGAATCGAGGCTTTTCAATCGGCTTTTGAAGATTCTCCACTACGGGAAGCCGTGGCCTTTTTAAGATTAGAAAGTCTTTTTGATCGAATAGAAAATTCGCAATCTCCTATAACTGTCGAAGCGGAAAAGGCCTTACGGGAAACTTTGCTTCTGTACCCCCGTTCCAAATTGGTTCCCGCCATTCAAGCTACAGTTGGCGCATTTTGGTTGAGAAACGGACTCTATCCGAAGAGCCTAGCGCTATTCGTGAGAGCCAAAGAAGAACATCCTTTTCACCCATTTAATTGTCTTTTTCAGTTCGGAATAGCAGAAAATAATTTATTGCTTCATGAAAACGAGTCCGCCAGTAGAAGCTTCAAAGCTCTAATCCAAAAATGTAACAATCCAAGATTAGTCACTGGGGCAACATTAAGGTTAATAGAGCTTTCATCGGATAAATCTCCTAAAGAATCGGCAAAGAAATTAGAATCTCTCTATCGGAGCGAATCAAACATTGTCTCAAGATTCTATCCGGAAGCCCTCTACAATATCGGGGAAAATAAGTATCAAAAAGGGGAGTGGGTTTCTGCTAAGTTTTTCTTTGATGAGTATTTAAACAATAAAATAAGAGATCCGTTTTGTTCTCCTTATGCACAAAAAAGAATAGCGGATATAGCGGCCAAACAGAAGCAACCCATGCCAGAAGTAAAAGGTCTCTACTTAAAAGCTTACGAACAGTATGCTAACACCGATATCGGAAAGTTTTCTTATGTTCAGGCTATGCTTATTGATTACCCCGAGAAAGGGCAAGGGGAGCAGGAAAGACGAACTCAAGTTATCGATGAAAAAGTGAATGGGATTCAGGAGCTGAATCTTCGTAGGTTAGCTGTGATGAATAAGGGCCTAGCTTTACTTGAGTCGGGTGAAAAGGGGGCTGTACCCTTTTTAGTTAACTCGACAAAAAACAATCCAGAAGAATTGAAGTCATCCGAGCTATCTGATTTTATCTCTGTCCGACTATTAGCGATTCTCAAAAAAGAGTCTCTCCTGGTTCAAGCAGAAGAAACAAGAAAAGAGTCATACAAAAATGAAGATCTTCTCACCCCTTTTGAAGAGTCTTATGGTGCTTGGTTTAAGGGAACCAAATACGAAAAAGAGGCAAAAAGTTTTTACTCAGGAATAATTGAAAGAAGATTTGTCGAGTTAGGACAAAAAGGAAAGTGGTCTTGGGCATTTGAATTGCTGGACCATTGGAAGCAAACCGAACTTTGGTCACCCCAAGATCCTCCAGCTTCTATCAAGGTAGTGGTGGGAAAACAGATTCTTAATAGTTTAATGAGCCAAAGTTCAGAAAAAGTTGATGAGCTTTATAAAGAAGTTGCTATGAATGAAGAGGTTCTGATGCCTTTTCTGTCGGGGGATTTTAGTCCCATTTTTCTTGGCGCTTATCTAAGCACAAAAAACAGTTCAGCGATTAGCCAGTGGACTAAAAAAGGATCAAATGTCCGTCAAATAGCTTCTACGCAATCCGTTCTTTCCAATGAGGAAAGAGATTTTATGGCGATGAAGAGAGCTGAAGCCATGGTGAGCTTAAAGCGATTCAAGGAGAGCGAAGAGCTTTTAAGAAAGATAAACAGCAAGAGATTTAAAGAAACAGCCACTCTACTGAGAGTCCAAGTTTTACAGAACACTAAACAGTACACCGAGGCTTATAAAATCGGTTATTCCCAAATTTCTAAAATGCAGGATAAGGAAAACAAAACTCGGTTAATAGCGAGCTTAGTGCCTGTTGTTAATAGCGCTAAGATGTGGAAAAAAGCAGAGGCTCTTCTGCAAGAGGCGAAAAAAAATAAGGTCGAAGGAAAGTCTTTGGCTCCTTTTCTTTATATGGCCGGTAAAGCGCAGTCAGAAGAAAAGAACTGCAAAAAAACAATTGCCTATTTCAGTCAGGCACTTGCGTTGGATATGGAAAGTTCGATGGTAACCGAAGCTAAGTTTCGGCTAGGCAAGTGTTATCTGAAGGAAAAGAAAAAAGATTTAGCGAAGAAGCAGTGGCAAGAAGTAGCCGAGTCTAAGGATTCTTTCTGGGCTCCCTTGGCCAAAAGTGAAATTAATCTGATGGAGGAACCCTAGTGTCTGCGACAATCATAAATTTAGCTCACAGAAGACTGGTGATTGCGGATTCCAAGATGGGGGAAGTTATCGAGCTTGCGAAGCGAGCAGCTAAAACTCTATCTCCCGTGCTGTTGTGTGGAGAAAGTGGTTCCGGAAAAGAGCTGATTGCTCGCTATATTCATCAACAAAGCGTCCGAAATAAGGGACCTTTTGTTTCTATCAATTGTGCTGCGGTTCCAGATGGTCTCATGGAGTCTGAATTGTTTGGCCATGAAAGAGGGGCTTTTACAGGAGCGGTGGCACAACATCTAGGTAAGTTTGAACGGGCCTCTGGTGGAACCTTATTACTTGACGAAGTCAGCGAGATGTCGGTTCACTTGCAGGCAAAGCTTCTAAGAGTATTACAGGAAAGTGAGTTGGATCGTTTGGGGGGAAGAGAGAGTGTTTCTATTAATTGTCGAGTTGTCTCAACTACCAATAGAGACCCGAAAGAGTCAGTGTCACGAGGAGATTTTCGAGAAGACCTCTTTTACCGGCTTAACGTGATTCGGATAGATTGTCCCCCATTAAGAGGTCGAGTAGAAGCGATTGAGGCTTTGGCATATGAGTTTTTAGCCCAAAGTGGCCAGAGACAGGAAAAGATATTGAAAGGAATTTCCTCAGCAGCTATGGAGCAACTAAAAAAACACGCGTGGCCTGGAAATATTCGCGAACTTCAAAATGTAATCGAACGAGCAGTTCTCCTATGCGACACATCCAAAATTGAGGAGATCCACCTCGATTCCTGGAAAAAAGATATCTCTAGTGAAGCGGAAGATTCAAAACCTGTTCGGCTTGACGAAGTTGAGAAAAGGCACATTTTAGCGATTTTAAGTCATACTGAGGGGAACAGGACTTTAGCTGCTGAAGAATTGGGAATTAGTGTTAGGACCTTAAGAAATAAATTAAAAATTTATCAGTTGAGGTAAGGAAAAAAATTCCAGTTTGTAAGGAAGAAGCTGCCGTTGGATAGATGCGTCTAGCCAGTCTTTGTGCCTAGAAGTGTTGGCTTATGCTTTGCAAACTTTACAGTATCGGTAGAACCTCAAAAATACTTTAGTCTTTTTTATAAACCCAAAAACTTATGCCACTTTTTGATAAAACAATCGATACGGTTTCAAAGTCGTTGGATTTGCACTTACAGCGTCATTCGGTGATTGCAGATAATATCGCAAATGCTGAAACCCCTTTCTTCAAAGCTAAAAGAGTTGATTTCGAGGCTGAACTGCAAAGAGCTGTTGAAGAGAGCGATGTCATGCCCGGAGTCAATGATGTGGGATCGGTACAAGCGCGTATTTCGGACGAGCCGTTTTCTGAGGTGGGGCAGGATTTGAATAGTGTTGATATGGATAAAGAAATGGCAGCGATGAATAAGAATGA
>Ga0136644_10003621_pt1 | contig 11569 bp, 12 predicted proteins | sample C_130820_EF_Meta_FD_94780 | JGI IMG/M metagenome (GOLD analysis project Ga0136644, IMG submission 94780) | Freshwater microbial communities from Lake Croche, Canada to study carbon cycling - C_130820_EF_MetaG (v2) (version 2) | ecosystem: Environmental > Aquatic > Freshwater > Lake | place...
ACAAACGCTTCAGTAATAGCCAATCCTGTAGGACAAACAAGCGCTTCGGTAGAAGCAAATACTATAGGACAACCAAACGCTTCAGTAATAGCAAATCCTTTAGGACAAACAAACGCTTCAGTAGAAGCCAATCTTTTAGGACAACCAAACGCTTCAGTAGAAGCCAATCTTTTAGGACAACCAAACGCTTCAGTAGAAGCCAATCTTTTAGGACAACAGAACGCTTCAGTAATAGCCAATCCTGTAAGACAAACAAACGCTTCAGTAATAGCCAATCCTGTAGGACAACAGAACGCTTCAGTAGAAGTTAATCCTGTAGGACAAACAAACGCTTCGGTAGAAGCCAATAAAACTCAATCGAATATCACTATGAATACAATCCCAAATTTACAAAAACGTATAGCGGATTTGACAGAAGAATTAGATACAGTTAATCAAAAAATAAAAGACTTAGAAGCGGAAAAAGCAGATTCAATGAACAAATTAGCAAGTAAACAGGATGAGATAGTACAGTTAAGAAATCAACTAGCAAATAGCCAAAAAGAAATCATGGCTAAAAACGACTTACAATCTGGCTTGGAAGAAGAAATAAGTACTATAAATCTTCAACTAAAACAGCTTGAAGAGAAGGCTAAATTAATAAAATCACTGATAGAAACACATTTGAAAGAAGACGTTTTGGTTAAACAGACAGGTGGATATATTGAAATTCAGAAAAGTCATCTTGTAAACACACTCAATGAGAGCATAGCTAGATTACAAAAATATAAGCAAGACAAGAGTAGTTTTCCAAAGGTCAGAAAAACTATTAAACAAACAAAACCGAAAGAGTTACAAATACACAAGGTCAAAGATTCTATTAGAGCTAAAAAACTACCCAAGAAAGATAAAAGCAACCCTATCATCATTCACGAAGAAAATGAGACTAAAACACGTAAACAAACAGGTGGCAAGAAACTAAAGAAGGGAGCACGTCTTACCAAACTCTACCGCGAAATTCCTCCTCTATATTAGAAGTAAATGTCAGAGGGTCTAAATATTATGTTAAAAATCAAGTATAGTTTTTATAGTGCTCTAGTATTTTTTCTAGTTGCAAGTCCAGAAACCTTCAAATTCAGTCAACAGCTCTTTGGCCAATTCATACAAATTGCCTCACAGAGCGGATGCCCTACAACAAACGGCTTTTTCTTACATACTATATTATTTTTTATTGTAATGGTTGCTTTAATGATGTTTCCAAGAGATAAATAGAAAGTATTTGTAAGTTCTCCCGATGTATTGTCAAATACTTAACTTAAGTATTTGACATGGTTACTATAATACTAAAGTTAAGCACTTAATTTACCACAGAATATTAGGATGTATGCTCCGCCAACGTATTTTACAGGTTTATCAAAGACTAAAAAACAAAAGAAACTCAAAGAAATGAAAAAATTTGGTCAACTAGACTCAAAAAATCCGAAGGCTTATGTGGGATTTAACACAAATATTGGTATTAAAACCAAGTCATCCAGTTATACTAAAAAATTCTACAAATTAGCGCCAAAAGCCAAATCACTCAAACAAAAGGCCGACTTTACCAAGGTGCCTCTAAAATTTATTAAAGAATCCTACAATCGCGGTCTAGCAGCCTGGCGCACGGGTCATCGACCTGGAGCAAGTGAACAGCAATGGGGTTATGCCCGTGTTCACAGTTTTCTGACCTGCGGTAAAACCTATCATACTACTGACTCTGACCTAGCAAGCAAGGCTAAAAAAACGAGCAAATCAGCCAGTCGTTGGTGGTCCAAGGTCTGTAAATAAAAAATTGAATCCAAACATACTCTATACGAATAAAACAAACATGGACCTTCGTCAGATTCTTATAACTATTCCTATTGAAAACGCAGTACAGATACTGAATCCAAAAATTGACCTCAGTATCTATACAAGACAAAAGGGTGAGCAGGGCTTTCCTCTAGTACGTATAGATGATATGGATAAGAAAACTGACCCTGTCATTCTAACACCAGTGCCAAATATGGGTAAGAAGATTGACGGTACAATGAAGCAAGTCTATACAATTGTGGACGGTCGTCATCGTATTGCCTATGCTATTTCAAACGGTAAATTAAGTATTCCGGCTTTTGTACAATAATTTTATCATTTTTCCTATAAAAAATGAATCAGTAATAATATTAATATTAAATATAAAAAAATGTTTTTCAAAGTTCTTAGTTTTGCAACTCTAGCATCATCATTTGCCTCTATCATTGATTGCTCAAATGGTAAGTCACTCTTCACGATTCAAGGCTTAGGTTTCTGGCCTGACCCTGCTATCAAGAACGAAAATTCAACAGTATCTTTTGCTTATATTGTACCTGAGCCAGGTTTTACTGGTGGAACAGCTACATACTCAGCCAAGTTTAGTTTCATTCCTATTACACCAACGGTGGAGGACCTATGTAAGAGTGTAGCCTGTCCAATATTACCTGGACCATACAACACATCATCGTCATCTATCTTTCCTGATATTAACGGAGCATTAACAGCAACGGTTGAATGGAAGAGTCCATCCGGCGTTCAACTTTTGTGTGCTGAAATTAAGACCAAGACGCAATGAGCGCCGTTGCCTATTTTCCCGAAAAAAATTCAGTAGAAGGGTACGTATTATTTAATAATTCAGACGAAGGATGTATAGTTAGAGCCTATTTTTCAAAATTGCCGTCTGGTGAACACGGGTTTCATATTCACAAGGCGGGCGACCTTAGAGGTAAAGGATGTAAGGGTGCCTGTGACCATTATCACAAGGGCATACCAACTACACACGGTGGTCCTCCTGGTTCCAATGGTCCCAGACATACAGGTGACCTTGGAAATATATCTAATGCCCCTTTTTACAAGCTTTATATGCTTAAGGATGTTACAGTAGAAGACTTGTATGGTCGCTCTATTATAGTTCACAATGACCAAGATGATTTAGGCAAGGGTCCATTCGAAGATAGTAAGACAACAGGTCACGCAGGTGACCGTATTGCCTGTGCACTCATAGGTCGTATTTCAGAACCAGATTGTCAAACTAAGGTTTTAGTAAACTCAATAGCTAAGACACGCAAGAACAAGAAAAATGGAAATACCTAATGTATCATACCAAAATGAATTACCTTCAAATACTTAACTTAAGTATAAGACGTTAAGTTCATATATGAATAAGATAATTCCTATTAGCGAAGAGGAAGATATGAAAAAGCCTAAAAAAGCCTATAAAAAGGAAAAGATACCAAAGGCTCTAAGAGAACAGGTATGGAAACGATTTATGGGAAATAATTTGAGCGGAAAATGTACAATTGTTTGGTGTCAAAATTTAATGTCTGCATTTGATTTTCATGTTGGGCATGATATTCCCGAATCAAAAGGTGGTACCTTAGATATCAACAATCTGAAACCCATATGCTCCCGTTGTAATTTATCAATGTCATCAAATTATACAATTGACCAGTGGAATAAATTAGAAATTAACCGTCGCAAATGGTGGCACCGATTTATCTGTTTTTGATTGTATGAGACGTTGTAATATTATACAAGATATAATAAATTCTGATTTAACCAAGTCGTCATAATAAAAATGAAGACTATTCAAACATCATAGACTTATAGTCAATAATGTTTGATTTAGTTTATGAAAAAACTTCAGAAGGATGGCTTGTAACCGGTCAGACCTATCATCTAAAAGAGCTTATCAAATCGCTAGGTGGTAGATGGCAAAAGGAAAAGAATGCATGGCTCTTAGTAGACATAAATGAACTCAAAGAATGCGTTTCCATGCAAAAAGCCCTAAATCTATTTCAACTAGAACGATTTAAAAATGAGCGCCTCAATAGACACGTCTAGATTCGGACCGTTTTGGTTCTGGATAAACTCTATAACGACCTGGATGAGGAATACATAGATAACGCAAACAATTTGACCAAATCATATGCTGAAGAAAGCCCCAATTCATAGTTTTTAAAAAGTATAAATAAAAATTATTATATCAATTTTTAAGCTAACTTCTCTTGAATTAGCTTCCTTAATCCAGCTTTAAAATGCGCCCACCAGTAAACTAGTTCTTTTTGTTTCTCATCAATATCAATTCCCTTAGTAAAATCCGAAGACCAATCATCTACATAGATTAACGAACTACCACATAAGATATTTTCATAAGACCGTACTAAATCGCGTTTTACAACAGGAATGGCACCATTTTCTAGTGCCTCATAAAAACGATAAGATTCTGTATTGCTAAATCCATCTAAACATGGTATATATTGCGAATCCTGTAACATACCCACATATTTTATAGCTGGCATATCTTCTTTTGTACCCCATGTTGGCGTCATATGAACAAAGTTTTTAGGCAATAATTTTACTAATCCAGCAAGTACAACAGGTCGGTTATTTCTGTCCATAGCTCCAGCAAAGGTCCATGTAAGTGGTCTTTGGCTAGATAAATTTATACGACCGTTACACCCCTTACCATTCAAATAACCCAAAGGCAAATGAACAACCCGTGGTCCTATACACTCAGGGCGCCAGTAGTTACGAAATACACAAGATACAGAAGGATGATTATAAATTGATATATCGGCTATACATTGTTCATCGCTAGCATGTAAGATAGCTATTTTACAGTCTGAATTGCGATTTATCCACCCCAAAATAACTGAAACAGGAGTGGTGTGTTGATAATATAATAATACTTGAGAACCAGAATCTACAGGTAGTGAATAGTCTAACCATACAAAATCACGTTGAAAAATTTCCCGTAGCCATTCAGAGTCAATACACTGTTTGTATTGTTCCTTTTCAAAATAGACGACTTTAAGAGGTTTTAGAACGACAGGGGTCGAAGTAGAAGAAGCAATTGCAACTTCTTCCAAACTAAATACATCCGTATTGTTCCATATTTCACTATCAAATTTATCTACACGATTAAAGTTATTAAAATCGGCAGTTTGATATATAGGGTCATCATCTTGAATACAGCCTCCCAAAAGTGGTGTTGTAAAGTAAATGTTAAGCTGTCCATCCATGTTGTTGACCAACATGTGGTCAGCACTTGTATAAATCCCTAAGTTATCTATAATAGCACATAATTTTTTAGCTCCAGAGGCGCTAATAATATAGGAATACGTACAGAAATGAAAGTAACGCCGCTCTTGACCAAAGACTGTATTCTTAGCAACACGAGCAAAATACCGATTCACTGGTTCTGTAATATATGGTAAGGCTGGCTTATTAGGAGGTAATACACCTCCCAAAAAGATAATATCAAAATCTAAGGGTATAGAATCAGCCATCGTGGACCACTGATTTATAAAGTTATCGCACAGTTTAGCATCGTCTTCTAGAACTAGAAAATTACCAAAAGAAGCTGAAGCAAATTGTTTCCATAGGGTGTAATGCGATAAGGCACAACCCATAACAGATTTTTTCCATTTAAAATCGTTATTTTTGAATAACTTACATATTTCAGCAGTTAGTTTTAGTTCACGTCCATTAACAGCTGAAAGTTTCTTACAGAAACCGGCCAAGTATGGATGCTTCTGCCAAAAACCATTCAACCGGTCTTGCCTGTGGTCTAGATTGACCACATATGAATCCTGAATATGTTTCAAAACTGAATCAGTAGGTTCAGTTGCAGCCTTTTGTTCAGGTTCAGGCGTTGATTTTAGCCAATTTCCTCTATGGACATACAAAACAGCGCCATATTTAAGAGTTTCATCGTAACTTTTGTATCCAGCAAAAGTATCCAGTAAATGTGGTTTAATTCCGAAGCGCAAGCACATTAACGTCAAAATACTTTGGTCATGACGGTGACCCATACATTTTTCAGAATATCGATACCATTTGTGACCAGTAATTAGTTCAGGATTACAAGCGTAACCCATTGTATGCTTCAATACTTCACCGGCTGAGCCACCACATATAAATCCTACAATATTGGCACTCAACTGGGGTGCAGCCAATTCCTCAGCCGTCAAATTCAACATACTACAAAATTTGGGATGACACCAGGTTTCCATCTTATGTTCTTTCATATAACATACAAATAGTGAGCCACGTGAAATATTCATCCAGATAGCATCCAAATCATCGACGATTTCAATACCAGCATCCAAATAAAGCACATGAGTACCTTTAGGCAAAACATTATAAGCTAAAATCATGACCAACGGTTTCCAAGCAAAGTGCAATGGATTCCAAAAGTCAGTCCATTCAGGATTCCATTTTGTATCAAGTGGAATAATCATTTTAGCACCGGCCTTTTTGAGACGTTTCACGTCCATAAAATCAATGTCCCATACCCAAATATATACAGGTACTTTTGATGATTGAATCAACCTAATTGCAGAATCTACAAAACGTCCATTACAACAGGTTACTATAACCTGAGGTGGTGCTTCCTTAATTGGAGTAATATTATAGGGTGTAACCTTAGGTTGTAAGCTTTTACTAGGTGTAGGAGAAGCAGAAGAAGCATAAGAAGCACCTATATTTTCAGGTTTAAAATTTGTAACTTTTTCAGAAAGTGTCTTTACCATTTCACTAAGTAGGGTCCGTGGTTTTTCAAGGTCTAAAATTAGGCGTTTGTTCGCTATTGTTAACCAGGCATTATTATCATTATCAAGTCTTTCCACCTCAGTTAATAAATTATCAACACAATCGTAATCTGAAGCATTGATAAATGCCTCCTTATTGAAATCCAAAACTACATCAGGTGACCCCCAATAGATTGGTACACATCCACCAAGCTTGGCATGTAGAAGCTTTTCTGTTACATAACCTGAACCAAGAGAGTTTTCACAAACAAGTGCAAATTTATAGTTCTTATATGTGTCAACCTTATCTGCTTGTCCGCCAGAACCTCCTGGACCGCCAGGTATAAGTGTTACATTATTAAATAATTGACCAGCAGAATCTATATCCTTGTAACGAGACAACACGTGATATAATGTATTGCGACATACAGACTTGGGATTGGTTGCAACAAAAATACAGAATTTTGACCGCATTTTAATATCTAAAGTTAGCAAGTCAAGTGAAAAAGGCATAGGATTCTTATAAAGCGTGACATCTTGATTATACCAATTCAACTCCAACAACCAGTTAGGCATTCTAAAATAATCATTGGACACACTAGTACTAAATCCAATATTTAAGACTACATCCTTACGATTAACAGGTGTAAGATTTTCACCTGTATAAAAGACCTTCGGTATATTTGTCCACTTTATATTTGCATTTTCTTGACCAAAGGGTCCAAAAATAATAAAGGTGGGGTCAGTCTGGTCATTCGAAACAGTCCAGCCATTTTGCTTAAAGGCCTCCAAAAAGAGATTGTGAACAGGTTGAAAATCGGTCCACATATCAAAGAAAGCGACACGCACTGAAGGTCTTACAATAGTTGCAGGAGGGCACCAGGTAATCGTTGTACCAAGAATACTATTTACAGCACAAGAACCTATTATTGGTCCATAACGACTTAATAAGTCAGTTCTGACTAAGTCCAAGGCTGGTCGCACATCAGTAGTAATCTTAGACCAAGAGTCCAACGCCTGTCCAATACGATTGAGTGTATAATAATATTGACCACCGACTACATCTTTCAGCATAATACAATTATGTATGAGTGGAATACCCAGATAGAGTGCATCTAGTAACATATACTTAATTGGTCGGAATCGTTGATGAGAAATAATATAATTGGGTTCACGACGCAAATCAGGCAATCGCACCCGCTTCATAAAATTGCCACTAATATCAACACTGCCACTCCCAATATGAAGATTCTGGAAAATATTATTGATAAAAAAATCCCGCTTAATCAGTTCATGCCCATTTACTATCTTCCACTTTAAAGAAGGATTATTTTTATAAATTTCGCTCAAAATAACCATGGGTAAGGTGCAGTTTGACGTATTTGTTTCATTGCTTTCGCAAATAACTACGGCAGGTTCATTAGACCCAGACCACTCAGGAACTGAAGTTTCTGTGACATATGAGTCTAATAAAATAGGGTTCCAAAAAAACGGTAAGCGAAATACAGGGCGTCTGCTCATAAACTCCAAATATTCAAAGTCCGTTTCCTTAAAATGTGACCAGGTCCACAAGGCATGAACCCCATTAAAATCGCGCACGGCGGATGCCAATGGATAAACACTACTTTCAATATCATAAAAAGCAGGCGGATAATGATAAAACATGACGACCTTATTAGCAATTTGCCTACGCAAATCAACAGGTAAAAACCATACAACCTCAATGACTATATCAAATGTTTGAATTGTTATTCCTTGAGTTAATTTAATAAAGGGTATAGTATTTGCAGATGTACAATCAATAAACCATTCATCGGATTCAAATGGAATTAAAAAAGAAACATCGTGACCTGCATCCTTCAAGGCATGAGCTAAATAGAGTGCTACCTGGGGTAGTACGCCACCAAAAGCAGAACCCTTAAAAATATTTGTTACGCCAATACGCATAACCACTTAATTATTTACTTCTACGAAACCTTAGACCCTTTAACATACATAGATTTTTCAACTAGTTCCTTTTTAATTAACATACAACGTTCATGTTGTCGTGAACCAATATCAAGACCAGCTAACCACAGTTGAATAATATTTTTCATTCCAGGTGTATAATCATTAATTGAAACATTCATCCAGCTATAATCAATATTTAATATGCTCATGTCATCCATAATCATACCAATATGTTGGTATTTTTCACCCCAGTGAACATATTGCCAGTTATTCGATACTGTAATTTCGATAATGCCAATTACATGTTTACCGCGATGTTGTATATAGTGATAATCTTTCCATATTTCTGGCTTATACAATTCGACAGCCTCAAATTGCTTAATCAGTTTATCTAGAGCAGACCTGAGTTCATCCAGACCATTTTGTAGGTCGTCAAATATAATCATAGTTTCCTAATAAAAATAAATAAACAAACAAAGCCCTATTTTCATCTTTTTAATTCAAACATGCGTTTTGAATAAGCTCATTCTTGTATAGACCACATCGCATCATCTGACGCTGACCAGATTCAATAGAATTTAGCCAGACAATTATGAGTGAACGCATCACAGCAGTTAGATTCTTTTTCTGATATCGTAACAGGTCATTTTGAAGATTGACTATCGACCCATCGTCTAGTAGTAAACAGACATAGTTATCATTATGACTGCTACCATCAAAGGGTCTTGTATAATTTGCATAACCACCAGTATTTAGATATATAGAAATTCGCCCAACAATACCTTGGTAATATTCAAACTCACTATCTCTATATACAGACGGTTTATGTAAATACATACACATATAAGAGGGAATATTGTATTTCATTAAACTCTGCACATCAGCAAAGGTCAATGCGACCTCTTCAAAGCTGAATTTATAATTCATACAGTTTTTAAATTGAATAAAATATAATTATATTTTATTCAATTTTTTAAATATATATAACAGATGGCATTGGTCCATGTATCAGAAGATAATAAAACCCTAGTCAATGGTCCTAACCCCTTTGTATTACCTGATGGTACAAATTTCACAGATTTTATATCTAAAAAAATATACGCCAAAGAACCCCATACATTCTTAGGCCAAGGAACATTTGCTACCGTTTACAGGCTCCATTTTCCAGACAAGCAAGACTATGTTTTAAAACATATTGGCGGGCCTTACAATGACCTTCTGAAGGAAGTTAATATTCTTATGAAATTGAAAGACAAATGGTTTGCTGTTCAACTTATCACAGCTTCAATATATCCCGACGACCAAGCCTATATCTTGTATCCCTTTGTGGAAGGCAAAACCTTCCAAGCATTCCAAAGAAATAGTAATAAGATGAATACATCGACTAGAAAAAAACTATATACGCAAATTTATAATGACCTTATTATTGCCACATATGAACTTCATAAAGTAGGTATTGTTCATCAGGATATCAAACCTCCCAATATTTGGATACCATCAGAAGGCCGACCTTTTTTCTTAGACTTCGGCCTATCTGAAACCTTAGGAGCAGAAAAAGGCCTCGCGGGAACATCAGGTTTCCTCAATTCACGTCGCTGGACAAATAAAGGTGCCAAGATTACCCTAAAACAAACCAATACCGGACCTCAATATGTAGCTAATAAACCCGTACCAGTATCATCCAATATCAATTGGTACGCCCTAGGTACAGTCTTTAACTCGTATGACCCTAACAATAATTCAAATGTGAAAGCCCGTACATTACGCAAAGTAGGTATCACGAACAACAACGCGAAAACAATTCAATATGGTAAAGGTCGTAGATTTACAAGGAAACGTTCCCTTCAATAAGGTCTATCCAACCCTTAATATTATTTGGATTATAGATTGAAAAATTCCAAGAAAGCTGTTTCATTAAGGCCTTGTATGTCTCTCCACGTGTACCGTGTTTTTCGGTCACAAGGTCAATTTGAGTTAATCCCTGTTTAATGCTATCACCCTCATAATAATAGCCGTATTTTGATAATCTAGGAAAATTATGTATAACTGGAAATCCCATTAATAGATGCTCAAAAAAGATATAATTATATTCGTTATTCACTGTATGTTGTATTAAAATATTACTTTTCAAATTAGTTGCCAAAGTCCTTGTATCCATACGTTGTACAAGTTTTAGTTTACCAGCCTTATAAATATCTAGAGTAGGCAAAACAGTTGACTTAAAATATGCCGACTCTAAAAGTTTGGCACCATTCACAACCAAAACCTCTTGAACCTTTTCTGGACTACGTCTGTAATAAGCTTCACATATCATAATAGGAATAAGTGAACACTTTTGAAAAGAAATATTAGGTTCAATAATTGTAAAACTGTAAGGTGCAAAAGGTTTATGCACATAAGTATCAGCTAAGTCATTAATAAATAACGGTTCCCATACATAGGGTGTAACAAACACGGCAGGATAAACCTTATTAATGGCAGCTGCATATTCCTGGTGAAAATCATAATGAGATGATACCAGTATTGTATCAATTTCACCGACTAAATGATGACAGAAATTTGTAGTAGGATTAAACATAGGAATTTCAATATCAATATTCAAAATATTACCCAAATATAATTTAAACATTCGTGCACCTGATTTCTTAAAAATTTCGCGAATCTGTTGTCCACAGGACATACCCATTTCAATATAGGCGTATATTTTGAAGGGTTTGACTACCCATTCATTTGCATCAATGGTTCTAAAATTTGTAAATAGTTTTGATTCTGCATGTTTTTTGTTATCATCGACTAATAGAAAGGGGCAATATCCAGCAATTTCAAATAGTTTATACAGCATAAAAATATTTTGAAATAATCCATTAGTCCATAGTTGTGCTTCTTCCATTCTGATAGAGGTCAAAAAGATGGGCTTTATAGGTTCGAAAGGTACAGAGTTCAAGTCCACATGTGGGTCCAAAACTGGTTGAACGTCGGTACCTTTCACGTCGCCAATGGCCTTCATTAATTTAATTCATCATGAAACCCTTAGGCCGTACCTTAGGCCGTACCTTAGG
>Ga0136644_10003623_pt1 | contig 11566 bp, 14 predicted proteins | sample C_130820_EF_Meta_FD_94780 | JGI IMG/M metagenome (GOLD analysis project Ga0136644, IMG submission 94780) | Freshwater microbial communities from Lake Croche, Canada to study carbon cycling - C_130820_EF_MetaG (v2) (version 2) | ecosystem: Environmental > Aquatic > Freshwater > Lake | place...
AATGTAAGTAAGTGGGTATTAGTTTCTGCGGGACATAGCTTACAGAATGATAAAACAGGGCAATGGCAAATACTGTATTGGGTTAGTCAACACTATAAATAATATTTCTATGAAACTTATCGTGAAACAGATTAGCATATCTAATTTAGTATTTGTTTGTTTTTGGATTTTAGGAAACTCTATTTCAGAAAGTTTACATGATTATGGCTTTTTTTTCTATTCATTTGCTTTATTGAGTATATCATTTTTAGTTGGATATTCAAGCATTAGTATTTTAGAGGTAATCAAGAATAAATTCATTCGTATTTTTATTGGGTTGATTATATATGCAATATTACTATACATGTATATAAGTTTAGATGGAAAGTTTACAAAATGGGGCTTACTTACCATCATAATTGCGATACAAATATTTTTATTCTATCTCTGCTTAATGATAATCAAGTATTTTTTTTCAAAAAAAAACTGACTAAGAATTCTATAATATTTTGTAATGGACTGAACCAATCCTTATTGTAGTTTTTTTAATTATATCATATGCAAAAACCTAATATCAAAAAGAAGTCTGTGTCAGCCCCTAAAATTTATTTTAAATGAAAAAGAATCAACTGTTTTTCAAATTGCTGACAACAGAAATAGTTTTCATAACTATTTTAACTGTTTTAACTCTTATTACGATGGTTTTAGGGATAAGCCCTTTAAAATATGGAAAATTGGGACTTGCAAATTTTGGGTTTTTATTTTTTCTGCTTCTTATAGAACTCTTTCTGTCAATAATTATAAGTATTATCTTAGTTTATTGCAATGTAATGCGTTTAGTTGAAATAAAAACAGCTATTTTATTCATATTTATTAATTATTATAATTTATTAATTTTATCCGATAAAATACGACCTCAAGAAATTTCTATACTTTATTTCATCCCACTTTATGGAATTTCAATATTACTTGTCTATTTCTACTTTAAACGATTAAAAAAAACTGAAAATAATTGAACAAACTTCAAAATGATATTATTTAATATTTTGTTCAATTTTATCTTGGTCTCTCACAGCCACGCAGGAAATGTTGCAAAAATTATCAAAAACCAATTGGAAGCAAGGGGCTGGTTAGTTTTTCGTTCCATCAGGGTCTTCGGCACGAGACCCTGATGGCATTGGTCTAAGCAAATAGGGAGAATTTAAGAACACCAAGAACAAAAACATGGCAGTAAAGGTAAGACTGTGTTCACTGATAAATTCAATAAAGGAGTTTTATCAAATTATGGCAAGATTTTAGACAAAGTTATACCACAACCACCCACCCTCACAGCCACCACCATTACCCCAGCCTCATGCGGGCTTAATAATGGTAGTGTAAAATTAAGTGCTACAGGTGGAACGCCACCTTACCAGTATAGCAAAGATGGCACAATCTTCCAAAATTTAGATACTTTTGAGGCTTTGGCTATTGGGAAATATACTTTTTATGTGAAAGATAGTAAGGGAGAAAAAGCGACTACAACGGTTGAGGTGAAAGGGAGTTTAGAAGGTGAAGAGCAAGCCGTTATAATACTAGCAAATGCAAGAATAACTTCATACGATTTAGGCGAAATTACTGTACAATGGGATTCTAAAAGTACAGCGTATAAATATAAATTTATTAAAGGATTTAAAGGCTCTTATAAAGGTAATATTTTAGAAATTACTGAGGTTCCAGATGGTACCATGGTAACATTAGGAAAGTATAAAGGTATTTTTAACGCACAAAACCATAATGAGTTTTTAGGGTTTTATAAGGAAGACTATACTGGAATTTGCAAGCCATTAGGTATAAGTTTAACTAAAAATAAAGTTTGTCAAATACTTTGCAAAGAAGGCTTTTTGCCAAATGAAATTTTTGGAATATCTTTAAAACTATTAGTTACAGATGAGGAAGTAGGCTATACTCTAATAAGAGTTTTTGATTATGGAACAGCATTGACCAAAGTGACAACTTTTACTTCACTCTTTCAGAACCCGATACAGCCAGCATATTCAGCAAAAGTTTATAAATGTACTTTAGCCTTATTTAAAAATAATGTTATAAGCGAAAAATTATATTCCTTTGCATTTACTCGAGATGCGTGGCAATGGGCTGGGGATGTTAATGATAATCAATTATACATACTCAATCGGGCATTTGAACCTGATGGTCAAATTGATTTTGACGGAGTAGATTATACTTATCCTAATGAAGTACATGGGTATATACAATTACCCGCATTCAAATTGTTTTTGAATAATGACGTCATTTTACCTGCAAAACCCTTAGAAAGAACTACACTTTATAATAGTTTGGAACCAATTGGAGAACCAAGAAGTAACCTCAACGAAGCTACAAATGTTATGGTTCATATAGGAGGACATTATACAAGAGGCTTTATGGATTGGTTAGGTGGTTCATTAGGTTGTTTTGGATTTGTTGAGTCAAAAGATGTGAAAAAATCAGAATCTGAAGCTATAATAGCTCATGAGAAGGATATTTTTGATGATGATATGTCAAATAGAGAATGGCAAAAGGCTGTTGATACTATACACGAATATGAAAAAAAATACCATTTAAAGTTAAAAATAACTGTTTTTCCAAGAGAAAATTATCTAAAAAGTTTCAATTTAAACAAAGACAAAATATTATGGGAATGAGATTTTTTAAAAAATGGCTTCTATTTTGGCACCCTAATTTTGAAAATATTAGTGCATATAGATACATACGTATTTTTTTATTTATACTTAGGTTCATATTAACGATATTCCAAATTTATTTTTGGATAACTATTTCAAATGAAATGAAAACATTAGGGTATTTTGAGGCTGATGATGAGTTTACAGTAGCATTGGGAATTTCAGGAGCAGTCGTAACGATGTATCTATTTTTAGAATTGCTTATTCTTGTAGTTCTATACTTGTACACTAAATACCATAAATAATAAGAATATGGGAATAAGATTTTTTAAGAGTTGGCTATTATTTTGGCATCCAAACTTTGAAAACCTAAAATGTTATAAATATTTTACAATAACTATTTTTATCATTCGGAGTCTCTTTTTGTTATTTATAATAATATTTTGGAGTATTATTTTAGAAAAAGAAACCCAGAAAAGTAGTTTTGAAGTTGCGGAAGATTTGGAAGTTTCACAAATAATAACAAGTATTTTCATTTTTTCGTTCCATCAGGGTCTTCGACACGAGAACCTGATGGCATTGGTCTAAGCAAATAGGGATAATTTTATAACATCAAGAACAAAAACATGGCAGTAAAGGTAAGACTGTGTTCACTGATAAATTCAATAAAGGAGTTTTACCAAAGTATGGCGAGATTTTAGACAAAGTTACACCACAACCACCCACCTTCACAGCAACCACCATTACCCCAGCCTCATGCGGGCTTAATAATGGTAGTGTAAAACTAAGTGCTACGGGCGGAACGCCACCCTACCAATATAGCAAAGATGGCACAATCTTCCAAAGTACAGATACTTTTGAGGCTTTGGCGGTTGGGAAATATACTTTTTATGTGAAAGATGCAAAGGAGGAGAAAGGTACAATCGGGGTCGAGGTAAAGGGTAGTATAGAAGCAGTAGAAATAACCATTCCCGCCTTAGCGAATGCTCGAACAACTTCAATTTATGATTTAGGGCAAGTTATTGTTGAATGAGATGCTGAAAAACGCACATTCCAATTCATTACTGGTATAAAAGGCACTTATAACAAAGGTATTTTAACTATTGACGTACCTGAAAATTTGAAAGGTGAATATCGTGCCTTGATTAATAAAAACGACCGAACTCAATTTTTAGGCTTTTATAAGAAAGATTATACAACTTCATGTACATCTTCGGGTATTACTTCTGGCACAGGCACAAGCTGTAAAATGCTTTGTGAAGAAGGATTTTTGCCTGAGAATATTTATGATAAAAATATATTTAACTACTCTCTTGTGCAGAGAGCTTTTAGCCCTTTCAATTATTTTGGCTTTTTATTTACAGGTGAGGGGAGAAGTTTTTCAACAGATAAGGATATTGAATTTAAACTATTTGGAGAAGCTAAATTCCAAATTAATTCAAAAAGTAATATTGCTAAATTTGGAATTCCAGATGTTTCAAGACCTTCTGTTTCTCATGGTGCTTGTGGTTTAGACCCAAGTTGGGTTGCAAATTCAGAGACAAGAAGATTTAAGGAGGTATATAAAAATAACCTTGCTCAAATTCATTTGAAAGCAGGAAATGATGCTGCCATACCATGCACAGACTCAGAATGGATAAACGAACTAAGTGATATGGAAATTGACCATAAAGCTGATTTGAATTTTAGTATTTACAGCATTGGTTCTACCAAATATTTAAGTGTTACAGGAACTGTTTATGGCGACCATTTCCCCTGTACAGAAACACTCATTTACGATGCTAATAATACTCCAGTATTTTTACAAGTAGCCCCTATTGTTGTTGAAACCACCAACGGGGTATCACCTCTTAATTTTAAAGAAATTGGTCCGTTTGTTTCCTTAGGTGGAGATGGAAATAAAAATATGGGTGATGTAAGTATGAATATTGAATTAGATGAAAAGGGTAATTTTGTAAAAGTTAAAAGCGGAAGTACTTCTACAGATATTGCATCATGGAACAATACATTTTTATCAAAACCAACCACTATTCAGAAAATATCTACTGACCAAGCCGTAATAACAGCATTAAAAGCAACCAAATGGATTAAAGAAAATATGTTCGGCATAGTCGACAGTGCCGAAATATGCACCAGTACACGCTTACAACAAGCGGCACCATATAGTTGTAAAATAATAGCAATGGCAATAGGTTTAATTAGTTTAACAATTTTATTTTGAAATGAAAAAAATAGCAATAATTGTAGTGAATATTTTCATTTTTTCTTGTGGGCGAGAAAAAGTATCAGAACGAATCTTTTTACCTAAAAATTTTGAGGGCATAGCGATGGTATATTATGATGTACCCGATAGTGAAGAGGAAAAAGAAGACGATGAGGGTTGGAAACTTATAGAGTTTCCTGAAAATGGGTTTCTTTTAACACAATATTCGCTTCCCAAAAGAGCATTATATAGACGTGAATTTTATTTGAAAACCGCTGAGGGAGTAAACCCATTGAGCTTTTTAGCGGTAGGAGATAGTCGAAATGATTTAGTAAATTTTAAAGGAATTGATACTACCCAAAAATATATATTTTCAATGAAAGGGGGTAGTTATTGTTGTGGGGAAAGACGAAGTGGAAAAGGGGGAGTAGATTTCAATTACGAATTTTTTATTTATTGTAAGCCTCGACAATTTAAGATAATTAGTAATAAAATTTATTGGAATTTAGATAAACTTAATGAGGGTATTAGTCAGTGTAAAGAAGACGAATTGTGCTATAATAAGCCCTATATGGAAAGAAAATTTAAAGAAATTTTAAAATGAAAAGAATAGTTGTATTTATAGTAAGTGTAATTATTTTTTCTTGTGAGCGAGAAAAAGTATCGGAACGAGTCGTGTTTCCAGAAAATTATGAAGGAGTGGCAATGATATATTACAATGTCCCTGATGGTATAGAAGAAAAAGAGGACAATGAGGGCTGGGAAGTAATAGAATTTCCTTCAAATGGTTTTCTTTTAACTCGATACCTACTTCCTATAAGGGCGTTGTATCGAAGAGAATATTATCTTAAAACTAAAAATGGTTTGTTAAAAATTCCCGAACTAAGAACAAATGATAGGTTAGTTGACTTGAAGACTTTTAAAGGAATTGATACAACAAAAAACTATGTTTTTTCAAATATGGGGGGAGGGAGTTCAGTAGGTCCAAAAGATTGGCAAGAAAGACATAGGAAGGGAGAGGTTGTTGTATTAAATGAGTCAAATAGTATAGATTTCCATTACGAAAATTTTATTATATGCAAACCAAATAGGTATAAAAAATATAGAGAAAAAGTTTTTGATAGAAGTTATATAAACAATGGTATAAGTCAATGCGAACAAGATAAATTATGTTATGATAAAGTCTATATGGAAAGGGAGTTTACAGAAAAAATGAAGTAGAAAGAAATCACCACCCCAGCCTCATGCGGGCTTAATAATGGTAGTATAAAACTAAGTGCTACGGGTGGAACGCCACCTTACCAGTATAGCAAAGATGGCATAATCTTCCAAAGTACAGATACTTTTGAGGCTTTGGCTGTTGGAAAATATACGTTTTACGTGAAAGATGCAAAGGGCGAGAGAGGGAATATCAGTATAACCATTGAAGAAAAAACCTTTGAAGCACCACCTCAAAAAATCGAACTTACTACCATTCCTTTGGGGAACGCAAGGGCAAATATTACTACAAATGGTCTCTACATTGCCCCCGATGGTCGGGCAGTAAGATTACCCGCTGGAGCAGTGCCTATACAATTACGATTTACTGGTACTTGGGGGCTTCCTCCTACTGGTACACTGCAAGGCTTTGAATGGAATGGTAGCACTTATTTTGCCGAAATCAAAGGCTATATCAACCAATCATTTGTTGGCTACCGAAAAGTACCTTTATGCCCTGAAGTCTATCTAAAAGATATTTATGAAACTACTTCGGGCGAAACCGATGCTTTCTATTTCAAGAAATTTAAGGATGCCAATGGTTGTGGTATTCAAAAAATTAGTGTAAAATATATTTTTAATCCAACGGGTGACCAATCGCTTATTAAAATTAGCCCTGACATTACGGGCGATGTAATCGAAAAAGCCTATTATACCGACCAAAACGCTTGTAATCCTACCAACTATGTCAATAAAGATGGCTTCAAGAATAACAATACAAGCCTAAGTGCCGACAAGGCAGAAAACCTCAATAAACTCACCAGTACTCTCAATAGCAAACTTGGTGAGTTGCTCAAGGTTACGCTGGTGGCTGTGAATAGTGCGGATATTGAAAAAATGAAAATTGAAGCACAAGAGAAAGGTTTGCAGACCTTAGAAGTGTTTGAATTTGAGGGAGTGTATCTATTTGCCTTTGGTGGCGGTGAAATTGGAACTTGCGAAAAAGACTACATCACCCAAAAGATGAAGGACGTACAAGGCTCTGATGCCTACAAAACTCTTGGCAAGTGGGATAAAATAATTGCGAGTACATCAACCTATTATTACAACTGGTTCTTTGCGATTCTAAAATGCCGAGTTGCCAAAGAGAAATACTATACTTGCACCAAAGATGCCAACAACAAAGAAACCTGCACACTAAAAGCGGGAGCTTCCGAAGCTGAAGCATTTGTGGCGGGTTTTCTACATTCGGTCATTGAGGATTTGGATTTTGTAGAGATGGCGGCAGGGCTTATTACCATGGCAAAGCAAGCAACCACGAGCGTAGCCACGCAATTTCTCAATTACCCACAGGAGCTATACGAAGTATATAAGAAAGCCCCAAATACTTGGAGCGGCGAAGATATTTATAAGATTATACCGCCCGTAAAACCAACCAAAGAAGGGGTAGATTTTGTAAGCAATGCGGTATCATTTTTCTGGAATAATTACATTACCGATGCCAATTACTGGACAAGTGGCGAACTTACTGCAATGGTTGCCCCAGCCTTAATTACAGGTGGTGCTTATTTAGCAAAAAAACTACCTCAAATTACAAGCAAATTAGCGGGCCGTTTGGCAAGTAAAGTAGCAGGCTTGGATGAAAACTTAAATATTGTTGCTTTATTTAAAGCTGGTAAAAAGATAGATTATGATGATATTGGCGATATTGAGCAAGTAATTGTAAAGAATAATGATGAAATAGATGGCATTTATGAAAAAGTAGGCGATGAATTAGTACCGATTTGTGGGTTTACTCCAGCAGGTGGTAGAGTTACATCAAGTAGAAGATGCCCAAAAATTAGATTTACTGGTGAAGCTCTACAAGAATTAGCTACCCGATTAGGAAGCCAATACGATGAAATTGTAGATATTCTTGATAAGCTAACACCACGCAAAAGCCATACACTAATATATAATGATGTTAACAAAAAGCTAAAACTTGTTGATACTGATGGCGTTGAATGGTTGGAAGACATTACCAGTACGCAGGTATTGGCAAAATCAGGCAATAACCCTTGGAACAAGTTTTTAAATGGTTTTCCACCTTTAAAAAACTTTGAATATGTGGTTGATGGTAAGTTTAAATTCAAAACTGATGATTTAGGCAGAGTTGAAAAAATAACGATTGAGAACCTTGAATTAAATCCTAATAAAGAGAGAGACAGATACCAACAAGGTTTAACAAAAGGCTTAAAAAATGGAAAAGATACAGATAATGGCGGACACATGGTTGGCAACCAATTTGATGGTCCAAGTGAACAAATAAATTATCATTCGCAAGATTGGGTTAGCAATCAAAGCGGTGATTGGTTTAAAATGGAAACAGAATTAAAGCAATTAAGACTAAACAATCCAACGGCTACAATAAAAGTGGAAATTGTGCCAGAATTTAATGGAACAAATAAAAGACCTGATAAATTTAATGTACGAGTTTCTGTCTTTGAAAACGGACAACCTAAAATAATTAATAAACCAACATATGAAGTTGATAACCCTTAAAAAAATGGAACAGAACGTTTTAATAGAAATCAAGGAAATCATTGTAAATTCTTTAAATTCAGTTGAGTGGGATAAAACTGTTTTTAAAAATACATTCACTGAATCAGGCAGTTCAAGCCCAGATTTACAAGTATTTAATGTAAACGGTGAACGTATTTATTTTGATTTTGAAAAGATTTTTAAAGTTAATTCCTATTTTAGGAATTACTTTAATTCTACCCAAAGAAACTTAGAACAACGCTTTAACAAAGTAGAATTTGAAATTAATAGAGATGGCTATTACAAAGCTAATTATTATTGGGATGAGGCGGAAGCTAAAGACCAAAAGTTAAAAACAGCGGAAGTGTTTCCAATTTGGCTTCATGAACGGTTTTTGCAATTTCTATTTGAGGCTGGCTATGGTGATAATAATAATTGGCAAAAGGGAGTTTTTAAAATACATATCAATAAAGAGCGAAGTGTAAATGTTGAGACAACCCTTTATAATAAAGATATAGCTTTTGGTGCAGACCCTAAATTCCCAAAACAAGTCTATGATGCTATTTTACATCATTATGAAATAACCAATCATGGATTATTGAGTGATGTCTTTAAAAAGTGGGATACTTTAATCATCCATTCCAGATATACTTCTGTGGATTTAGAAAAGGATGTAGAATATCATTTAGAAAGTTGATTTTAAAATCAAATATAGTTCCAGATGGCGTTGAGTGGATAGAGGATATTACAAGCACACAGATAATTGCCAAAGGGGGAATAAATCCATGGAATAAGTTTTTAGATGGATTTCGTTCCATCAGGGTCTTCGGCACGAGACCCTGATGGCATTGGTCTAAGCAAATAGGGATAATTTTAGCCAAACGGGAAGTGGAGGTAAACCACCCTACCAATATAGTATGAATGGCACTTCTTTTACTGGAAACAATACCTTTATTGATTTAGCCGCAGGCACATATAATCTTACCGTGAAAGATGCAAGTAACTGCACCGCAAGTACAACAGTTACACTTTCTGAACCTGAGAGCTATGAAGTAATACCAGCAGAAGACGAACCAATATTAGGTTTTGCACAAACAGACCCCAATGTAAGAACAACTTTGGGCGATGATGATGGCTTTATTATTGTCAGACAAAATAAAGATAGTAAGCCAACAAAGTTTAAATTATCTGTTGATGATTACTCACCAAAACCATACAAAGGCGGTAAACTCACCATCAATAGCGGCGAATATGCAGGAACTTATACGCCATATTTCTATGCTTGTAATCCTGATATTTTCATAGGTTTATATAAGGAAAACTGTTTGAACGAAACAAGTGGAACTTGTACACCAACTAAAAGCGAACAACACCCCAACGCTATAATTACAAAAAATAGAAAAGCTTTATGTAAAGAATGCTGGCTGTCTGAGGATGCGTTTAGTGAAAAAGTTAAGGATATTATGGTATTTTCAAATGGTTATCGTGGACCTCAAAATGAAGGAGAAGAGTCTAACGACCTTATTCAAAATTATGACCACAATTCCTATTGGGAAGGTCAAGATGTTGCTTTCAAAGCAAGAAGAAAATCAGATATTACTTTTTATGTTGATGGACATTGTAGTATTGTGACTTCTGACCACAATTTAGATTCAAATGCGGACCATTCTTTTTCTACTAAAGCATCATCAATTAAAAACTTTGCAAATAGTTTAGCAAGTTCTATTGATGCAACAGTTGAATTTCTGTATGTTACAAACGGACAACAAATTAAAAACCCTTGTTACCACAACCCTTCATGTGTACATTTAAATGATAAACCTAATCCCATTGGTTTTAACTACCGTTATCAGAAAGGAAAAATAGCAGGAAAGAACCTTGCCACTAAATTGTTTTTAGAAGGTCTATCTTCACCACATACTAAAATCACCTATCATATAGACATCGTGGCTCATAGTATGGGTTTTGCTTATGCACAAGGGATGATAGAATATTTAAAAAATGAAAGTGATATAAAAAATAATTTAAAATGGGGCGGGTATTATATTATTGCACCAGAAAATGGTTGTGGGAGTGTTGTAGTTAAAAGTCAATGGGAAACTAACTCTATTTATCAATATGGAAGTGATTACAAGAGATGAGATTGTCTAATTTTTCCGCACACAAAACTCTCTTAATTTTGTGTTCAAATGGAAAAGACAATTATCAAAAAAAAACGTAACAAGTATGATGAAAGTTTCAAGGAGGAACTTTTAAAAATGGTTAAATCTGGGCGAAGTGTAGCTGAAGTTTCACGTACAATGGGTATAGGGGAAAATCTACTGTACAAATGGAAATCTGAGGAAAAATCACAAGAAACGCCGGCAGAAACTATTATTAACCTCGAAATAGAACAACTTCGTAAACAACTTCGACAAGTTGAAATAGAGCGAGATATTTTAAAAAAAGCTTTGGTCATTTTCGGTCGGGGGACTTAACAAAAACTTACAAAGTCATTGATTTACTATCCTCAGAATACCCAATTAGACTGCTTTGCATAGTTTTTAATGTCTGTTTTAGTGTATTTTATGCGTGGAAACGCAAAGTGAGTTATGTTTTAAGTGAGTCAAAGGCTGAATTATCTAAGCAAGTAAAGGAGGTTTTTGAGGAACATCGCAGTCGTTATGGAGCATTACGAATTAGCAAAGAATTACAATCTCAAGGTATCAGAATCGGTCGCCACCAGACCCAAACTTTGATGAAAAAACAAAGTTTAGTGGCGATTCAGTGGCAGCGGCCGACCGTCTAAGAGTTTTGTTCCAAAAACGACCAATTCTAATCATAACTTAGGGCGAAGTCCTAACTTATTATTAAGCAGACCAGTTCCAAATCAACCTAATGAGGTCTTTGTAGGAGATATTACCGCACGGGCGGCCCCGATACATTGCATTAGTAGATGGTTCCTGGCTCTATTTAGCCATCTGCGGGGCGGCCCGTGCCGCAAGATATGTTTAGTAGAAAGATA